>JAABUK010001182.1_pt1 | contig 50749 bp, 79 predicted proteins | sample 5559141 | NCBI WGS metagenome assembly JAABUK01 (sample SAMN10711869, study PRJNA513367) | rock metagenome | isolation source: Antarctica rocks | place: Antarctica: Victoria Land, Pudding Butte nord | collected 2016-01-03 | reverse complement strand
GACACAGAGGACGAAGAGCACGATCTAGAGGCACAACAAGGGTTACCGGAGATATTGGAAGCTGGCATTCGGGATCCACTCTGCCGCTTGGCCACAAACAAGGACGGCATAGGAGTTCAGGGGAAATGGCGTTTGATCACAGCCATTGTCCTGTGCACCCTCTTCATGGTGTGATCTGCTGTCTCATTGCACACCCTGTAGTATAGCTTGCTGTTGGCTGTCCCGGGAACTCTCGCACATGCTTGAGCATCCAGAGGCCTTGCGGTTCTGCTCTCTACTACATGCTGACACGACCGTGCCCCTCAGTACTCAACCTGCTTCCAACACAGCATGTGCTTTGCACAGGTTGGCGAGGTAGTGGGCGGAATATATGCCCACAGTTTAGCGGTGCTGACAGATGCAGCACACATGCTCTCAGATGTGCTGGCGTTTGTCATATCACTCTGTGCTGGCACATATGCTTTGCGAGCAAGCAAAGCCTCCCACACGTTTGGGTACCATCGTGCAGAAGTGCTTGGCAGTATGGTGAGCTCTTCCACTGTGCATGGGTCTTGCACACACTGACAAACTGAGATCAATTTTGCACCATCCTGTTTAGATTGTCATGTTGGACGCTCTTGTGCCTACAACCTGGCTGTTGATTCAAACCCAGCTGTTTCATCTTTTGTGCAGATGTCAGTGCTCATCATCTGGGTAGTGACTGGCATCCTGGTCTATGAAGCTGTCCTGCGAATCATCCACCCACAGCATGTTGACGGCAAGCTGATGTTCATTCTGGCAATCACTGGCATAGCAGTCAATCTGGTCAACCTGGCAATTCTTGGTGGGCATCACGGACACAGTCACGGCGGTCATGACCACGGTCATGGTCACAGTCATGGTCATGGACACAGTCATGCGCCGAAGAAGACTAGTACGGCCAGGCATGATGACACTCATGCAGATCATGATCATACCCATGGGCATGATCATGCTGGTCATGCCCACAAACATGGCAGCCCAGCAAAACCGCGCAGGTCTGCCAGTCATGTACATGACCATGCACATGCTGAGCACAGCCATGATCATACTGAGCATGACCACAGCAACACAGATGTAGCAGCAGGTCTTGCAACAGGCCAGACACACACTGCTCATGCAGCTCCAGGGCACGGTCAGCATGGTCACAGTCATATGAGCCTAGGCATGAGGGGTGCAGTCATTCATGTTTTAGGAGACTGTGTTCAGAGTTTTGGGGTGGTCATTGCTGCTATCATCATCTGGGTGAAGCCAGAATACCACATTGCTGATCCCATCTGCACGTTCATCTTTGCAATTGCTGTGATCTGCACCACTAGGGGTATGGTACGTGACATCACAGACATTGTCATGGAACGTGTTCCTCGTGGCTTTGACCTTCCGGGTTTAGAAGAGGCTCTAAGTAAAGTGCCAGGGGTGTGCAGCATACACGACCTGCATGTTTGGGCGCTAAAGCCTGGGGTCGTGGTTTTGGCTGTTCACATAGATATCACAGCCGATAGTAGCCCAGCAGCTGTTTTGCGCCGTGTGACAGCTTGCTGCAGTTCTGTAGGCGTGCATCATAGCACTGTGCAGCTTACTGCCCAAGGGGAAGCATGCCCTTGCAATGTGCCATCAGTGAAGCAAGTCATTGCTGCAGGACCACACTCACACTGAGAATCAAGTATAGAAAGTTCAGCTTGGTGTTTTCTTATCAGCAAAAGTAGTATGACATTGTCTGTCAGCTGATACATGTTCAAAACTGGCACACCCTTACGTTACCTTACAATTTCTCTGTGCCCAACGGTGTGGCATTACGAGCCAAACATCAGTCTGTTCTGTGCAGTACGATGTCCATTTCTGATGAGTTTCTTTCGCTAGAACTGTCGATGCTGTTGCAGACTCTGCTCATCCTCGCAGATGATGGCTTGCATGTACTGTTACCCAACATGAAATAGTCGAGTACTCAAGAGCCAGAAATCACTGTTGCTCTGCCCGCGGTTGCTAGCTACAAGCAACAGCAATTGGCCGTGTCTTACACCCCATTAGTCAATGGAGTCACAAAGCAGCACTGGCAAGCTCATGAAGTCATGCAACATCTGCTGGCCCCAGGAGGGCAGCACCAAAGTGCGAGGACAGATGCAGCACGATGTCTCAAACACATGCCCTACAGCAATGATTGAGACAACAGCCATGATTGAGACAACAGCAATGATTGAGACAGCAGCGATGATGGAGACAACAGCCATGATTTGAGACAACAGCAATAATTGAGACAACAGACAAAGTAAAATGAGTAATTGACAGTCACTCGTTAAAGAGGGTTCACAAGGCAGATCCTTGACAGGCATGTGCAATGTACTGTCAACCCATGCCTCCATCTTGTACATCCAGGGAGCAATGCATCACTACTTGGTTGGGGTTGCATTCATCTGTACAATTTCTGCTGCATCTTTGATTTTCTCAGCGACAGCCACAACTGGTTCAGGAACACCAGCCAGCAGGACTCTGGCAGTGTTTGTCAGCTCCTCCTTGATGGACATCAACAGAGCAGCTGCCAGCACACTCTGGACAATCTTGGCCCTCAGACCATCATAGAAACCCAGAAAGCCTGCATCACACGGCATCTCAGACATTCCAGCTACACCAAAACATGACGAGCGTCTGTACGAGGTCTCTGACACGATGCCATTGTTTGTGAATGATGTCCACTTGTAAGATGTATGCAGCGCAATTGACAAAGCTCATGACTTCATCATGGCTATCAACATCAAAACACTTTGTACAATGCATACACAGTGCGGTCTGCATCTTTGTGGGCAAAACCAGCAGCTGACCTTCTTTCTGCCATATCCTCTTCAGGGCATCATAGGTGCCGGAATACTGCAGGTCAGCGTGTGTGTGCTTGCTGGCTGCCTGCAGGCGTGACTTGACCAGCAGGATGGGGTAGGTCAGGATGGTGGCGCCCAGCTTGGCCAGCGCACTCATCACAAAGAACTCTCCGGCCCCAGGCTTCCCTGGCACCTTGTTACCTGTGGCATGAATAACATAATTAATAATGATAATAATAATAATAATAATAATGATGATGATGATGATGATAATATATCTACAGGCGCTCCAGCTAATCATTCTTGCCAGGTACCTACTAGGTGTGCCGAAACCCCAGTCATGAACAACAACACCTTGCCACATCATATTCAGACGACAATGATGCAGAGCGCTGGCTGGCTAAACTGGCAGCAGCAAGACTGGCACGATCTTATGGGTGTCTCTCAGCTGCAGTTGCAGCCAACAACAGTCAGACTGTGTTTGGACAACAACAACCCTGTGTCAACCTGCTGCATAACACCTGCCTGGCTTCTGTTGTGTTCACAGCTAAGGACAAATGCTTTGATGTTGTTTGATTATTGTCAACTGTCACCTTGGGACACAAAGGTGTAGCTGTCACAGCAAAAGCTGGGCAATGCTTATGTTTCCACTTCCCCAGCAAGTTCAGCAGAGACCTGCTGGCAAAGACCCTGCAGTGCTGACTTGACTGTACAAAGCATGCTTTAGATACCGGCTGTTGCGTTGGCATGTGACATGTTTGCAGGCCCACCATACCTGCAACTGCTGTGCTCCTTCTCCACTCTGCTAGTCGTGCCACCAGCCACTCATATATGACGTACTGCACTGTGGGGTTGGACACCATGATCAGAGCAGGCAGGCAGCCATTCCATAGGCCCTGAAGCCAGCATACAAGCCAGATTTGAGGGACTCACGCTGACAGCTGTTGGCAGCAGTACAAGTGCAGCGTGGCTCAGTGGGCAGGCATTTGAATGACGCCTTTTGCTGACACAGGCTAGGCACCAAATGTTGTGTGCTTGACTTTAGCTTTTGCTCATGGATGCCCATGCCAGGGCCTTCAACAAGCAGGCAAGGACATAAAAGCTAAAAAGAATTGTTACCGGTTGCCAGACAGCATCAGAACAAACTTGCTTCCTTGCAATGAAGTGCAGCAGAAGATGAAAGCAGATGACAGAGCCATTTGATGTAGCACCACACAAAGCAGATGCAAGCATCGTGGTCCACAGCAAAGCTTTCCAGGCATGCCAGGGCTCATGTCGGTATAGGGACATTGCAACAGGGTTTTCTGCAGAATGTCACCCCAAGGCCCTTCTCCTCATATATGTCTTGAGCAGTCTTGACAGGTCCCTCCCTTTTGTTGGGGTCTGGCAGCCCATCAGCCTTCTTCTGCTGAGCCTGTTGCGCCACATATCATTGCTCTTATCATACGAATTTCATTGCTGGAATGCAAGAGCACCACCACCCACAATGCTGTGAGTATTGCTATTCAGCTATGCTGCTTCAGTGATGCAATGAACACACAAGCTGATCACAGCTGCTACAGGAAGTCTTTGGCACGACGAAGCAGTTGCGATGTGCAAGTGCCAAACAGAACTTTGTGCGGTGATCGTGACAGCATGTGTAGTCTTGGTTGTGTCTAGGGATGCACACTGTCAGCATACCTGCATCCTGGTGGCTACAGTCCAGATGGGAGTCGTCAACAGAACATTGCCACAGCCAGCAAGGGCAGCCACAAGCAGCGAGCCTCCAACACCAATGTCCACAGATTTGGTCTTCTGCTGTGTTTGCAGTCTGGTCACAGCCATTTGTCTGAAGCTGGAGTACAGGTAGAAGTAGACGCCTTGACTGACAGCTGTGCCAAGTAGCGCAGGTTCCAAGCCCCTGTACAGGCCTGTCCAGCCGTGCTTGCTGACAAGCTGCAACAATCATGAGCGTCAGGCCACAAGTGCACTCAGCCCATACCTGTGCTGTTTGTTATTGCAAAGCAGCAGCAGTGAAGCACAAGCATGCTGGAGGAACAAAGAGGTGGTGGAATGACCTCCCACCTCTGCAACATCTGCCAGAAATCCAGAGCGCTTCTTGGCTGGCACGGTCAGATTCTGCTGCTCAATATCTGTCGTCCTGCCACGTGTTGCTTGCATAGTGGACACCTGGTGGTAAACAGGAAAACTGCCGCAATTTCAACATCATTGCATGAGCATACGAAATCTGAAGGTTGATTGTTCATATAACAGTTCATGTTAAAACACCCAGCAGTCAAGGCTCGGACTAGATCAATACCGTCATCAAGGGGTATGTCGCAAGCAGTGCTATGATGCCTCCCATGGCTCCTGAAGCACCCTCGATGGCTGCGTTGGAAGCCATCCTGAGCTAAGCAACTTTCAAGACAGAAGCAGGAACGCAATCAAGCTGAGAAAGGGCCCGATGATCGGTCAACTGCCACTTCTATCGAATTTGAGCTGGTAACCAGCTGAGACGGTACGCTTCGGGGCTCTGTACTTGTGTGCTGAAGTCAACAGCCAGTCCCCACAATACTCCGATAGTAGAGCAATAGTTGAGATGACTGTAAGCGTTTTGGCATGTGGTTGACAGCGTGGCGAAGGGCCCTCAAAGAAGAAGATCTCACAACTGATTAGCCTGCATGTCAAGCTATAGCAGCGCACCATCGGCCTGCGCAAGAATCTAGACTCGCAAGTATTTTGATGTTCAGTATGCAGTATATCTGTGATGCATGAGACTGGACAACCGAAAGGTCTGTGAGAGCCAGTGTAGCTCGCTGCATGTGTACACCATGCCGCTGATCAGAAACCTCAAACGTCGTGCCGTCCAGACCGGACATGTTTGAGAGGAAGTTCACCGTAGCTAGTGTTACACAATACACAAAAGCGCACCATGGCTATGTACACCAGCTCATACATCAACAAGGCGCTTGCTACTAGGCCTGAGGGTCCCCGGCATGAGGGACAAGTTGAGGGTGAGAAGACAATACAGCCGTCGGTGGCAAGGTAGACTTCTGCATTGTGTGCACCTACTATGCAATTTCTCACCAGCATTGATGGCCTTGTGCCATTCGAATGCTATCACAATTTCTGAGTCTTGTTGTCTGTCTGCAACAGGCGCACAGTGGACCTTGCCGGACCATATGTGAAGCTGTTGCAGGTATGTGGCCATGGCTCAAAGCAACATATGAAGCAACCTCTTGAGCTGGTTCAATGTGAATTGCTTCTTGTGCAGAGTCGTTTCCATGCGCCCAGCTTTGCAGATGCATGGATCATGCAACCTACACCTGCTGCTGGCTTGGAGGTAAGGCCCAGCTTTACAACACAGCGCTGTCGCCTGTGGCCCACAAACTAACGTTCAGCAGTGATCAGACATGTGCAGTGGCTTTGGCATGATTGCAGCATCTACCTCAAGTCACAGTGCATGCCATAACGCCTGCAGGTGCTGCCACCGATTGCCTATGCGCATCAGCCAGCCACCAACTTCAACACACGCTTCGTTCATGTCAGCCTCAATAAGGTGAGCATCGTACGCTGGACAGTCAGCCCCATAACCGAGATCAACTCTGGTGTTGCCAAGCACACTGCTTGATACCCTTCATGCAATCTGGCCAGCTACGCCCACTTCCCTCGCCGTTTGTTAGAGGCAGCACGCAATACTCTGGAAAAACAATGCTATCAGGCACCGACTGTGCCTGAGGTTATGTGTGATGCAAATCTGTGTGGCTGCCTGTTTCAGATGCGTACGTCAGTCAACTCGCTGATCTGGACACCTGAGGGCAGGCGCTGCATCACTGGAACCCAGAGTGGTGAATTCACCCTGTGGAATGGCACACAGTTCAATTTTGAGACTATCATCCAGGTGACTTCTGTTGGCCATTGTGAGCAGATCAATGCTGTCCTCATTTTCCCCCCAATGCATGCATGACACAGCATCAGATACTTGAATCGCAGCGTACCCGAAAAGCAGCAATGCTGAGGCTATGTTGTGATTCAAGACTGCAAGCTGCCAAACCGTGTGACACCTGATGAGTGGGTGGGTGGGTGAGTGGGTGATTGAGTGAGTGAGTGAGTGGGTGGGTGGGTGAGTGAGTGAGTGAGTGAGTGAGTGAGTGAGTGAGTGAGTGAGTGAGTGAGTGAGTGAGTGAGTGAGTGAGTGAGTGAGTGAGCGCATGAGTGAGTCAGTGAGTGAATCAGTCAGTGAATGAGCAAATTTGAATGTGTGGCAGTCCAGTTGCAGTCAGGCATGCAAGAGATATCTGCTGCACAGATTGTAATCCTGCCAGAGACAGATTCTCACACATGGTGTGATGTGTGGTGCAGGCGCATGAGTCGCCTGTGAGGTCCATGCAGTATGCTCACAATGAGAACTGGCTGCTGACAGGCGAGGATGACGGCAAGCTCAAGTACTGGAAGCCCAACTTGGAGTGTGTCAAGGTAGCTGCTATGTAGCCATCAGATGCCTGAAGTTCGCAGCTTCCATGTATGCAGCAAGCTGCATGGCTGAGACTTTGCTGTTAAGGCTTGTCTTGCAGCAGCCTAACAAGCTTACTGGGCAGAAATGCATGATCATCTCTTATCATTGCATAGATACTGCATGTGCAGATTGACACACAGGCATGCCACTTAATGAAAGTCGCATGGCTGCAATTGCTTTCTGCAGCTTGTATGAGTAAGCAACTCTCGCTTCAGTCTTGTACACGTGGGCACCCACACTGGTGTATGCACACTTACAAAGACACAGACACATACATATACGTACCTGCATACATACCTGTCTTGGCCAACATCTTTGGAAACCCAACATGCAAAGTGAACTTGTTGCAGGCAGAGCCCGCACACAAGGAGGCTGTGCGAGGCATTGCCTTCAGCCCTTCTGACCTCAAGTTTGCCACCTGCTCTGATGACTCCACCATCAAGGCAAGTACTGGCCAGCTGTTTGTATGACTACGCTCTCAACAACAGAAACGCATCATGAGTTGAACAGAATTGTGCAGTGAGCAAGCATTGCGGCATTGTATGAGTCCCTGTACTTGATGTCACACGAGCCCGGTAACCAACATTGCCAATGCTGCTTCTTATTTTCATCATCATGCTCCACAAGCAAGTACATACATGCTGTCACAGTTGCTGCTGGGACACTTGAGCTTGGCAGTTTGCTCAAGCGCTTCACACATCACGCATGCCACTTGTTGTGCAATGCCATCTGCCCTTTGCATGATGGGGTTGCCCATCTTGCATTCTGAGGTATGTCTGGCAGCTTACTAAGCAGAAAAGTTAGGCGGCAAGGCATACTTCAAAATGCAAGATGGGCAACCACATCATGCAGAGTGCAGGAGTCACTGCATCCTTCATCACAGCTGCAGTGGGCAATCACTGCAGCTGAGTATTTCAGTTACCACCTTACATCCTGGGGTGTGGAGCCAGTTGCAACTCATCAGACATCCTGGCTTGAATGCACAGATGCATGTGGTGTGCAACATCACCCAGGCTGGTGGGCATTTTGCTCGAAAGGAGCCTAAGGTCCCGTATAGCCTGCAGAGATGCCAGACATGCTGCAGATAGATGCCACATGATCACTCGTGTTGTGTGCAACATTCAGCTTGCTTGAGTCAAGCCCACCTGACAGATACGCAGCCCACCTTATAGCTTGTGGTGGGCATCTTGCTCGATAGCAGCCTAAGGTCCTGTATAGCCTGCAGAGATCAACATTGCTCTTGGCTGAGCCATGTGGCACAGTTCAGGGCGACAGCCCTGGTGCTGTGATTAACGCCCCTGATTCAGAAATGCCCCTGATGGCTTGTGGTGGCACAGTTCAGGGCTACAGCCCTTGTGTTGTGATGAATCAAAAATGCCCCTGATGGCTTGTGGTGCCTTGTGCAGCACAGTCAGGGCTACAGCCCTTGTGCTGTGGTTAATGCCTCTGATGGCATGTGGTGACTTGTGCAGCACAGGTTTGGGACTTCCCAACCTGCAAGTCAGAGGTCACAATGACCGGTCACGGCGGTGACGTCAAAAGCTGCGACTGGCACCCCACGAAAGCTGTGCTGGCCAGTGGCAGCAAGGATGGCCTGGTGAAGGTGTGGGATGCCAAGACTGGGCGCAACATTGCCACGCTGCATGGGCACCGCAACACGGTGATGCAGACTCTGTGGAACGCAAATGGCAACTGGCTGCTGTCTGCCTGCAGAGACCAGTCCCTCAAGGTCAGGCCTGCCAGCTGTTAATAATAGTAATAATAATGATAGTAATAATAATAATAATAATAATAATAATAAGAAGAAGAAGAAGAAGAAGAATAAACTTGCTTTCCAGCTCATGATGAGCTAGGTACGTGCCACCTGGCGCTGTGGGGAAGACTGATTTTGTTGGGTGCAACCAGCTGTGACATGCTTATCTGGATGCTGCTCAGAAACCCTGCTTCTTGTTTATTGCAAGCTGTTTTCCAGTAGTTTCCCCCAGAAGATTTCCCCAGAAGAGCTGGGAAGAAATGAAGGACTGCGTTCTCAATTGCACACACTCAATGAGCATGCTTTTAAGGCTTTGATGCAGCAATGCTGTGCATGTTGGGGCCATGGGTATTGATGGGTCCCTGCTCTAACCCACTGCATGCATTTGCTTTCGTTCACTCATTACACGCGTGTCTTCCCCCAGGATCAGGTATTGACAATCCTGGGTGGACACCGTATGAGGCCCTCTTCTGGCAGGCAGCATACCTACAGTGCCATGTATGGATGCTCATGCTCACGTGTTCACCCTGCAAAGGCTGTCAAGCATCAGCAGCTCTTCAGGACACAGAAACATCACTGGTTTCTATGAAACGAGCATCACTCACATCTCACATGTCACAGCTGAACCTTGGAAGCGCCTGAGGAGCAGCATCAGGCATTTGTATGCTGTCGAGATATGTCAGGCACCACAAAACATATTTGTATGCTGTCCTGCTATGTCAGGCACCACAAAACACACTTGCATGCTGTTGAGATATGTCAGGCATCACAAAATGCGCTGGTCCGGTTGCAGGTAACAGACATGCATTGGTTTGGCTGCAGGTAACAGACATGCGCACGCAGAAGGAGATAGCCACATACAGGGGCCATAACAGGGATGTGACCTGTGCTGCTTGGCACCCCCTACATGAGGAGCTCTTTGCCAGTGGGGGCTATGATGGCTCCCTTATGTACTGGCTTGTCTCCAACCCAGAGCCTCAGGTGATGCTGCCTTTCACTGCCTTGTACTGCCTTTCACTACCTTTCACTGCCCTTCACTGCCTTTGGGCACAGCTCCTTGCTGCCTTTTGATCTGCTGGGCAGCTGCCTTTCGTGGCAGCCCTTGGCACCCTCTGCATGAGGAGCATGCTGGCAGCAGCTTGAAGCTATCATATACTGTCTGGTTGCTGATACTGAGCCACAGCAACTACTGGGTTTGGACACTGCTGTCCATGTGCTGGGTTGATGCCTGTCAAAGTGGCTCATTGCGCCTGCATGCTGTGGTCTGTGTCAAGATCGAGGGCCTAATTTAGTTCCTTCATATGAATGGAGTGAATGCATGTAAGATACATGTAAGATACATCATGTTTACATACTAGGGAGTGAATGCCCCACTTCAATCAACCAAGCAATCAATTAACATTTCCTCTCTTGAGGACTCATCAGGGGAGTGAACGCCTCCTTGCACCTGTTGCAGGCAGAGAAGCGTGGCGCACATGACTCAGTGATCTGGACCCTTGCCTGGCACCCAGCTGGTCACATGCTGGCCACCGGTAGTGGGGACACATGCACCAAGTTCTGGGGACGCGCCCGTCCCGGGGACCCATGGAGGGACCGGGAGCAGCGAGAACAAGAGGAGAACGCTGCAACTGAAGGTAGTGCTCATCCATGACTGAAGGTGCAGGAGCAAGAATGCACAGTGTCGTCAGCACACACAAGCTTTGCTCATTTCAAGCATGACAAAGCAGCGGATGGCACAACAGCGCGTAGAAATTGTGCTCTATGTTAAGAAACCGTGCTGATGAAGAAGTCATCAAGTAACATGAGACTGAAAGACAGCTTGACCTGGCTTGATGAGGCAAGAGCAATTGTGCTCATTGCAGCTGATGCTGCTGCATAGCCAAGCGCACAATTTGCATGCACAGTTCACAAAAGCAGGACCTGATGTCTGAAACCCACTGTGCAGCTCAGAATGTCTTGGACACAAGCTGTTGGGTACACCTGGTTTGATCACTTGCAGACCAACCTGGTGGGTGTTACTGCAGTCGACGCTCTGACGCTCTGCCGCTGTTACCAATGTCACAGACAACTGAGACAGACTGACGGACTACTTGCTCACAGACTCTGCCTGATGGCTTTCAGATGCACAGTCCACAGACTGTGTATACTGAGTAGACAGTAGCCTGTAGTGAATGACACTAGACATTAGACTGTAGTGAGAGGCAGTCTTCCAATGCATGTCGGTGAGTGTGTGCAGGGGAGGTGGCTACAGGCAAGAACCGCCAGCTGGCATCTGTGGATGCTGCTGTTGCTCGGGACAGCATGGGTGCCATCCCTGGGATTGGGGAGGCTGTCACCAACCCCCCACCCGGCACCTTCGGCGCCTCACGCCCCCCAGGTCAGCCAGTAGACTTTGTCTGTATTCATAAAAGGTCAAAAGTGCCCTGTTGCACCGGCTGCAATCCAGCATGATTGAACAAGTCGCAAGACTCAATAAGCAAACGATGATTGACATGGATGACGACCAATTCTGAGGTTGACAGATGATGTGCTATTCACCTGGGCAGGCCTACTGCTGGTTTTGTGCAGCTGTCAATAACTACAAATATGCTTGTGGCAATGCTTTTGCTGGTGCAGCACTGCATTTGTACTGCACATACAGATTCACACAATGGCTGCTCTTCTGGAATGGTGACTAGGGTGATCAATGGCACACCTCACCACATTGCCAACTCCGCAATCAGGTTTGTGATACTGGTAGTAGCCACTAGACCTGTCAGCTGACAGTGTTCAGCTACAGCTCAGCCAGAAGCAAAGCCAGACACATACACAGCTCTTTTGATCCTCTCACACACTGCCTTGTATGTACTTCATCGCATCCGTAGGCATGCTTCACCAGCTCCTGCTGGCACACACTTTCCTTAGAACTGCGCCAAGACTTGCAATCATGCCAACATGCCACTCAAGACTGAGCTCAAGACTTGCAATCATGCAATCATGCCATCATGCTACTACAGCAGCAAACTGCTTGTAAAAATGCTCTGAGGACATTTCTTGAATGTTTGCAGATCTGCCACCAGGCATTGACACAGGAGATCTGCTTCCCCCTCCTCCGCCAGGGGGTCCCACTGGCCGTCCTCCAGGCCCCCATAGACCCCCTGCTCAGGCCCCCTCCCAACACCAGCAGCGCCTGAGGCCCCAAATGAGTGGCTGGGGTCCTTCTGCAGGCCCCCCTGGGTCTGAGGGCTCCAGCAGAAAGAGGGAGTATGGATCAGCCTTCCCAGATCAAGGTATGGCTTCAAACAGTCTATTGTGCAGGACGTCATCTCACATGGCTCCTATGGCTCCAAGACAAACAGCAAACAGTTGGATTGACCTGTTTCACACTTTGAATGGCTGCAATGCTGAAATTGCAGTACCACAGCCTGTTGTTCTACGGTTTATTCAGGCATTACAAGCCTAAATACCCTGATCTTAGGGTCTGCCTGATTTGTCAGATGTTGTTGGCACTTGTAGTTCGCGAGCTTTGTATATCAAGTCTGAAACCTTGTGCGCTGCATCAGGCAATCAGGAGCATGGCAGGGGCAGATTGGCACGGCCCTTAGGGGAGCCTGCAGGACATGGTGCCCAGCAAGTGCCCCGGCAACCTGCATACCCCAATGCACATTCAGGTGACAGACTGACTTTCAGCACAGGCAACGAAGAGATTTCAAAATTCATGAGAAACAGTCAAAGTCAAAGATCTGACATTTGCAGTCGCTCAATGCAGCCAGTACAATCACTGCAACCTGGTGCAGCACTTTGTCCTTTTTGGCATTATCAATGCACTGCCGTTATTGAAATGTAGTGGAGCAATCAGACATGATACAAGCTGGCTGCAGCACAACCTCTGACACCCTCATCTGGTTGATCACAATAACATCAACATCAGCACTGATATACAACTTTGAAGCTGTTTTCTTCACAGTTCGTGAAACACTGCATCATTACTGTACCCTGATTTCACCATTGCTGCTGTGTTTTGTCATAATTTTATAGGCAGTCAGCAAATACTGTGCAAGCAGGACAGTACACACACCCCCCCGCGAGGTCCCAGGGCCCTGGTCCCAGTCCCCAGCATCGCATGGGAGTCTCACCCCAACAGCAGATGCAGGATAGTCCCCAGAGGCAACCCCAGGGCCGGCACCAATCCCGAGATAGGGCTGGTGCTATCATGCGGCCTCAGCTGACAGGTCAGCAATCCAATCATGGGGACAGGAAGTGTTCAGCTGCATAGCCCTGATGTTTTGTCCTACTGAATTTTTGTACGGCGCCCTTGAGGAAACTTGAGTCATCAGCACAACCACATTGGTTCCCAATCACAACCACATTGGTTCCCAATCATGACAATCACAACCATTGCCGCCTTTTGTTGCTCCCACACTAGCCTGCATAAGCCTTGTCGACCCTCAATGCTCTCTTGTTGGTACATACTTTAGTTAAGATATTGAGTGGTTTTGCCTGGACTATGCTTTCCGTTGGCGGTCTTTTAGCAGTAGATATTGCAAAATGTCTTTGTATGAGCCTGTTGTTGCTGTCAGTCTGCCCAGCTCTGCAGTAGCCTGTGTCTGACTTGCAGGAGCTTTGCTGCGGCCACAGTATGCTGCTGGACCCCCACCAGTCCAGCACCAGTCCCCACTCAATGATCACATGCTGTCCCCACCCCATGGCCCTGGGGGCCAGCCTCAGATCAACAGCCCTCCCCAGGACCCGAGGAGTAGAGGGGGTCAAGGTCAGACCCAAGGTCAGGGGTACAACCCTGGATATAAGCAGAACCAAGGGCAAGCCTCAGGGGAGCAGGGTCCACTGGGTAGGCAGGGCCCCCAAGCTGCTGCACAGTACCCTCCTCGAGGCCAGGGCTATGCCAACAGCCCTGAGCATGATGATGATCAGAGTCATCAGCAAGGCCACCAGCAGTCAGACGGTCAGGGGCAGGGATCAGGTGGTGGGCCGAACCCTGTCAGATTTGGCAGGGGTGGTGGCCATGTGAGTGGGGCGAAAGCAATTCTGCTTCCAGGGCCGCCCTTTGGGGGTCAGTGGAACAGAGGCAGGGGTCGGGGCCGATCAGATGGGACGTATATCAATCCACGAAGCCGAGGGAGAGGCACAAAAGGCAGAGGATGAAGTTCAGCTTGACTTGCAATGAATGCCTGTTTATGTAACATATATAAGCAGGAGAGTCTGTCTTTTGTAGCCCAAACATAATTCCAACTTGCTCAGCATCATATTTTTCTTATCGGTATGAAATGTTTCTTTCTAGACATACAGCTGGAAGCAATCTCACGCTCATGTCGGACTGCATTGCAATATTGCTAATCAGCACTAGTCAAGCGAACATTGCGCATGTCAGGCATGCTCTGGAGTGATGAACCAAGCTTAGCTGCCAGCAGATCTCGCCATGTTGAGCTACATCCAGCATGATGACAAGGCAACAATATGCTTTAGGCAGAAGTCAGAAAGCATGCAGCTGCGAATTTGCAAACATGCTTGGGTAATGGCTGTGGTCGCACATACATTGCTCAGACGAGTTGCATCATTCCACAGCACTCAGGTGTCTACAGACCAGGCCACAGCATACACAAAAGAAGAGCAAGCAGGAGCAATCATCAGTAGCAAAAAAAAAACAGGAAAACTGTGTCAAAACCTCAACAAACTGCTGGAAGTTATGTATGTCTCTTATGATGCGGCATGAAAAGGAAATACTACTTTTCACGACACATGCAATGACAGCTGGCACCAGGTCAGTCGTGCTTGGCTGATGCAGTCTTCTTCAGCTGTGGTCCTGATGACCGAGAAGCAGCTTCCCAATGCTTGTAGTTGGCCAGCACTCCATCTAGCACTGGCTGCACAACGAACGTACAGCGCTTAGCAGCAATACGTGCAGATTCGCTTCCTGGTTGGCTTGTTCACAGACCATGTGCTGCTAGCCTTAGCATGATCCAACTGTGCAGCATGGAGATCACAGTTTCGTGCTTGCATGATGATGCCTGGATAAAAGCCAGCTTCAAAACATGCAGCAAAAGCACATGGTAGCAGCGGCTGATGCCAGCACTCCCTGGTTTTTACAAAGCGAGGCCACAATTGCATTTTGTATCACAACGCAAAGTGCCTGTCTCATGTGCTGTGCCCTGATCATGCAGAACCAAGAAGCAAAGCAAGATGGCCAACCTGTGCATCTCTGAAGAGATCTGTCAAAGCTTGGAAGAGGGGAATGCCCACAATGCTGAAGAAGCCCATCTGCAGCAACACATGAATGCATTATCATGACAATACGCTTCCAGGTCTGACCAAACAGAGACACAAAAAGGGTGTCCACGCTTGAAGGGGTGCACAGGTGACGTGGGTTTTATGCATATAGCTTTGATTGCTTTGTACCACACGCAACATCAACACGACATGTCTAGACTAGTAGAGCCAACAAACAAAGGAGTGTACAGCATGGGTTGTACTGACGCAAATTTTTTGTTGAGATCAGCCTGAACAGTCAAGCTGTCAGGCTGATCTCAACAAAAAGCTCAGCCCAGCAACAATTGACAGCAGGCCAATGGCATGGTAAACTTACGCTGATGATGGTTTCCAGGTACCCCAGCGTCTTATCAATTGGCGTTTCAGCATCAAAGGTGTTTCTTCGCACAAATTTGTCATTCAGAACAGCCTGCAGCTGCTGCGCAAGCTTCTCAGCCTCCTCTTGCAGCTTCAATTTCTCCTCTTGCATGACCACAGAGACCTGCTCCAGGTCTTCCTTCTGCCTGCACAGTGGCAGCAATAACAACAGTAATAACAATAACAACAATAACAAAAACAATAGTGAATTAAAGTCCAGCACAATGCTGCCTGCACAATGCTGCCTGCATAATGCTGCCTGCACAATGATGCCACATAACATCAATCCATTGTAAACAAGTCTAACTGGCTACAGACAGCGCTTGCAAGCCTGCAAAGCAGGGCAGCTGCAAAGCTGATGATGCTTCACATGCACACCACTTACATTTCACCACAACATGCAAGGACTCTGCAGACAGAGCTGATTTGTCGATACCGGGTGTATCCTTTACTTTAGATGACATGCATGGCGTTGTGCCCTGCCTCGAAACATGTGCGTTGTGCAGCTGAATGTCCTTGTCGACTCTCACACTGTCATCACCATACTGTTCACAGTGTTGTACATCAGAGCATAGTCAGAGCTACAGAGCACACAACTGCAAACAACAGGTCTGGGCTGCTGTGGCTGGTCGGGCAGTGGCTGGAAAGCAATTTGGTACACAGATTAGATACTAAGCAAACTGCCTGTGGTGACACACAGGTCAGGCCAACATGTCAGGCACACCTTTGCAAGTCGCCGTGCCGCAGGGAAAGCTGAGCCTCCAGCTCCTTGTGCTGTGTGATGTTGTACTGCTTGACAAGCACTGCAGGACTTGCTGTCACGGGATCCTGCATGTTTGCTTTAGCGTGTGAGTCAAGGCTGAAGATGGTATGCAACAAGTACTGACCAATGACACCAGGTCATGCATGTTACACAGCACACATTCACACAAGCTGGCTGCAGGTGAGTTGGCTGTCCAGCAGGCGTGTTGCAAGCTGCACATAGGCAGACCGGCTAGCTGCACATAGGCAGCAGGCTGAGTAGGATGGTGTTGTCCTGGTAGGTGAAGGTGGGGAGATGGTGGGTGAAGTGTTCTGAATGCTGCAATTGCAAGACACTCGCCTCATTTTGCAACTGTTCATTCCAACAACTGATTCACCCTGACTGATGTGACATATGCCACTCAGGAGGTGCCAAAATGCAGTATATGTAACACCACTCACATTCATGGGCCACATCTCAATCATAGACCACTTAGTTTTGCCATCTCTACGGCTGCGGTGGGGCTGCATGTGACGCCACGTCAGCTGCTTGACAAAAACAGCATTCAAGGCTTCCTCATAGGCAGACTGTGCCTCCAGCTCACCACCTGTGGACCAGTCAGCAAAGGGCTGAGCATGCAAAGGCAGACATCTTGCAAGACGTCACCAGCAGCATTCAATACGGCCTGTTACCAAGACGAACAGTGCATGCAAGAAATAAGACACAGTACATGCAGGAGAGCCGTTAAGAATGTGGCAGATACTGTTGAAGCATACGCATGGTTTGATTGGGACCAGCAGTGACATGGCCAGTACACCTTAGAGAGAGAGATAAGGCAGACTGCGCCTCCATGATGTGGTGAACAGCTTGTGTACTTGATCAAGCATTGACCTACTCTGTCAAACTACTCTATCACTCTACTCTGTGAGTTCCACCGGATTAGAATTTTTGACATGGCAACCAAGTTTGGTATAATGCAAACATGTTTGTGTCACCTGGATACATCCCCATGTCAAACAGTGTCTTCAGAGTGACACTCTCCACAGCAACACCTGCAGCAAAAGCTTTGACCATTTGTGCATGGAGGCACAGAAGTTAGTTGCATGATTGCAGGGATGCAAAGTGCATGCAGGAAATATGTAGTGCATATGCTGCCATACATTCCGTATCCATGTGCATGTGTGCTTGACCACATTATGTGACATATGAGACCATTCTTCCCCATCAGCCAAACAACATGTACAGTTCTGGGTGAGTCTGGAACACTGTCACTGCTTTCCTACCTGGTGTATGGAAACGACACGCCTCCAGTGCAGAGGAATTTGCTCCCAACAGTGCGCCTTTGCTACTGAACATGAGAGTGTGAATTGGCGACCTTACGTACATGGCTGTCATGCGTATGTCCTCTATGCTAGCGTCCATGTCCACAGTGTGCATGACAGCAGTGTGAACCTGTCCTGCTGCTGTCTCTACTCTGATTGGCTGCATGACCAATCAGAAATGGTTTGGCACCAGCAAAGGCATTGTGAAAAGTAGAGACCATTAGTGACAAGAGACATGTCAGAAGCGAATACCACGCAAGGCACTAACGCATGGGTCTGGTGCAAGCGTTCATGCTTGACAGTGCTCAAGTATATGGACAAGTGAGCAGATGTGATGTAAACCTTGCTTTCCACTCTGATGAGGCATTCTGGACGGTCACTGGCTATGCCTTGGAACAAAGGTCTGAGCGCAGAGTAAACATCAAGTCTGGACTGCTGTACCTTCCTCCCCTGTCATGCAACTCAGGTAAGAATCTATCTGCTCTGTGCTGTGTGAAAGAGCAAAGCTAAGCAGCACTGCTATTGGCAGTGCAATATGAACAGTTGCGATGGCACATAGCCAATGCTTGTGCGTTTCAGGACGAGCATCAAATGTGCACATGTACCCGTGTGATGTCCAGCTCCCAGTTTCTAAGTGCTCGACGGTGATCATCTGACATAGACATGACCACATCATAGCAAGCAGAGTAAGATCGGGGCAGACCAAATCGCCTTTGGCAGTCTGCATTTTGGAAGACCACTTGGGGTGTGGCTTGCTCCTTGTTCAAGCTACAACGACAAAATTTGTTGCATAACACACTGCGAGAGCGATCGAAGCCATCACAGCTAGATCAGGTCACCTGTGCGAAACCTCATAGGTCCCTGCTGACACAACGACGACTGGCTTTTGTAACTCATGCAGAATGCTGAAGTCGCTGACACTCCATACTTTTACAAAAGCGTCAGCCAAAGGTACTGACACTAGAGGCACTATCGGAACCTGTTGCACACTATCTTTGACCACGCCGAAATCATCTGCAACGTTGCCTTTCGACCTCTTGCTGACGTGCCGTAAGCATGACATGCTGGGCCCAGCCAACCTGTGTCGGCAGGGTATCGCCTGACACCGCTTTGCTGAGCAATGCTGACACCGTAACTGTGAGTGATGATGCTGTCATGACGATGTAACTGCAATGTAATGGTACATCTGGATTGATGGATGGCCACGACACTTCCAAAACACGTAAAGAAATGCACGTGTCAATAGAGTAATAGAGTAATCGTTCATGAAAGGCCCCCTACATCAAATCGTGTCCTGGCTTGGCCTATCGCAACACGACCAACTCACTTCGTTAGACCTTTGCCATTGTTGCTTGCTGGTGCTGCAGTCGACATCGAGTTGACTATCGTGAAATAGACACGGCATGCTTCTAAGTATAATTTGGGCTTGAACATGCAGGTATGTAATGGATTGACGGCCTTGCAGTTTGTGTCGGTGTGGGCTTGTCTCATTGCTTTTCTGTCTGCAGAGCTGCGGCAAGGGAGCCAAACGTACGTGGGTGTTCAACAAGAAATATCCCATCAGAACTCAGACTCGCTGTTTTTATAGCTTTACCTTCCCTAGCCGACTTTACAGAACGATAGCGAACATGTCCCTGCTGTGCCCGACGGGTACCCCCATCGCCCAGCACCGTCATCATTCGGCAAAACATGCGTGTGCACGCGTTTCGAGATTATCAGCCGACTCTAGCTCGCTCAGCAGCAAGGCCCCTCGTGTTGCTTCGACCTCAGTCCAGAGGATTAGTACAGCAGCTGCCAAGTTAACTAGGTGCCAAGCTTCGCCATACAGTCTCGATCCCAGCATAGCTTCATTCCAGTACCATCCTGCTGAGCTACCAACATCGTTGGTCCAGTCATGTGATTTTCTGGTACTTGGTAGCGGAATTGCTGGGCTGACCTATGCACTAAAGGTATGTCAGTAACACTGAGCAGCCTGTGCTGTATGCCCCATGTCAGCACTGTGCCAAGCATCAGCAATAGCTATGCCGTGACTCAATGTCTGCAATGATACTGGTGACGTGAAATGCCAAAATGCTGCGATAGCATTGTCATTGTCACTTTTGCTACAGTGCCATGACGGTAAGCACAACAGCTGTGCACATCTTTGTGGTTCTGTGTTCAGGTGGCTGAGTTTGGCCGAGTAGCTGTGATCACCAAGGCCACAGCAGATGAAGGCTGCACTACATACGCTCAGGGCGGTGTGTGCGCAGTCTTGGATCCTTTGGACAGCGTGGAGAAGCATGTGCATGACACCATAGTGGCTGGAGCCCACCTCAACAACCCAGGGTATTTCCTCTTCTACTCACATTGCCTGCGCAGTTGATCCCTTTTGGAGCCCAGGTGCACCTCATACTGCTCGTCACCGTGTGTTTGCTGCAAATGCGCGATGGCAAATCTGGGTCCCTCAGGCATAGGTGTACTTCTTCATGTGATGTCTTACACTGCACCTGGCTTTTGTGTGTCTGTAATGTGTCCTTGTATACACAGCCTTTCAACAATGTGACCAGTCTTTCGGGTTGATAGCCCAACTGTGCTGACAGGACTTGGCTTGGCTACCATACACTGCAACACTAATGCAAACGGACCCAACATCAATCATGCGCTGACATTCTAGTCTGTTTCACATACTTGCTGACAATATTTCCACACATGTTGCAGAGCTGTGGACGCAGTTTGTCGTGAAGGGCCTAAAGCAGTGCTAGAGCTGGTGCAACTGGGGGCGCAGTTCACCACCAACTCGGATGGCAGTCTGCACCTCACCAAAGAGGGCGGTCACAGCGACAGACGCATTGTCCATGCAGCAGACATCACAGGCCGTGAGATTGAGGGCACCCTGGTGCAAGCAGCCAAGTCTCACTCCAACATCACTTTCTTCGAGCATCACCTGGCGCAAGACTTGCTTCATGATGAAGTCAATGGTGCAAGCCACTGCCTGGGGGCTGATGTGTTAGATCAAGAGACTCACACCATGACCAGATTCGTCGCCCCAGTGACCCTGCTAGCCACAGGGGGTGGGGGCCAAGCCTACCCAAACACCACGAACCCATCTGTCAGCACTGGAGATGGCATGGCCATGGCATACCGAGCCAAAGCTTCAATGGCAAACATGGAGTTTGTGCAGTTCCACCCCACTGCCTTCTATTCAGATGCAGCACCTGCTGCCATTGGGAGAACTTTTCTCATCTCAGAGGCGCTGAGGGGCGAAGGTGGCCTGCTGTACAATCAATCCATGGAGAGATTCATGCCTCAGTATGATGCCAGACTGGAGCTTGCACCTAGGGATGTTGTGGCACGCAGCATTCAGGATCAGATGATGAAGCGTGGGGAATCTCATGTGCTTCTGGATGTCAGTCATGAGTCTGCTAGCAAGGTATGTCGTGATCTCATATGATTCATCTATTATGATCAGAGGTTGTTGTATTGCCTTTAATCGTGTGTTCAAGTCTGAGCTGAACCTCTCTGTATTGCTTGTGATGCTTCTGCATTTTCCATTTGCGGCTATGGCATGCTTGTGTTGCACATGCCTTCAGATTTGGTCAATGTTGCTATGTGCAACAGCTGTGTTGGGCTGTACAACTTGTCGTATGTTTTGCATGTGAATTGGCTCAGACCAGACCAGCATCTTGCCTGTCCCCTCAAGTCCCCAGCACCAGGCAGGCGTCAGACCGTATATTTAGTGTTGCCACTTACAATATTTTGATGGTGCCCTGCAGATCATGAAGCACTTCCCCAACATTGCAGCCCAGTGCCAGCAGAGCGGCATTGACATTACCAGGCAGCCAATCCCAGTAGTCCCTGCCCAGCACTACATGTGTGGCGGAGTCCAGACTGGCCTCCTAGGAGAGACCAACCTGGCAGGGCTCTTTGCCTGCGGCGAAGTGGCCTGCACAGGGCTGCATGGTGCAAACAGGCTGGCTAGCAACTCTCTGCTGGAGGGTTTGGTGTTTGCCAACAGAGCTGTGGAAGCTTCTGTGTGCCATGCTGAGTATGCTTTGAAGCATGCTGGCTCAGCGCTGCATCATGCTGCCATGTCAGCAGACTTTGTCGGCTCTAAGGTGTGCACTCCTCATCGCCTCACCTGCAGTTGTGTGCTCGATGTTTGCATTGCTATTGCCTTGCCTCACCTCATGGTGTGTGTGCGATCTTTGAAGTGCTGTTGCTACCTGTGTGTCAATTATGATGTGATGTATGTTATGTGTGCTTATGTTGTTTGGTCTTCTCAGTGCTGTCTGTGATGTGTATTGGCTCTGCATTGTGTGTATCGGCTCTGCACAGTGTGTATTGTTTGCTGCTGCACATGTGCTGTACAGTCTGCCTGGTGCGTCTGCAATCAGTAACTGATGCGTTGCTTTTATCAGTTACTGGTTGCAGTCCCCATGTCAGATACATCTACTGCCCCGTGTATCGGGAAATATATCGAATAGTCAGGTTGTGCTGCTTTGTCTTACAACTTCAATGGTCTGCAGGCGCCTGCTGTGCTGTCAGCAGCATCATCAGAGTGGATTGCAGCCACCCGCAAGGAGCTCACATCCCTCATGTGGGCAAATGCTGGCATTGTCAGGAACACCGCTGACATGCAGAAGGGTCTAGTCCGCCTTGGTAGCCTTTGCCAAGAGGTCAGGTCTCTGGTCAAGTCCACAGGAGTCACCACTGCCTTGACAGAGCTCCAGAATATTGCCACTGTGGGGGAGCTGATCATGGCCTCTGCAGTGCAGCGCAAAGAAAGCAGGGGCCTGCACTACTGTGTAGATTTCCCTTTTGTGGCTCAGGATCAGTGTCATCCCACTGTCATCAAGTCCAGCATGAGACGGCGCAGTGAGATGAGCAAGATGAAGGCTCCGTCACATTTGATGCATGTGCAGTCTAGGTCAGGCTTTGGTGCAAAGGCTCCAGCATCTGTCAAGGACAAGAGCAGCAGCCAAAAGTCCCGTGAGCTGTCTCGCTTGCGCTCTCAAAGGGAGGAATAGCAGAAATGCCCTCTCATGCCTGCTACATTACAGAGTTTGTTTATGTAGCCCTATAAAACATTGATGTACATTATACAAGGTCTTGCATGACGTGAAAGTTCAGTAAAAGTAGTGCTTTTCCAAGATGTTGATTGCCTCCTGTCAGTGGCTCTCCTGCTATAAACATGCATGGTGTATGTACACTGTCTGATGATGCTGGACTGAGTCCACCTCCTTTGTAAGAGTGCTTCTCGCCTTTCAACATCAGGAAGGCCAGCGTTGTGCACAGCTGTTGCATGCAGGCGTTGTGTGCACGACGATGTATTATTGCATACTGGGGATTTGTCCATCGCAGTTGCACTGACATACAGCTCAGCAAAAGCCTGTCGGCTTCAGCTCGAAAACCCGGGTTCATAACCCAACTCTGCGATTTTTGCTGTTTTACACCATGGTTAGCTAGCCCAGGCAAAAGAATAGCTGTACACATGTGTTGCATAGTAGCTAGCAGGAGCATGTGGAGCAACTAGACACTTCAGCTGAAGGACTGACATAACAAACAACCTCACGCCGTTATTGTTGTCCGGGCAGCTTCTCAGACAGCAACTCTACTCTCCATCACTGTAAATATAGCCTCTGAGGTGCATTTCAATGCACTGCGCAGCCGAACAGACTGTTGCTTGACTGCATAATGTATGTGTATCAGATACAATACCCATATGATCCAGGCATTTTGCCAAGCTCACCAAATCAGTGTATCCCTGGGAAAGTAAATCTGAGATCCAATCTATCAAGGAAAGTCCAGCATACTATAACAATTTTTTAGTGTAAGAAACAAACACCACACTTTTGCGCAAAGCATGCAAGCAAGCAACATCAAGACTGAATGGCTCTCTGAAGTAAGCTGAGTCTCCGCAAACATCTGAAAGATTGACAGCAGCAAACGCCGAACCTGGATCTAGAACCTTAATTTTTGTGACCCTTGGTGTGGACATGAAGCCCTGACTTGCAGCCAAAATCTGAGCCACAATGAACAGGTGCACCACGTGGTCACATGCAGGCACTCATGTGCCTACTTTGCTATTACGGTGGTGGTCCATCTGCTGTGCATGAAATGCAGCAAAGCTGATCATCGTAGAGCTTGCTGCATTTGGCTGCCATTGTGGAACTTCGCAAGCAGAAATGCTACAACAAGCAGCCAACAATCCAATTACAAGTCTGCATGCTGGCATGTCACTGCAGCTCACCACTGAATGTACCAACAGAGGTTGCCCTGAGGCTAGATTGACAATGATGTGGGGCTGTAGTTTGGACCTTGCAGTATCTGGAGATTAGTCATCTTAGGCTGTCATGGTGTACTATGGAGTCCCTTTTGTGTTTGCATGTTTGGTATAAGAAACTGCAGGAGAAAGTTTAACCCTTGGCTTTGCTCTGACAATATTTCCAAGCCATGTTGCCCTTTGCTGGTGCTGCTTGGCTGCAAAGACCACACTGAACTAAGACTACATGTCCACACTCTGACAACGTCAATGAGCGCAGCTGTCCTTCCAGCATGAGACGAGCCTTGCACATACCAATTGAGACCGAAGAGACGAAGACAGACATACAGACAGAGTCTGACGAAGACTGACGGACAGACCCAAGCAGGACACGCGTTCTTACAGGTCTTGCAAGCGTCATGTCGTCATACAACGCCGTCATGTAACGCCCAATACGTCGCTGTCGAAGTTACCCTGCAGTCACAGTAAGTGTATAATGTACTGAGAGCAGATTACTCAACTTCTTCTGGGCTGCTGTTGTAGGATCAAGTCGTAAGCAGATCGTGCTTCACTTCACAACTTGTACTCCGCGGTTCATAGCTACTCAAGTTCCTATTCTTCGACAAAGCTTCCTTTCACGCAAACAAGTCTTTTAAGGTCATCATGTCAGGCGTTATGGACGAGGTAACGCGGCTCCGCGATCGATGAACTTGTCATGCCCCTGAAAACCCTGCTGCTGACTTGTGCAAGCCGTGTGCTGACTAGTACATCTACATTTACAGATCAAGCAAAAGGCTCGGGGCGCCATGGGTGGCAGCAGCCAAGCATCCTCTATGGACAACACAACCACCGGCCAGGGAAACATGGGTCAAGGGTTTGACCAGAACCAGGGAAACTTGGGTCAGGGCTTCGACAACACCTCTGGTCAGTGACGTCTGCAGCATAAACATACCATTTCACGCTGTTCTCCTGTTTTAATTTGGCTCGCGTGAAAGTGATCTCACGTGCGATCTCAACACGTGCAGGCGGAGGAAGTGGGTATGGCACCGGAACTGGATCAACCGGTAAGCGAATGCAGTGGTCTGCAAATCGTGCCTGCGCAGGCTGCAGCAGTCGTGTGCACCAACAGGCCCAGTCTCACTACTCTAGGCCTTGCTGTGTATGTGCCTTTAGTTGCAGTGTTCATTCAGTCGTCTGCTTTTCCAGTCACAAGGATCAGGCTTGCTGTGCTGTTGGCTCTTGAAAGATTCGTGATGCTCTGTTACTCCCCTAAGCCACTGTCAGGTCTTGTCAGCCACTGCATGTAAGGTATTTCTGAGGCACCATACTGTACTTCTCACATCAGAATTGAGACAAAACTGTGGCTCAGCAGATGCACTGATCTTTGCTCTGCAAGCAACCACGTCCCTGCATGTTCTACAGGTACTGGACAGCACCACTTGGGTGGTGGAGGTGGACAGCAGCACTTGGGTGGTCAAGGTGGCCAACAGAACCTAGGAGGTCAAGGCAACCAAGGCGGCCAAGACTTCGGCAGCAGTGCTAACACGGGTCAGCTTGGCTCCTCCACCGGCCACCACCACACCGGCGGCGGCGGCGGTGGCGTTGGCGGTGGCACCAATGACTTTGGCAGCAGTGGCACCACAGGTCAGAGCGGTGGCACCAGCGGCCTGGGCAGTGCTGGTAACACCGGCACCCTAGGCAGCAGTGGTGACACCCAAGGTGCAGGATACGGTGACTCTTCTCAGACTACTGGTCAGGGGGAGCATGGACATCACGGACACCACCATGGGCACCATGGGTATGGTCAGGGTGCCACTGGGGGTGCCACTGGCGCAGGTAATCCATCACCTGCTTGCTGTTGTCCCAGCCAAGCACAGACTGGTGAGCTGTTGCCTCTTGTCTTCTACTGTACTGACTCTCAAGTCGTGTGCTGTTAGCCAGCAATTCATCTGCTTTCATGCGCTGCAGCTTGCTCATTGCTCATCTGTTTGTTGCTCAGAGTTTCCTTCATGCTTGACCAATGTTTGCAGTCAAGCACAAATTGCATCATGTGTTTGTTCAGGAGCTGGTGGGTATGGAAGCCAAGGCATTGGCCAGGGCACAAACTCAGGCAGTGGCACAGGCTCAGGAGTCGGCAGTGGCACAGGCAGTGGGTATGGCCAGAGTGGCACAGGCAGTGGCACAGGCAGTGGCACAGGCAGTGGCACAGGCAGTGGGTACGGCCAGAGCGGCACTGGCACAGGTAGTACTCCTCCCATGATGCATGCAGGACTGGATACTTGTGGGTTGTGACTTTTGTGTAAGGGTTGTTGGAGTTTGTTTGCCTCCTGCATGCTGTTGTCTGCAAAACGTTTGCAAATGTTTCGTCACATTGCATTGTGTCTTCTTGCCATTTTTGCCTCCTGCACGCTGCTGTCAACCAAAACCTCTGCAAGTTTTTTGTCACATCTACTTACTGTTTTTGCCTCCTGCATGCTGTTGTCTGGAAGCCGTTTGTTACATTGCGTTGTGTCTACTTGCTGTTGAAAGGTAAGTCGATGCAAAGTGTCTTGTCTGTATGTTTGTGTGCCATCTATGCAATTTTGATACTTGCCTCGACTCAACCTCAATTGGACAATGTTGCCATGGAATGCATGCCAATCTCTATTCTAATTCAGGTGCTGGTGGTCTTGGCTCACAAGGAACCGGATCACATGGGACTGGAAGTGGATATGGCCAGGGTGGCAATGGTGCTAACACTGGCACAGGTATGCTTCCTTTACAGTCTGCTAGAAATCGAGTCATCTATTTTTGTATATGATTTGCTGAGCCATGTATTTCTGCCTGCGCAAATAGCTTGTTGATCATTTCTGCTTGCACAGTTTGCCTGTCAATCACTTCTGCTTGCAGAGTCTCATTTGCTCATCCTGCAATTGTGCACACCTCACCCTTTGATGTTGTTCTCCATAGAGTGTGTTTGTCTTCACATTTGCCTGGGATTGTCCAGACACTGTTCCCATGTGACTGCGCTGAATGTTGACTGTTGTCTTTGTCTATTCATTGGATGTGTTAATGCAGGTGCTGGTGGGTATGGAAGCCAAGGTACTGGGTCAGGGACTGGCTCAGGGACTGGGTCTGGAAGTGGTGTTGGGTCTGGAACTGGCCAACAGAAGGGCTCTGAGTACGACCAGAGTGGTGGGCAGGTTGATGACAGGAGTGCCATGCAGAAGATCAAGGACAAGCTCACCCCTGGAAGCGATGTTGGCAAGCACACCAAGCAGTAAACTGCATACTGCCTGCTCTAGCTTTGGAGGGCAATTTTGGATGGCAATTTCGGCAACACAACTGATGGATGTATCAGACTGCTTTTATACTTACATCAGCTAAAGTGAAGCAACTGATTTCAAAGCATTGTGCCTGTTGATCCCGTGCAGAGACAATGTAAGCAAGTAACTTCCCGCAGTAAGTAGTGTTCGCCATGAATATCTTGCAAATAAGATAGCGTCCATGTACTAGCCAGAGTTTGCCTGCAATAGTGACAAGTGTTTGCAACATGCAGCTCATAACATACAGCACTGCTGTCATGGCCGCAAGGTTGCGTTAATGTCATTGCTAGGAAAGCCATGTAATAATGGATAGCAATAAGGTACCAAGAGATAAACCTGTACAAAGTAATGGATAGCATTGCTGCCAACATTTTCCAGGTATCATGGCATGGTCTTGCTTGCTTTGGCGGGCAGCATGACAAAGTAGAGCAAACGTCTTGTACTCCATTAACGCCAGGCAAAACAGTCAAGTCACACTTTGCACTTGATACAACAATCTGCAAAGGAATTGCAGAAGCATTGAGGGTCTCAGGCGGTATGCACACCCAACAAAGCTAAAACACTAGTGCATGCATATGCTGCAAACTCTTTCACAGAAAGTCTGCAGCACAGTCTGCATGAGTACTATACAGTCACAACACGCACCACACACCATATACATCAGCTTGCAGGCGGCCAGACAAGTATAGGCAACAGCCATGTAATCTGCTCAGGACTCTTGTTGGTCTTTCCCAACCCCCAACCAGATCCCTTCTGTTGGTATGTAGCTGTGAACTCAAAACGCAGCACCCACTTGTGCTGTACCAGGTGAGTCGAGAATGTGGGACATTCTTCAAATGGCAGGCTGAACATGAAATGCGTCAGTATGGTGTTTGCTGTCAACTCCTGATGCTCATCATACACCTGTACAATGTGACAACCATGAAACACAGAGACAGATACACACGCACGGACCCAGATTGCGTATGTGTGTGTGCGTTTGTGCATGCAAAAACTCACAGATATACATGGACACAAACACACAGAGTTGTTGCTTGTATACATGCACAGATATTGCATCAGTCCATGACAAAGACACCCTGACCTAATGCAGCACCTGTCACATACAACCTGTCACACACACCATCAAGCTCCAAATCAAGCGCTAGAACAAGCATGCAACTGCAGCAAATCCATGGACCAACATTACAGCCCACCTTGCGCACAGGACCTGTGTGGCGTTTACCAGGGGCCTGCCACCGGTCTTGTACCACCTCCTCTGTTTCCAGCATAACCACCACCTGGACACACTTGGGCGCTGCGCTGCTCTGTTGTGCAGCCTCTTGACTGAACCTGAAGTCCAGTGTGCCTGCAATGGTGGCTCCTAATTGCAGGCGTCCCTCCAAGGGAGGATGCAGCGCAAGCCGCACCAGTGGTTGATCACCCACCCTGCAAATTTGGTCTGATCTGAACGATCACAGAGTCTCAAGGCTGTAGGCTTTGCAAAACCTTTCTTTGGCACACTTCACATTGACAAAGTGCTCAGATTGACAAAGTGCCTCCACCGCATTGCAAATTTTAGCAGCAGATCATTCACTCTCAAGCAGACAGAAACCAATTGAGCATGATGGAGAGGACCTGGCTTATGCTTGCTTGTGTAAGTTTCGAGGTATTGCTGAGTAAGCGAGCGTCCATGTCAAATGTTTGCTGAAGGAGCATCAGCAGTAGGTGAAACACTCAAGGCTTGGAGTCTGTAGGGGGTCCTGCCAGTATTGACAGCTGACGCTGACACATCAGAAATCTGTAAGTCGTGATCAACAAAGGGAACTTGACCTCACAGGGCTCCATTGACAAATGCAGAGTGATACCCTGGCTGTGCTGAAGAGCTGAGCAGTATGCTGACAAGGCATATGTTGCCAGAAGTAGCCGCAAGCTAAATGGCTAAGCAAGCTTCTTAGCGAGCCTGTACTCTGTGTTGGTCTTGTTGTGCGTGCTTCTGTGAACAGCTTTGCCTGTCTATCTCAGAAGCACGTACAACAAGAGATGGTCACTGGCAATGCAGGCCCTGTGCTCACTTGAGGTTGTAGCTGCGCAAGGCACTGCTGTCAGCAGCTGCAAAGGAAGGTGAAGGGGCAGGGCCGGCAGAGGGCGGGGCTGCCTGGCGTACGACCCTGGACCTGGCTGTGGAAGGGGTCTCTGACCCCCCGTTAGCTGTGGCATTTGACCCCTCAAGAGCCCCATCCTGATCCCTGACCCCATTTGCTGCATCTGCAGTGCAGTAATGTGTTAACAGACATTTGGTGAGCCTTATCAGCACTATCATAGGCTACACTCTGTACATATGTACCTTGCTGCCAGGTAAGCGACTTTGCAAAAGGCTTTTTGAGACGGTCACAAACCAGTGACTCATTGCAGTCACATGTTGCTGTGTGTTGTCTGCTTCTCACAAATGCTTTGCTTGCTCTTGTGAACAACTGCCAAGCAGGCGCAGTTACAAGCTTTTGCTCAACACTGCAGAGTCTTGTGCAGACGCCTTGCCAAGGCTTGAACAAAGGTGCTACCTGCAGCTGTGGGGGTTCTGAATTGGCTTTTGCCAGAACCTGCCTTTGCGCTCATGTCCCCAGTGCTTCTTGCAAATGAGGCCTGCCGCCTGGGAATTGCGTGAGGCACCTCTGCTTCAGCATCCAACAAATCCTGCACTAACAACAAAACCTGCATTAACAAGGCAACTCATGGAACAATGCAGAATAGCTGTAGCCTTCACCTGTGAGTCAATTGCACAGAATGCTGACGATACAAATGTGCACAAATGTGTGTGACAGCGCTCAAGCATACTGTGAGCATGCACTTAGGCTGTGTTACCTTCAATCTGCGATCTAACAACTGTCATCAAGACTGCCGACTGTTGGGACTGCAGCTGGTGTAAAGACAGCACAACATGACAAAGACGCATCAGACCTTCATACCGTGACATCAATGCAGAGGTCCAGAGGTTCTTCTACATCCAGAGGGTATGAGACGCTGGCTGGCTCAGCATCATCACCAGCAACAACGCCATTGCCATTCTGTGACTGCTCTGCAGACTCTGGCTGCAATCAAACCAACTCCTCTGTCATTGCATGGCAGCTGCGTGGATGAAGGAGCAGACTGGGGCAAGGCATGCTACCGGTCAAAGCTCAACATCAGCTTGCACACAAGACTGCATGACTATGCTCTGCACATCAGTGCATCCTTGGGATCGTGTATCTGAGATCCAATCTAACAAGGACACACAAGACTGCATGATATGCAATCTCATCAGACCAGCATGTGTCAAGCATCTATGCAACATGCAATCTTTGGTTGCATGGCCTGACAAGACAGGCCTGGCGCAAAACATGTGAAGCACACACCATGTGCAGTGCATAAAAAAGTTGTCCTGCATTACACTGTGCAACAACAGGAAGGACTTGGAGGCGCCAATGTGTCAGTGCTTCCTGTTGGCTAATGATGACAATGCAATTGCACATATATAGGCAGCTGCTCATGCTGACAACGATGATGACAATGAGGATGACAATGGATGGTGCGGACTCACAGCTGGCCAGAGATGCACAGGAGTCTTCACATGCACAATGCCAGGGCCCTTGCGCTGTTGCTGCCCTACAGCTTCCCTGCCCCTGCTCAGCTTCAGATTGCTGCTGGAGGAATATCGTACAAGATGAGGACTAGAATTTGATGTTGCATTCAGAGCTTGCACAGTACGCTGTGGTGGGCTGTCTGCGCTTGGGGTTGACGGCTGTGAATGAAAGTCAGAAGACTGGGCAGTACTCGACGGTGTACCTCCTCTCCATGCTTGAGGCGCAAAAGTTGCTTTTGCCTCAAGCTGATAGCTGTATCGCACTGCTGAGCCCTTAAAGGATGGAGGCAGTGTGTCCGGCAGCTGTATCCTGAAAGTAGCAGCACAGGCCGTGCCACACAGATGTTCACACGTCATGTATTGATCCACAGTGAAGTCAGGTCAAAGAACTAATCACAGCTGCTGTTTGGATATGTGATACCTGACTAGATACAACCTTCTAGATCCTGGAAGAAGAGTTGCGTGTTCGCAAAGCCGTACTGGCTTCATCGTCAGCACTGGCCTGGCGACTCTCCTGTTGTCCTTCTCAGTGATGCTAGACCCTGCACGGTACTTTCCTGTCACCCAATTCAAGTCCACACGCTCCGAAGCGCATAGTTCTATTTGCAGCGCTTCTAGGTGAGTAGCGGCAGCCTGTACCGCCCCTGACACCGGCTCAGTGACTGCCTGCAGCGTGCATGCAGCCTGTTTGCCACCAGATCAGTGTCGTATGTGGCATACGCCCCGAAGCGACACGACCATCGACCATACAACACCTCAACAACCGCAGCTAGGACATCGCCTGGTCGATACGACGCTCTGTCAGGTGTGACGCGCAGTCTTAGAGCCATGGCAGAGTCACACGGCACTACCTGTGCGCTTTTGTTGTGCAAGTTTCACGGACCTATTTGGTCTGCAAAACAAGCTACTGTTGGTCTAGTACAATTGCAACAGCCACGGCAAAGCTGCGTTCTGTAGTTCAACTGTTTTGTGCATGCTTGCACACTACAATTTGAGTTTCATGATGTTACATGCGACTCTCTTGATGGGGAACGACGCCCTTTTATTGGGGGACGACTCCCTAGCGTAGGGGTATTTTTGCTGGGAAGTGTGCAATTGGAATAGGAAATGGAATGTAATGCTTTCAGCTGTTGATCTAAGAGGCAAGCTGCACATGTTGCCACAGGAAAAACAGGGAGGTGCTGGCAGTTTCTGCCACACTTGTTTTCATGCAGGCCTTGCTTGAGCAAGGACCATTGTTCTCATGTATGACCAACCCCTATGCAACTCTGACTATAGAGACATGAGGGCCTGACGCATCATTCACTCTGACAAGCTGCATTGTGACTGGAAAATCTAGCTGCACAAAGTAGCGTATTTTCAGATCATGTAAGGCTGTCAGTGTGCTCAGCGCTGAGGCTAGCCTGTCAGCATCTTCTGCATAATCATGCATGGCCCATGTCTCACAAAGGTGCAAAGTTGTCAACCTGGTCAAGGGTGAGAAGTGCTCTAGCCCATATACGTTGAAACCTTGATAGTCGAAATGCTTCAAACCCTGCATGGACTGCACATTTCTCATGCAAGACTGGGGTGCTGGATAGGTGTCACAAAGCCAGTCTAGTCTTGTTAGTCTTGAAAGGCTCCTGGCTTGTTCTTTGGTCACACCATCCTCCATGCGCAAGTATCTGAGACACGACATTGCTCTGGCACACTCTGCGCTTGGGCAGTGAGCCATTCCCAAGTGTGTCAGGCCTCGTAAGACGGACAGCCACCTGGTCTCACCGTAGGAGAAACCTGAGTCAAGTATGTTCAGACTGGCAAGGCCTGTCAGCGCAGACAAAGATGATAAATGATAGTGAGAAGAGCATGAAGTAGAAATGTACAGATGCAGTTCTTTGAGTGTGCTCCACTTGGTCAAACTCCTGAGCTGACGTGGCCATGACCTCAAAACATCTAGTTGTGTTTCTTTCCTGGACGGACCCAAAGATAAACATGTGATCTGAGGTATGTCTCTGCAAACGGCCACTGATTTTCTGTCTGTTGACAGCATGGACAGGCGGCTGATGTGCGGATGCTGATGTAAAAAGCGTCGCAGCTCCGCGTCTTTGAAGTTGCCTCGAGGCCTGAGCTGCTGCAACTTCAAAGATCCTGCAAGAAGTCTGTGTCTGAAAGCAGACAGACTTTCAAGCATAGCTTGCGTAGCTTTTGCTTCAAACTCCACAGCTTACTTGTGCATAGTAACCACTCTTTGCATACCAATCGCAAGGTGGGGACACACACCCGAGGTAGCAACTGAAAGACCGAGTCGAGCACAGCGCCATCCTGCCATAAACAGACATTTACGAGCTGGGTTTCGTTGGATTGTCCGCTGGGCTGCATATTGAGCTCAGCCGAAGCAGGCTAGAATGCAAGCACGCACACTGGAAACAGCAAGTTACTTGGCTGATTTTGAAACGAAAAGAAGAAGATTATTACAAGCTTTGGCCAGCCAACAAGTCTGACAGCTCATGCCTCAGCAATCCTGCCTAGCGTCATTCAACTGTGTCAAACTGAATGTCAGTGACCTCCAGACAGATATGTTCCATTGGCACCTCAAGCCTAGGCAAAAGCTTCCTGGTGAGTGTAACACAACAGTGGCAGCTGCACGTCACGAGCAGCAAAGTTTGGAGCGCGCGCTTTGTGGCTTGCTGCATTGCAGTGTGTACTAATTTGGCCACCTGCATGTTGGACGTGAAGGCTGGACACTGTGTTGTCTGCTACCAGTCTCTCCCTTCTGCTGTTGTCACGAAGGTGTTGGAGGAGTGCACAGAGTTCTGCAAACATCTAGGTACTGATCAGCTGTATGTCATGTCATACATATCTGACTTGCATGCTCATAGACCACAGCAGCTATTGCTGGATTGCAAGTGAGCAGAAAGCCATATTTGCACAATTACTTTGCAGCAACAATATAACGCTTCCACCGGCAACTTGTGCTTTCTGCTGTACAGATGTGTTCATCAATAGGATCACCCTTCTCTTGCTTCCACCATACAGAAGCCGATGCCCCTTCACGGGGTAGGGCCTTAGCATCGGCAGGAACGTATATTATGCCGGCAACCATGGGGGATGCCATGTACAATAGGCCTATCACGACTTGATAATAATTGCTCTCACCATCAACCTTCAAACCCAACATCAGAAAATAGCTGCAGTAAATCCTGCTGGCAAGCCACTTGGCCATGATAGCATTGGGGGTCATGCTGCACTGAGTGCTGACATTCCTGTATTGTGTTAGCAGTGCATATTCACTTCCTGCTTATTGCACTGCAGAGGCAGGTTTTCTGAGGATAGAGACCGTGTTTGTGTACACTACTCCACATGCCAAAGACAAAGTAGAGTCCTGAAGCTCCAGCAGATCCCACAGCAAGCCAGGAAGTCAACTGTGCCTATGCACAAGAAGGACAAAACATGTCATTTTTTTTGGGAAGAGGCAGTCAGGCAAGACATTCAAGAGGCTGATTTTCCACCCTGAAATGGGTTTGGTTGTGGCGCTCATCACAGATGCTCATCAAGAAAAGCCAATCATCTCAAACAAGCTTCAAAGGTTGGCTGTGGCTTCAGACAACCCTGAACCACCAGCAGCTAGCGCTGACAAGCCTCCTCACATCATGTTGATGTTCAAGAACGTCTCAGGACGCCCTGCTCCGGCCACAACTTTTGACAGTCACATTTACCAAAGCTGCAGTCAGTTCCCTCCCACCCCAAGGCTGCCCCTATGTCATCAAGGGCGGTGCCTTCTATCTCAGAGGCAGCTCCTATTGCAGCCAAAGGGGTGCTTCCAGATCCTGTGCCTTCTGTTGGTCACAAGCACCAGAGTCAGTGGTCCCCGCTTCATCCCCTATCGTATCTCCTACTCCTGTGAAGGCATCGACCCCTTCCAAAAAAGCTGCAGCCTCCTCTGGACAGGCATCAGGCCCCCCTATGGGGGCGCCCCCAGCCCCAAGGTTCCAGAAAGGCAGCTTCTTCTGCTAAGCAGGCAGCTGTCAAATTAGCTGTCAAGCTGAAGCCGGCAGCGTCTGTCACAGGCACCCTTGTGACCACTTTTCCTATCTTGGCCCCTGTCGAGCCTTTGTTGTCAGTCCTTGCAGCAGCATCAGCAGCATCAGACGCCACTCCCTTGTGCAGCAACTTCCACTATGGCAGGATCTTGGAGGCCAGCACAGGTCCCTTTCAGGCCACTCAAGCCTCCCTCTATGCCAAAAGAAGCCCCTTCTGTGACTTCCATGGGCCCTTCTGAGCTCTTAGATTAGCAGATTCAGATGCATGTCAAACCTTATGGTTACACGTGCACGTTGAACCATTACAAAGGGTAGGCACTGAAAGGAAGGACAGGCTGTGTCAGGTCACCTGACTCAGGTATGTCATGCGTCACATAATGCAGAAGATGGACAACGTTTCATCTTTGATTGTCCAGCTTGCCGTCACATTAATCAAGGACAAGCATGCAAGGACTTTTCAGCAAGCCTATGCAGTCCCAGGCTTCATAGCTAAGTGTGAGCCAGATGCATGTGGTGTTTCTTCAGTGAATGCTTCTCTTGTCGGAAGTGTATTGTTTTTGGCTGAATTTTTCAAAACGGGACGCAGTCTGTGCCCCCAGGTCGTACATAAAATTCACAAAATCATGAAATTGCAAAATCATAAAATCATACAATACAAGGCATTGTACTCTCTATTTCACTTTTGCGTGCATCGCTGGTTTGCAGTCGATGCCACGGCCGTGACCGCTTTCGGCGTTTGCAGCGCTGTGCATACTCGTAAGCAGGCAGCATGACAACTACCGCAGAGGCTCTGCGCGAGACCACGGACACCCAACAACCAAGCAATCCTGACCAAGCAGGCTTCGTGGTCCCGGAGGGACAGCCACCAATGTCCAAGAATCAGCAGAAGAAGCTAGCTAAGAAAGAAAGGCGCGTGCTTCATGGAACTTGAAGTGTGGCTTCTTGTAGCAAAACTTGACAGCAACTTCTACAGCAGAGTCTGCTGCTCCCTTTTTGGCAGCTGCAGCGGTTTGGCTTCACATTTCAGACAGCAACTGCACTGGTTTGTGTAACAGGTTTGCAGCCAACAAAGTTGCCATGAAGATTGCTGAAAAAGCAGCTAAGCAAGCAGACACGGCACGGCGGCGCACTGAAGTACAGGAAAAGTTTGCTGCAATGACTGAGCAGGAACAGGAAGCATGGAGACTAGCTAGGCATGCAAAGAGACAAAGCAGAAAGTCTGAGACAGAGCAGAAACGTTCAAGGCTGCAGCAGGTGAGTTCTACCAAACATCATCATCTTGCAGACCACATTGGAGCCTTGCAAGCGATTGGCACATCAATGCATGCGTTACAAGTACACCCATTCACGACATCCAGGAGAGGCCTGTCTATGGTCAAAATCCAAACTGTCAATATTGGCTACTGGCTGCATTGCAACGCTGGATGATGCGCGCCATGTGAGTGAGCTAGCATTGTGAAAGGTGCACACTTGTCATGCTGTGAGCAGTGCCAGACAGATACTCTGCAAATTGCGCAGGCAATGCAGAGTGGCCAAGGCATAGTCATTGACCTGGACTTTGACGAGCAGATGACAGAAAGTGAGATCAAGAGCTTATGCGGTCAGCTGCAATATTGCTATTCCAGCAACACGCATGCAGCTGTACCATGCCATCTCTACTTCACCAGCTTGCAGGCAAGCATTTCTTTCTAGGTGTTAGGTACGCAGTTGAATAGGCAAAATCATGCGCTTGCAGTGGTCCATCAGATTCTGTTGAGAAATACACCTGTCTCCTTCTGCCATTCAGCTCAAGAACCTTCAGCTGACTGCCTGTGACATCAGTGCAATTGATTGGGCATGCACCTGGTCGTTGAATCACTTATGACATGCACAGCCATGCGGCAAGCTATTCTTATCTGTACCTGTACTTGTAACTTGTCTGCACCACATTTCATGCCAAGTTTCACACTCAAAGTGGCACATGCAGGGCAGGATAGTTGAACAAGCTGGCAGGCAGCTTTCTGGCCTGGAGAACTGGCATATCAGCCGGGAGCAGCAACCATACACAGATGTCTTCCAAGATCGAAAGACAGACCTGGTGTATCTGACTGCAGACTCACCCAATGAGCTGTCTGAGCTGGACAGCAGCAAGCTGTATGTCATTGGCGGCATTGTAGACCGCAACAGGCACAAAAACATATGCTTTCGTAAAGCCGAGTCTCAGGTGACCCCTCTGCGCCATCATTGCATTTGCCATCCAAGATGACATCACTGTTCAATACACACTCCTGGGCAGCCCGGTATAACACTTGGCTTGTCATTAAATTGACGCCGAAAGGCGTAGTCATTTCTTTTCTTCTGTTTTCAATACACACTGCTGGGCCAATCGTTGCTGCCTGTTTTTGCTGGGATTACTGCGGCTCTTTTGGAGGAATTTAGCCTCACTGGGATTGTACAGTCTGGTGTGGTGATGCAGGGCATTCAGACTGCCAAGCTACCCATTGAAGCATACATCAAGCTGGCTTCCTCACGAGTCTTGACAGTCAACCATGTCGTAGAAATCCTGCTGTCATGGCTGGAGTGCAAAGACTGGAAGGAAGCTTTTTTTAAAGTCATTCCCACCAGGAAGCGTGCTGCTGAGTCTGCAGCTGACAAGGCAGCAGAGGCAGATGCCCAAGAAGATGTGAGTGATGGCCAGGTGCAAGAGCAGGCTGAACAGACAGTAGAGCAGACTATCTCCACAGCTTCTGACGCACATGTACAAACACGTGAAAATTCTGAAGCACCCGCAGAAAAACGGATCAGAACAGAGTAGTCTGGGATTTGTGCTTGTCATGCTTTGCTGTTGGGTGTGCAGGTCTGTGAACATGTGTTGAGTCAACAAATGAGAGAGTACTTACACCGGTCAGGCATTGTGCATACCCATATGAAGCATTGGTCAACAAAAGTGGTATCTTTGCATCATGAGGTTGCATCTGACCTTGATTTAAAGCATTGTCAGGAATCAGCGATTGGCAAAAATTTAGGCAGGGGTGATGTTGCAGTTCAAAATCTCGTCTGAAGTCATTTACAATTCGTAGCAGCTATATAGGCGATGCATACCTCTCGCTGCTCTCACAGGCAGATTAATGTCAGATTCATTGCCCTGACATTGGAAGCAAGGTTGTGAAGCTGCACGCATTGAATGTGGCTCTAGCTTGGCGTCTGCTAATTGTGCACAGGGTGAAGCTGACAGCCATTTCTTGTTAGAGTGGATCAGACGCACTTTCCCAAGGATACACTAATTTGCAGAGCTTGGTAAAATACCTGATCATAGGGGTGTTGACATCATAGGGGTGTTGAAGCTGACAGCCATTGTAACAGCACCTGCAGACAATTCAGAGGGACCATAACATGCAAGCATTATATTGTTGCCCTCAGCTGCTGACTAAACGCAAGCCGTCTTGCAATGCTCTGGTGTATTCATTGATGGCGCCCACAATCTGCTCATCTTCTGAAATGCGCTCTTCCTTCTCTGCTTGCACCTCTGCCTTGATGCCAGCTATCTCATCGAGAACCAGCGCTTGGAACTTCTCATCTATGGCATGGCGCCCATCTGCAACAAACACAGCACAAGCTAGAAACACCTGTGTTTAACCACAAGGCAGACAGCCATGTGATCAGTGTAATGGTGTAAGGCTAGATGCTTATTTTGGGCTGCAGATGCATTGGTTGGGCTGACTGTCAGCTGCATGTGCTGTTGGGACCTCCAGGGGTATGTATGATTGCGTTGGTCACAATAACACACCGAGCCATCAACATCAGCAGGGTGGTGCAGGAGTTATGCATTGTCAATTGTACATGCAGCCTGATATTAACAGGACCAAGCAGGTAGATAGCTGTCCTGATGGCAGCCTTCTGCAGGGCTTACGCAAATCTGTCTGGCCCAAGCATGACACCCTGAAATGTGCGACACAGCCAGAAGCATGCAAGAGCCAGCAAAGCACACAAAGGCAAGGAACTCACTAAGCAGCTGCTGCAAGTCTGACTGGAGCTGGCCGGATGCAGATTCCCGCTCTGCCTTCTCACCATCTATCTGCTTCTGCACCCTGAACACCTCCTCGCTGACTCGCTTCAGGGACTGTGCTTCCTTCTCCAGGCGAGCTACCCGCTCTGCATACGCACACACACATAGCTAGATCTGCATGGATGCTTGTGGCTCAAGCTATGACTACCCATATAAATACTTGTCTTTCTCCAAGCTCAATGAGCTAATTGCAATGATGTCAAGTCTGCAGCCATCATGCATGCAACAGCACCGCAGGCATTGTTGCCACAAAAGCAACCCCTTGCTGGATCCCCTTGTTGATAACAATAATAAAAATACTAATATTTACGCTTTCCAGCTCATGATAAGCTAGGTGCGCAGGACAAGTCTTGTCTCTTGAAACTAGACCTAAGACGACCAGGTGTTCCAAGAAGCTGTCTGTCTTGCGTATCTGTATAGGGTCTACCAATTTGACAGTTTTGACAATCATAATAATAATAAGTTACAGGCGTTCCAGCTAATCGTTGTTGCCAGGTACCTACTAGGTGTGCCTAAACCCTAGTCCTGTGAGCCAACATGCACTAACATGAGACACTATTTGACAATCATGCATCGCAACATCATTGGAACTAGACCTAAGACGGCCAGGTGGGCGAGGCCCCTTGACTCTACCAAACAAAAGCTTCTTGGGCATTCTATCATTGGGCATCCTGGAAACATGACCTAGCTACCTGAGTCTTTTGCCTTGCAGCTGAGACGCCACAGACAGGGTATTGCACCTATTCAGTATGTCCACATTTGGCACATGATCACGCAGGGAAATGCCTCAAATGCGTCACAAGCAGTTCATTTGAAAAACAGCCAAAGGGCTGATGTGTTGCTTCACAACAGCCCATGTTTCTCCAGAATACAACAGCACTGACATGACGATGCATTGAAAGAATTGTTGATGCTGAGTTTGAAGACTGGCTCAAGGCGCATTTAGATTCAAAGCAACTGCTTTGGGCATGTGTTGTCTGACACTCTTGGCAAGAGACAGCTCACCATCATCAACAGCAGCCAGGCACTCCTCTGCCTTGGCACGCACAGCCTGTGACAGGTACTCCACATCTGAGATGCGCTGCTCCCTCTCATCTCTGCACAAGCCTTTGAGCTGTCAGAGTGAAAGACTGCCGTAATACACCATTGTACATTAAGCTGCTGCTGCCAAACACTACTTTTCAACATCACCTACATTCAGGTACGCAACACTTCATGATCACGCAGTGCTGCAATGCATGCCAACAGAAGTCTGCCAACTCTGTATGCAAGGACAATCTTGCCGCCAGACGGCATCTACAAAAGTTGGACCTGAAGCGCTGCTCAGTCAATGTTCCACAGCCCACCCTGCAGCCAGAGCTGTAGGCAGGCATGTTATGTGCAGCCATGCACAATATCAAGCTATCCTGTCTAGACTATGGACTGCTCTCATTGGCGCAACTTTGGGATCTGTAAGCTGCACGCAAACATCTAGCTGGTCTGAAGAATGCTTGGGTTATGCCCACCTCATGGCATCTTTGAGATCCTGGATGTTGCGAGCCAAGGAGTCCACACAGGCTTTCAGGTCCAGCTGTGAGTCTTTGACTTGAGCAGAAATACGTTCATGCACAGCACGCATCTCATCATCAATGTGGGCCTTGAGTTGGGCATGTGCCTCCTGCTGCTTGAGAGTCTGGGCCTGTTGTCAAGCAGTAGAGCCTGAGTATGTCGTCTGTCAAAATTCTCTGCTTGATTGTGATGATGATGCAAGTGCAGCCAATCAGTTAAGTGAGAGGATATGTGCTTGCAGCAATTGCACAAGCATGTATAATTTTTGTTGCTAGCAGGGGGTAGTGAGAACCTTGACAAAGGCTTCCAGGTGGGAAATGCTCTCCTGAGCCTGCTGATACCTTGTGGCTTCCTGATGCCTGCGCGCCTGCAGCAACAGACAGCATCAGATAACACAGGCCTCAAGAAAGTCCAACTCAAATATATCCGCAGTGAAAGCAGCGCTGACCTGTCGCTCTTGCTCTATTTCGCTGTAGAATGTGGAGAACTTCTCAGCTACATGACTGAGCTTGGCTGCTGCACCTGTTGAGCAAGTATCTGTGAGGATTGAGCTCAGCAGGCAGGGGTTAAGCATCACTGTGAGCGTGTTGACCTGGTGAGTTACTGCCTTTATCCTGACTGCTTGCCAGCCTGCTGGGTGATGCTATTGAAGGCATACTGCTTACACGCCTGACATAACGCAGGTGCCCCAGGCAATTAGGTGTTGGCTGCAACGTCCTGAACAACTTGTCGCGCTAAGCTCAGTCGCGCAAAGGGGCTCCTTGGGCAGTGCTGAGTTCTCAAACCCGGGCTGTCTCCGGTTGTGTTCCCAACTAAACGTACTGCTGGTACCAGGCACGCCAGGTGGTCAGAAAGCTGCTGCACATTGCTGATGAAGGGCAACAGGCGGCGCTCGAGCTTAGATTGAGGGCCAATGATCTGGACAGTGATCTCTAAAACCGCGGGAAGACAAACGGGCGTTTAACCTTTTTGACCAGACCCTAATCTGCCGGCGCCACAGGTTCTGCGAACCAAGCAACGAATAGCGCTTGCTTCTTGCGCCATGGCGCTGTCATCTTTCGTCGACGTCTTCAAGAGCGGCAACATGGATCATCTTGGCCAGACTTGGAAAAAGTACGACGCTGCCGTGTCCAAATTTGTGTTCGATGGGTTGTCTCGGATGGGATTTGCAGACATTCGCAAACCAGCCAGCCCCCTCACAAGAGGAAAGCCTTTGATTGACAGCCCGACCCCTTTGGTCACACTTATCATAGCATATCTGACGATAGTGTCATATGGATTTGTCAGCCAAAAGTTGAAAGGGCCGAAAAAGCAAAAGGCTGATCCTCTGTGGCTCAGGGTCCTTGTTCAGCTTCACAACGTATTTCTGATTGGACTGAGCGCATACATGTCTTTCACGTCAGCCTACTGCGCATGGAAGCACAGCTACCGATTCTGGGGCCAAGGCTACTCTTCCAGTGAGAAGGACATGGGATGGATCATCTATGTCTTCTTCTTGTCCAAGATCTATGAATTTATGGACACAGTGCGTGCAGTACTGCACGCAACGCATGCATGCATGCATGAAAAGTCACCTGTCTTCTGCAGAAGCTGACAGCTGAATGTCATTTGGCTGTGCAGTTCATCATGCTGTTTAAAGGCAAGCTGGAACAGGTGTCATTTCTCCATGTGTACCATCATGGTTCCATTTCTGCTATATGGTGAGCGTCCTACCTCTTTCATCTCTCTACCATATGGTGTGAGAGGTGCCATCTACTTGAGCTCACTGCAAGCAAACACATTGTCCATGGTGGCATGAATGTGATGTCTTTCGTATTGCAACTGCCCTGTGGCAGCAAAGCTGACGCAATTTGTTGATGTAGGTGGGCGATAGCTTATGGCGCACCAGGAGGAGATGGTGAGCATTTCATGCAGTGCCTTTCATTTGCTGGATGTTCTTGCATACATAACACTCTCATGCAGTTTGGGTGTTGTACCGCACCAGCAATTGCTTTTGCATGCTCTGAAGGCTTTCAAGTTGCCAATTGCATCTATCCCCGCCTGCACCTTACATGCAGTGATTGCCATCTGGTTCCTCCATAACTCTTACTTTGTTGCCTGTGTCTGCAGCATGGTACAATGCGTTTTTGAACTCCCTGGTCCATGTGATAATGTACACCTACTACCTATTGGCAACCATCATTGGCAAGGATGCCAAGAAGAAGAAGAAGTACCTATGGTGGGGCCGCTACTTGACACAGTTTCAAATATTCCAGTTTGTTAGCATGCTGGTTCAGGCAGCGTACGTCTGGACTGTATCCCCTTACCCCAAATTCCTGTCGGGCCTGTTATTCTTCTACATGATCTCATTGTTGGCCCTATTTCTGAACTTCTACATCAAGAAGCATGGTGGCAAGTCAAAGTCCACTCCCAGAAAGAAGATGAGTTAGTGATGGCTTGCAATTGTATTATTGAGAGCGTGAGAGCATAACAGCATTGACTGCACTGGCTATGGAATAGTGGAATGACACCCTGAGTTCAGCTTTCTACATCTGTATAACAGCTGGCAGAAGGCCTGCACGTTATGGCATTGCAGTGCTTTCTTTCCTGTTGCTTTTCTTTGTGTTCAGTGGTCAAATGCCTCAAATATTGATCAGATTTGTGTGCATTATATTGCATATCCCATTGTTCTGATCAGCGTTGAGTGTATCGTTTGCAAGGATGAAACACAGCATTTATATGGCGATGTATCCCAGGACTTATCTGGTTGACCTGTGCTTTACACCCTGCTGCGTGTCATTCAATGATTTCATACTGAACAAGTGGCTTTGCATATACCAACAACATTTTGTGCCACTCATCGAATCCATTGCCTGCAAGTTTGTAATCAGTGTCACATTCACCTACGTAAGGTAGTTATCACCGTGCTGAACTAGAAACAATTGTCATGGTGTTGCCACTGTGCAATAAAGATGCTCCGCTTTAGACTGGCATTTCTGTCTTTAACTGCCTGACATCGTTCAGAAGTACAAGTAGCTATCATGGCACAAGCGCATTCCGTTGTGCCGTTGAGTAAACATACCGCTGTCAGTTGCAGACACTCTAAAAATAGGTACACCATTGCAACCAGTAAATAGCCTTGTGAATCATGCCATGTTCGTGCACAGGATTCATTGTATAGCGCCTGCATGTCCTGCATGTACTGAATACACCATATAGTGCCTTCATGTGTACGGTACATCATACTAGCGGGACTATATGTTGACTGGCAGGTCTAAGAATGGATCGCAATGGTGGCTGCAAACTAATAGGATGAGCTTCGGTGCTCAGCAGCCACTTGTCCAGAGGCAGCAAGTCCGGTGGACTGAAGAGGAGGTACAGGTACTTCAAAGTCTCAGCCAGCCAGAAGCTCTGCATGACATTGTCATGAACAGGCGGCACAGCCATCACATCCTGCAGCATGCATCATGCATGATGAGAGGCCAAAGAGTCACGAGGCCTTCCATGCAGTACACAGCTGCTGCTTTGGGCAGTCTCATTAACAGGAGCCATGCTGCTACATGAACGAGACATTGCAACGTATACAGAGAAGCACAGATTGCAGCATCTTTCTTGACCATACAAAGCCAACAGACCTCCCAAGGAGAGGGGACAACTGATGTGTAAGCAATCATGGGATGACAAACGCATGTTACTTTGGTGTACCTGCAGCATCTTGCTCACTGCACAATGCACAACAAAAAGGCTGACATTGCCGCACCTCAAGGCCTGCATAGCCGCTTTCAACTTTGCTGTACTTCTCAAAGGCCAGAAAGATCTGCCACGCCCAGCGTTGGTACATCACATCTCCTGTGAAGCGCCACATGTAGAAGAAGGACTCCAGCACCTCAGGCCTCAGTTGGTTGGCATTGCTGCCGGCTTGCATGTCGTCTGTTGGATGGAACCACACCATTTCTGGCGCTAAACCTACAATAGTGTGATCATATTCATCATCCCCAGGCTATCGCCCTTTGGCCCTTGAGCCCTGTAGTCTTCACATTCAAACCCTTCATGCTGACAGATTCCAGCTGTGCATCATAGTGGAGGCATGTGCCTTGTTTGAGTCATTCGCACAAAGTACGGCACAGCTGGCACAGCAGCATGATCTCACAGCAGCATGCATACATCTTATGTAAGAAATTTCCTGCAGGCTTTACTGCTGTACAGAACAAGACATAGGATCACAGCATGGCTTGCTCTGTGGACACAAAATATAAGACATGCTGTTGCAAGCCGATGCTGCTGTCACACTTGGATGTCACCTGCAAGTGGTGCATGCACCTAACTGGGGTACAAATCAGGACAGCGTTACATCTCTTCAACCTGGCATTCAACTGCGGCCTTTGTAAGCCTTGAGCTATCAAGGGAACTGTGTGCAAGATCCTACCAACAGGCATCCTCTCATACATCTGCCAGCAGCTGTACGTCAGGTTCTTGGCAACTGTCATGTAGTGATCTGCCTTGGACCCATTCACTGCCCCATAGGCCACACCAAGGGCCAGGTTCCCAGGCAAGTAGCAGGTGAGGTGCTCAAGTCTGGGCATGAACATAGTGTTCTGCTGAATGAGGCCGACATACAGGAGGCCACCAACACTGACATTCATCAGCTTGGTCAGCATTGCATCCATGCTGTTCTCCCACATGCTGCGATACATTTCATCCTGCAAAGCAGTGCATCTTTAGTGCTGAGAGTGTAGTTTGATGTTAGATGGAAACTGCTGGTGCCCAAGGCCTTGCACGTCAAAAGCACAAGCCCCAAATGCTGTTGTATCTCTCTTGTTGTCTGATTTGCACAGAAGGTTTAATCTGAGGTACAGTCTGTGTCATCACTGACCAGCAGTAGATGCACATTTGTGGGTGAGATATGCAAGACACACAGCATGAAGAAGATGCTTGCAGTTGTCATGCTGCTATTGAACAGGAGCAAGGCAGTACAGTACACCTTCTCAAAGCTGCGAGAGCATTCACTTCTGGTAAGAGCAATGCATAGTATAGCACATTGTGTAGAATCTGCAGTGGCATGTACTGCTGACTGTCAGCAAGAAAAGCTTGTATGGTACCTTCTGCCTCTTGAGCAGCCACATTTTGAGGAGGTACTCATAGTAGGAGTCAGCCATAGCACCCAACGTGTAGGTCTTCATGTTGGTGAAAGTGCCCCTGTTCCTGTTGAGGCGTGTTGGCAGCAGCCCCTGACCTGGAAACTTCTCATTCAGCCATCTGCAGCACAACACACTTCATCCTGTGCTGGAAAGTTAGGGGTTGGGGGTGCATGCTCAGAGTGACAGGCAAGCCAGGATGACCTGATAAAGGGTGCAAAGCTTGGTTTTAGGACTTGAGCCCTGACATTTGTTTGTGTGGCATGTCAATCAATCAGCAGTTTGGACGTGATGGGCAACGGCTGATGGACTTGGATACCAAGTAGTAGACAGCAAAGGTAGTGGTGCTGTGGTGCCAGACTGACGCAACCCAGAAGAAGCAGAGTTAGGTGAGCAAGACTTCAGCACTTCAAACTGCTTCTTAGCCATCTTGCTAAGCAGCTGATTTGCTTTAACTGCTCACATATGACTGCTCAACCAGAGCAAAGACACAAGATTTTTTGGCAAGATGACAACGCATGTAAGTCATGCATGCATGTCAGATGTGTGCATGTCTATCTGACAGGGAATGCAAATTGTACACTGCAGAAAGCCACAGCTGATCAGACAAGCCATGATGGTGGTGCATGTCAGGCAGCATGTACCTATAGATGGTCTCTGCTGCCTCTGCATAAGAGGCGTTGCCAGTCCTTTGAGTGAGGGCGTAGAATTCCACCCCAAAGGAGCCATACTCTGCCAAGGACACAAGGGACCCATGCAAGCGAGGCGTCTTCTTGCCGGTTTGTTTCAGGGTCACTTGGTTGTTTGGAATACCTTCAACAAACACAACGAGCTTATGCAATGGGGGCAAACGGGGGGTGGCGGTGGGGGGGGGGGGAGTAACACAGAGTCAAATAGCACAAATGCAACGACCAGCTTGTTGAGTAATGACCAGGCTCGCCCAGCAGATTACGGGGATGCTGCGTATGTACTGTTATTTTTTTGAAATGTATTGTATTTGAAGCGACTCAGGCTATCTGGCCAGGGAGAAAAGCCACAACACAGAAAGATTGTAGCAGCCGTCAAAAATGCTGACTGGATGCTGTAAAGAGCAAACTGTGTGAAGAGCAAACTGGGACTGTGCAGAACACACAGCATCCTAAGAACTAATTTCAGGGGGCTTCCAGTGTATGATCTCAGGCATTGTGTGTTAATCACTCCATGCCCTGCCAGAGTTGCAATGAGGCTGAACCCACAATCCTGTCACAAACATGCTTTTGCACACATCACTTACCAGTGGAAGAGGCACACATCAGTAACCAGTGGAAGAGGCACACATCACTTACCAGTGGAAGAGGTTTGGAAGACAGGCAGCATGAGGTTGACGCACTCCACAGCCTTGTCCAGAAACATGTGGTCTGCTGTCAGCTCAAAGGCACCCATGAGGCCTCCAACAACCCGGATGTTGGTCTCAAACAGGCTGATGCGCCGGCTGGAATTGCACTTCAAGCTGGTGCTGACCCATTCCCTTGCCCTGTGCTTCACAGTTCAAGATTGTCACAGCTGCTGGAAGAAAGATATTATCACATTTTGGTAAGGCTATGTCTGTTAGACTTTCAGTTGGCTTTGCTTGGGACACAGTGCATGATGCTTATAGCAAGCGCCTATGCTTGCAAAACATTGTGCCTGGACTTGTGAATCAAAAGTCTGTCATGCTGAGACAAGGTCTTTTTGGAATGACTATGCATGTGAGAGACCCAAGCATAGATCTCAGCCTAGCTCAAGCACAGCCAGCACAAACGTTATGCTCAGTAGAAGTACATAGCTTCTGTGTCAAGCACCGATATGACCTGACATTCAGACGATGTCAGGTTGTGACAAGACTACACCAAGGCACACCTGCTGAATTCATCCTTCAATCCCATGAGCCACAGAGTGTCCAGTGAGTCCACAATAGTGGCCCCTATTCCACCCAGACTCTCCCTCCCATCCTGCGTGATGGGCTGCAACTCATCCATCCCCCATGCATGCTCCTCATATGCTTTCCAAGAGTGCGCTGCAGCTTCCTTGACCAGCCGTCGCTTCTTGTCTAGGCCTGTGGCGCTGAAGTCTTCTGTGGGGTCGAGTTTGTTTTGAATGTGAAACGCACCTGCGCTGTTGTTGACGTTGAGCTGGTCAAGGGTGAGCAGGTTGGGGGATGGTGTTGGAGTGGGGTTGTGGGTGACGGGGGGGTCTGGAACTGGGGAGGTATCAACTAGCTGAATGTCATTGTCTGCTGCTATCTGAATGATCTTCTGCTGTTTGCCTTGCTGTCGTTTGATCTCCTGCAGCAAGATACAGGGTGTACCAGCTGAGCTGATTGGAGATGCGATCGATGAAGAAGATGGCATTTACCATGCGGATACCATTGCTCATACAGGCGTGTCTGTCTCACAAATGCTTCCATTTTGCTCTCTGGGATGTCAGACATACCTTCACTGCAGCTTGCAACTTGGAGGTGGCATTCTGGATGGCAGATTGGGAGTAAGAACTGTGCAGAGCTGACAGCTTGTGACTTGTGAACTGCAGCAGGAGTTCAAAATCATGTGGCATGTTTTGAGAGCTTGAAACAGTCAGAAAAGCCGCAGCAACACATTTGCAGCTGGTCTGACAGCAGAGTCTGGCAGCACAGATCTTCCTGATGACAGCATGGCAGCATGCATGAGCTCAATCTCCAACCTGTTCTCTTAGGTCCTGATTTTCAGCTCGGAGGTGCTTGCGATGCAACTGTGGGTCTGAGGTCTTGCTATCAGTCTGCAGCACAATACCTTGCAGATGTTTTCACAGCAAGATGACATAGAAGGGAGCAACGTGCTGATCATGTACTGCAGCCTCATCAGCAAGCAAACAAGGACCTACAGGTAGGAACAGCTTGTGCTGTATGATAACGGTGCAGCTACCAATAATCAATATGAAGAACAACAGCACCTGCAGACGCATCAAGTATCAGCCTGCGAGGGCGGACCGACAACAGCACCGAAGTTGGCAATGGTGCTCAATACCAGTTTGCCCTGATGCTCAGGTTGGCGCGTGTGTCTAGCCTGCCCAGGATACCTCGGTGGGAGATGCGAACTACTCGTACGTCTGGGCAGTTGTGAGCTGCCACTTCGACTGAAACGTCCCACTTGACCAGTCCGACCAGCACCATCGGTGCCCATCAGAACCGCATTGGATGCCTTGTTGCCTTCCGCAGATGGTTCTGGCGCAAGGGTCCCGGATGATTGTGTATTGTCAAACGATAAACGGTCGCGATCTGCAGTGTTGACCTCGAGCAGTGTGATCAACGGGTGCTGCGTTCGGTGTAAGCTGTAGCCGACAACGGATCTGGCGCAACAAACTTCAGTACCAGTCGCTGCTGGTCTTTATGCTCACGTCAAAACGGCAAAGCGAGGGCGGATGTGAGGGACTCGACCGAGAGTTACAAGTTCAGCTCCACGGTTAGGTCAAACGATTTAGCCAAGACCTTTTAGGAAATTCGTCGAAATAGCCATGCACAGAGCCTGTGTTTGGCGAAATGTCGTGTAGACTCGCGTATCTGCCAGACATTGACCGCAGTGACATGGGTTGCTGATGCAGTCAGAGCGCTGCTAACCCCTCGAGAGCTTAGTACCCTTTGACGCGCCTGTTCAGGATCTGAACCATGGCTGCCGTAGCCGGAGGTCGTATCACAGCGGGTGTGGGAGCGAACCTCATAGGTCAACATGCTGCTGACAGGAATCAAGACGCAACTGTGTATGTTGGAGGCCTGGATCCTCAGGTACTGCTTCAGCAGCTTGGGTGTCACAGCAGAAGCTTGTACCTGTGATACACTATAGCTTGCGCTTAGCCAATGCTCCCTTGCAATTTTAAAATCACAGTGAGCTGAAATATGCAGATGTCCGAGGAGCTCGTCTGGGAGCTGTTCGTGCAAGCTGGACCTGTTGGTACGTTTCTGAGCGGTGATCAGTGCCAGAAGGTTGACGCAAGGCAATGCAAAGAGCTTACCATGATGTATGTATGTGCAGTGAACGTATACTTACCAAAGGACAGGGTGACCAATATGCATCAGCAATATGGCTTTGTTGAGTACAGAGGTGAAGAGGATGCAGACTATGTAAGCTGCAATTGATGCTGCTCACTGTATGCATGCTGCAAGGTCCATTCAATTCTTTGTCTGTGTACACTCAGTGCATGTGTACCATATTGTGGTTCCACAGCTGCAATGGCTCTGCTGTGTGGTATATTTGCTGCATGAAACATCACTGGGTAAAGTTGATTTATACTGTTATCGCCACCACTGAGCAGGCATGATCTTATCAAGCGCTTGGGTTGCAGGCTATCAAGATCTTGAATATGATCAAGCTGTTTGGCAAAGCAATTCGAGTCAACAAAGCCTCACAAGACAAGGACACCCTTGATGTGGGAGCAAACCTGTTTATTGGCAATCTAGATCCAGACGTTGACGAGAAGGTATGCAGCAAGTTGACGGTGAATGTGATCAACAGCTCATGACACGCTGTTTGTACGCATTGCTTCGCTTGCCCACGTCACTGAGACTCACACTGTATCTCTGCTGCCATGCATGTTGTATTGGGATCCCACTTTGCACATGTCATGTTGCATCCTCTCTTTACCTTCATCTGTTCCTACACTCTGTTCTGCTGCTGAAATGATGCTGAAGCTTGCTGATCCCCGTTGCAGCTGCTGTATGACACCTTCAGTGCATTCGGGATGGTCATAGCAACACCAAAGATCATGCGGGATCCCGACACTGGAGCAAGCAGAGGCTTTGGCTTTGTCAGCTTTGATGGGTTTGAGGCTTCAGATGCAGCTATTGAGGCCATGAGTGGGCAGTACCTCTGCAACAGGTACTGACCGCAGTCTGCCAGCTCAGCATGCCCAGAACAGGGCATGCCATGTTGTTGGGCAAAGCGCATGTGGCACAAGACTAAGAAGTCAGCCCTGATCTTGTCATGCACCTGAACATGAGCCCACGCACGGCCATGCTGGCCTATTCTTCTGAGCAACACAAGGACGCAGATCAACATGTCATGTGTGTGTGGGCAAAAGATCATCATCTTGTGCCGATATGTCACCTTTCACTGTCATTTTACACTGACA
>JAABUK010001181.1_pt1 | contig 50772 bp, 44 predicted proteins | sample 5559141 | NCBI WGS metagenome assembly JAABUK01 (sample SAMN10711869, study PRJNA513367) | rock metagenome | isolation source: Antarctica rocks | place: Antarctica: Victoria Land, Pudding Butte nord | collected 2016-01-03 | reverse complement strand
AGGGGGATGGTGTTGTGGGACTCAATACCATGGTGCTGGAATCTGAATGATCAAGGCTTAGAACCAGCGAGCGCTCGGGGCGTTCTAGTGTTGTTGGTTGCGGGTTTGGTACGTATGTACGTGGAAGAGAGACGTAAAGTGAATGATGATGCAGATCTGCATCCTGATAGAATTAGATCTATTAAACTCGATAATTGAGGGAAGGTGCGCATCGCGGATGCCTTGTTGAATTGGGATGATGTATCATGCGCATTGTCTCTGTCTATCTCTATCTCTATGTTGTATCTGTATAGAACGCGGTTTAATTACTCAATGCTGCGCAACCAAAACACCCCTATACCTCATCTGCCCCTTCCCCAAATGCTCAAACGCTTTCTCGATCCCCTCCTTGTTCAAAGGAAATTTCTCAATAATAGGCTTGATATTGTGCACAGCCGCAAACTGCAACATCTTCATATGAATCGCTCTCGCGGCAACGAGACTGCCCTGGATGCGTACACCACTCAGCATGATGGGCATGTACGGTATTTCGAGATTGCCGCTAGAGACGGTCAAAGGATAGATGGTCGCTCCGGGTGCGAGTATGGCTTGATACATTGCCCAGTCTGGCTGTGCGGACGTGGTGACCAACAACCGATCGATAGGTTTTGGGACTTTGAGTTCTTTCAGCCCTTTTGTAGCATAAAACTCCTTTGCACCCAGCTGCATCGCTTCCTCCTTTTTGCTGTTTGTACCGCTGAACACAACCACCTCGCAGCCCATTTTGCTAGCGAATTGAATGGCCAAATGGCCGAGACCGCCAACACCGATTATGCCGACGCGCTCCGTGGGCCGCGTTTCGTACATCTCTAACGCATTGAAAACGGTCGCGCCGCCGCATTGAAGGGGAGCTGCGTATTCACTCGGGATCGCATCGGGGGTCTTGAAGAGGAAGGATTCGCGCCAGACTGTGTGAGAGGCGAACGATCCGATGTCGAGGTCGCCCGATCCGTACATGACTCGCTCGGGGCAGAATGTTTCGTGGCCTGTGAGGCATTGTTGGCAGCGACCGCAGCAATCGTGTATGTAGCCGAAGCCGACTCTGTCGCCTCTGGATTGAGAGAATGCGGTCAGACGTGATGCAATCAAGGAGGTGGGAAGAGGCTGGTTGTTCTCACTTCTTCAAGGCCTTGACCTCAGGCCCAACGCCTTGAACTACGCCTGCACCTTCGTGACCCAGGACTTGATCATTCGACCGGTAGTGCTCGTCTGTGCCGCAGAGACCGCTGTGTGTGATCTTGACGAGGACCTGGTCGCCCTTTAGAGGATCATGATGCGTAGTCGACTCCTTGATTGCGCCATCCTTAGATCCTCTGTAGACTGTGAAGTCTATCCCTGCTCCGTTGACAGGCATAGTGATGTTTTTGAGAAGATTTTACGAGTATGGCTGGGTTGTTTGCTGGGGAGACGGTAGTGTAGTCGCAGATTTCTAGGTTTGTAAGTAAATATCCAGATTTATAAGAAACTTTTTAAATTTGTAAGTGAATCCACTAAGACCATGGATATGAGAATTTCCCGCCGTTTCACCGCCTCACCCCACTCCTTGACGCCCACCCAGCAGCGGCAGAAGGCAATCATGTCTTTATCGTCGATAACGGAGCGTTGTAGAATTTGGGTTTGCGCTCTGCCGTAAGTGGTGCAATGACATTGGCCGTTGGTGGGCGGATGTGGAATAAGCGAAGCTCCGGCCCAGACTGTTGATGAGCTTCCGTTCCTCGCATATGGTCAGAAATTCCGCAGAGACAGGACAAAACCATCTGTAGCGAGACGTCAATTGAGGCTCATTCACTGGTACGAAGATTGGTATTCGCTAACCCCAAGGGTGGGCCCATCACAATTATTTAAGAAAACATACAATCATGAAATCGCTCAAGCCCCTATGTTGTTGCTTCTCCTGACACTCTTCGCACTCGCCAGCTCATAAACCTCCGGCACAGCAGGCAACTCCTTCGTGTTACTCCCTACGAAGCTATTCTTTCCCTGCCCTGCTAATTCCGAAGGCACGCTTCCAACCGATGAGACCCTCCTCTTCTTGTCCTGTAGATCCGGCGTATAGTGCTCCGCGGCCGGCATCGAGGTCATCACGCTCTCGTCTCTATACAAAGTATTGTCGGCTTCGCTTTGCACCGGATATGGCGATCCCAATGGCTGGTAGTTCGCAGTCGTCACGCCATTCTCGCTGTAGGGCCCGTTATAGTATGGGTTTTGCGTGATGTTATTGGCCTTAGCTCCCTTCCTTTTGTTCCGTCGATGGCGGTGGTAGAGAACGCTGCCATAAATGAGGGATCCGAGGAAGACGAAGCTGTGGCAGTAAGCATTTGTATACGACACGATCTCCACAGACCGCTAGAACCAGAGCATACAATAGAAACCCGAAAATGATAACGTCGATTGTAGAAATAGCCGACACATTGTTTCCTGCAAGTCCTTCCTGGTGCTGTACGATGATCCCGCGCACTAAAAGGTCGACGAAAAGACCGAACCATATCGGTGTTTTTACCAATTGGAATATAAGGTAGGTGAGCGGCTTAAGATTGCGGCGAGCGAAGAGAATGATCTCCGTGATGTCCAGTATTATGCAAAGGGCGCACAGTGTCACAAGTAAAACCAGAGTCCTAACAGAGTACGTGAAATGTCAGTCACATCGAAGATACAAAGATGGATTGCATGTCTATGCAGAGGACTCGTACACTGTGAAGCCATTGAGATCCACCATTGCCAAGACGTAAATGGTGATGACGAAGATCATCAATATGAGCTGGACGACCCAGAAGGGGATCAGAACGCGCTTTAGCCACGGTCCATTGCGAGCTTTGGCCCTGTCCCTCGCCATATCGTCGCGGGAGGTTGCAGGAAGCGGATATATTTAACGATCGTGGATAAGAAGCCCCAATCTCGAATGGAAGAAACGGCAGAAGGGAGAGACTGGAGAAGGACAGTGAGAGAGAGAAGAGATGGAAGCGGTAGTCTTCAGGACGAACAGGAACAGCGCACGGGATAACAGCCGCCATGGCTGAGCACTGCATACTTTTAGACGAGTATGGACCGGTTACTCGCCCAGACCTAATCTGACTGAGTCAGTCTGAGCCTCAGCATCTGTTTCGAGAGGGGGAGATTGGGTTGTTGGAGACCCCATTTTGGGTTTGTTTAGCTGCCCTCAGCCGCACAACCCTGCAAGGATGGCGATCCTGCAGGAAGAAAACAAACAAGCTCATTCGTTCTGCAACTGCACCTCGCCTTGCACCAATGCAGGGGCTGCACACTGTGCATGAAGAACTCCGAAAGTAGGCCCTTCAGAGCGGTTGTCGTGTTGGTTCTCGCTTCCTTCAGGATCAGGATCATATCGTATCGCCTTCGTCTGTACCATAGAGACGTTGTTCGAAGCACTCCAATACTGGTCTCTCACTCGTGCATGACCCGCTATTGGCGAATCCTGGCGGGGAGAGGTATACAAATGCAAGAGGCAAGAGCTCGTGCGGAAGGGTCACGAGGGGAAAGTGATATTTTGTACTTGCCACAGCAACAACCAGATTAATAAGCTATTGGTTGGAAGCAGCCAACTATGAAAGAGACTCCCAGAGTGTGGAAAGGTGGCAGAGGCCTTGTTTGTGACAACACTCTGACAAGGCCAAGCAATGGGTTACGCATAGCGAGATATGCCACGTCTGCAGCGAATCTATTTGACTTGGTGAATGATATGCAGCGTTTCTAGCCTTCAAATCTAGCACTCGGCTACTTGAGAGATGAGTGACAAGATCAAGTAGAACATACGAGGTGCACGATTGGACATTTTCCGTTATATTCAAGTATACCCATTTCACCCTTTGAAACTATTACTAATGAATACTTCGCTCTTCTCGCATGATTCGTAAAGGCCATCTTCCACGAATCCCCTTTACGACTGCCGAAAACATGGTTACACAAGTTTTTTGTACGCCAGGATATGCCGTCACGCTCAACGCCTCAACTCGATTGCTCGATGTACATTCTTCTCTGAATGATTAGATGATAACTTTGCCCGAGGAAATTGTGTACTAGAAAGTGACGTCCTCTGTCGAAGACGGAATCTGCTTTGGCGACCCTCGATATCGCGTCCGTTTGATGTCGCTCTTTTCCGGACTGTAGCTTCCAGATGAGGTGATGGGTCTTGGGCCGGTAGGCTTGCGTTGCGCAATTGCAGCGCCAGAAGCCGAGCGCGGCGAGTCTCTTGCCTGAGAGAAACGTGTCAGTGAAAACGTCGGAAGTAAACAAATCAACCAGGACTTACAGGATCGTAGCCAGAGGAACCATTGCTGTATCTCTGCTCGGGTTGCAGATGCTCGGTACTCAGGGGTGATGCAAACGTTGGCCTGTTGTCTTTCGTGGCGATCTTGGGCAGGCGGGATGGTCCTGAGGGAATCAATGGACCATCATCCTTGACCTTCGGTGGTCGGGGTGGAGCCGCAGCTTGTCCTACAGCAGAAGTCTCCGAATAGCCGGTATCAGAGATTGGAGACAGGTTGCCAGCATGGCCACTATATCTTTTGCCAGGGCCCGGGATGTAACGAGCAAGCGCTGGGTCAGATCCAAATGTGTCTGATGTGGGAGAGATTGGCGAGCGAGAACCGAAGTTCTGGGCTTGAGATTCGAGTTGATTTTGAAATCGTTGAGTGGGTCCAGGGCGAGGTTGGGGATGTTGAAGATTCAAAGAGTTTCGGTGCGCTTGATATTTCGGATCTTCAGATGCTCGAGACACCTCCGAAGGAATGAGCGGGGACGGTGGCCGATCCTCCTGAGGTGTAACCTCATCGTCCTCGAGGGAGTCGTTGGATCGCAGCCGGTCATCTCCTACATGGTCGTAATGGTCAACGGTGTCGTACTGCTGCAAGTCACCAGAGCGAGAAGCCTCCGAGGAAGGTCGTTCTCGACGTGAGCTGTTCCTGAAATTGTCGCCAAACGAAGAGGCCGTTGTCTTTGACCAGCGCGAAACTTTGGGGAAGAACGAAGAGCTGCTCGACTTATGTTTGCGGCTCCTGTCCGTTCCCGTTTTAGGCGTGTGCTCGTTGCTTTGAGTCCCTGTTGGAATATGGATCTGAGGAGGAGTAGCTAGAGGCACTGATCCGGCCCGAACATTCTCTCTCGTAGGAGTGAGTAGTTGCTCGTTGTTCTCGTGCTGATTATCGAGTATGACTTGCTCATGCGACTCGAGCTCTTCATCAGCTTCAAGTACGGTGCTGACCCTATTATTGGATGTGTGGCGGGAATCCCTGTTCCTCATGGCGCTGGTATCCCGGGATGGTGGATTCGAAAAGTATCCAGACTGACCTGTCGACCCAGTGCCCGCTTGACCCTCTGGCTCATAGCCGTCGGGACCTGCTGCACGAAGATGATTGTAAGAATCCAGGCTATCTGCACGGGTAGCGCTGGGCCGAACGTCCTGCATGCCCTTTAGGCCTTCAACCTCTCCTAGAAGGTGAACAAGCATTTCCTCGATCTTGCTAATGTCGTTTTGGTTGCGGCTACTGAGCCCTTTGAGAGCACGCCTGAAAACGTTTCGCTTCTTTGCTTGTGCATCCTCTGTGTCGCCATCGGCCGAAGAGCCTCGCGGAAATCTAGGCGTCCCAAGAGGTTGAGGTCGCGGGCCAGCAAGAACAATCTTCTGAATCGTGCGATCGTGCTGCTTGTTGCCGTGATCCACTAATATGCCGTCTTGCTCCGCAATAAACTTCTTCATTTCCTCGAAAGAATTGCGCATCTCGGCAGCGCTTCTGACCAAAGTCACCAGGATCTCTGTATCTCTGGCATTTCTCTGGGCATCTCGAACAGTGAGCTGGTATCACGTTAGCGTCATCTACAGTATTGTTACAGTATACGTACATGGTCCATAAGCGCCACAATATCCTTCGAATGTATCCTGTCGATCCCTCCTCCTGTAGCGCTATCATATAACGGAGAACCCATGCCATGAGCCAGCCCATGTGAGTTGGTGCTCAAGTGCCTCACATGGCCAGGTCCCATGAACACGTCATCGTCATCGACGGACATGTTACCATCAAGGCCAACGTCGTTGAAGGCTTTGGCGTTCTTGAAGCTGATTTCCGGACTACGTGGTTGAGGACCGGAGATATAACCCTCATCTTTGGGAGGGCTGGGAATAGTTTGTCCAGTCATGTAGGAATCACGATTTTGCCCAAAGTCGTGGTTGATGCCTTGCTCATCATCTTGCTGGGCTGGCGACGACTGATATCCATCATTCATGGGTAGATCACGAAGAACGCTTTGTTTCCTTGGAGACTGGTCACGGCTTGCGGTAACTGCTGCTGTGAGAAATCCTGCTGCAGCAGCCTTGAGACTCTCATGTGCGCTGGAATCTTTTGATCGGGACATGAACTCGCCTTTGGGCTGCGGTGGCGTCGCTTTGTTGGGCCAGTGGTCAAGATTGTTGTTCTGAAAGCCTCCCATTGGTCCTTGAATGATTGACGGATTGGTGCTAATATCAGAATCGGAATGCAAGCCATGTCCGATCTCAGGAATAGGAGAGTCAGCTATAGGGAAGCCACTTGCGCCCAAAGCGACTGGTTCGTCATGTTCGTCGTTGGAGCGGGCAATACTTTGACGAGGCGAGCCTTTCGCTGAGAGCTGGTCATGATCATCGGGCTTCTCGAGTTGCGAATCCTGCTCCAACTCCCGCAGTGAAAGTTCGCGCTCAGGTCTCGCCTCGCCTTCCTGCGAGCCGGTGTAATACTTCTCGCCCTGCTTTGGGCGCGTAGAGAGCGTAGAAGTATCAATGAGGGAAGCGACAGCGGACTCAACGGCCATTGGAGTATGTACGAAATCGGGGTTTCTTCCACCGTTTCCACCTTGCAGTTCTCGCGCGGCAGTGACTCTGTCAAGATAGGGAGCGTCCATGCTGTCATCAGTATAATTTGTCAAGTGCTTGTATCCGACTGTGGGATCTTTGTTAGAGTCCCTGTAGTTACTCTCTTCCATTGAGTCACGATATCGGTCATTCTTCTCATGTTCTTGTTCTAGCCATTCGTCCATTGCCGGATCTCTGTCAGAGTATTCTCCTTCTGTGTACTGTGACTCGCGAAGGCCATGCTGTTCTAAGACATCTTCACTCGGCTCATAATTGATACCTTTGGGTCTGTTTGAGCGACGCATATCCACACTGACAGGGGATCCCAGAGAATTGAGCGAGACAGCAGATCCTTTCGTCCTGTGCTGCTTCAAAGACGATAACGATCCTGTGCTGTGCTTATGTCTGAAGGAGTCTCGGTTGGCTTCGCTCTCTTGCCGACTCGAAACACTTTGAATAGGGCTTAGTCCGCGGCTCTCGTGTTGGTAGGAATAACCAGCTCCGTCATACTGATCATGATGATTCGCAAGATGGCTTGCGGAAAGAGCACCTACACCGCCACCAGTTACTGGCGCCCCGGCTGTTACCATCTTCGAACGGTATTCCTCTTCTTGAAAGCTCCGATCGCTACGAGGGCTATGTTCGTGAAGGTCTCCTTTCGAGAGATTACCGTGGTGAGTACCCAAGCTCTGAATGCCCAAGGGAGTTCTGGTGGGCGTTCTTGACCCAGGCGACAGGACCTCACGCGGTGAGCCACGAGAAACATGCCGTATTTCTGCCATCCGTATCTCCTCCGAAACCGACGATGGCTCTTCTGTGCGTTCTGAAAGTATTGAATCTCGGGTAAGTTCGGAGCTATGGATATCGCTTTGCATTGGCATTGGAGGGACATCGTGCTTGGTGAAAGCATCCTCCGTACTCTCCGCAATGCTAGCACTTCGGCTATGGCTCTTGCTACTTCTCCTTCGCCTCCGCTCTTTCCTGTCAATGCTAGACTTTGAGTCATAATGGTGCAAGTCATGGTCTTTGTGACGGTTGTGATGATTAAGCGCGGCAGCAGTCAGTACGCCACCAGCGATACCTCCAGCAGCTGCGTCTTTTAGCCGATGCCCGTCTCTGCTCTTCTTTCGGGAAGCTTTGTCTCCATCACGGATAACTGTCTCCTCAGACATCTCACGGTCGGATCTGCGCTCAGATGGGGAATCAGATTGTCTATGCCGTCTGCTCTCTTTCCTTCCCTTGACTGAGTCACCCGACAAAAGAGTCCCTGCATTATGTTCGTCTTTATTCAAGAAGACCTTCGGCTTTCCAGAAACGTCTGGGGCGCTTGCATGCTTGGAGAGTTTGCGAGACATATCGCCACGGGAAACGCTACTTTCCGAAGCCACAGAGTCTCTGTCAAACTTCTGGCGGCCTTGTTGCATTTTCTGCTCCTGCTTGAGTGTTTCAAGTTCTGGCATGATCAAGCGCCGGATAGCATTCTCCACAGTCTCGAGCAGCTTTGGGTTGGCATTGATCGAGGATTTTGAAGTGCCTGATCGAAAGGAGTATTGATCACCTGACTGCCTTCCTGGAGACACTTGGGATGTGAGAAGACTGGATTCGGGGCCGCTCGGAGCTTCCTCCTCTTTGTATGACTTGCTTGATCTGCGGTGCCCACTCTTATGGGACTCAACCAATTGCTCATTGCTGACGCTGCGACTCCGAGTTTTGTCGCTGCGTTTGTGCTTCCCACCACTGAGTTCCCGAGGCCTAGCTGCAAGCTTTTCCATGGCCTTATGAGCCAATCTCTCCTTGCTCAGACTTCTGCTTCTCCTTCGCGAGGGCGTCTTTAAAGTAGTGTCACTACCTATGACTGCGTCTTTGCTTATGCTCCGACTTCGGTTGTGGCGTGGGGTCACGTTCCCAACTTTCTCGTCAAGCATGCTATCTGGGGGCATTGATGATATGTCAGATGGATTCACCTGAACGTATCTCTCCTCCCGTGCCATTTCTTCTCTTCCAATGCTTGTCCTAGATAAGTCGCTTCCGTCATCTCTATGCATGACTTCAATTTCCACCGGGGGGTATCGATGAGTTAAGCTTGACTCTTCTGCTGCCGATGTGTACGAGCTTATACTCTTGTCGTCTCCACTCTCAGAGACCTGCCTTTCTGTGGTGGAATGTGGCCCCAAGGATATCCGTCGGGTGTACGAGGGTTTTCGACCTTTTGATGCAGTGACTTGGACGTGCTCGCTAGTGTCCTTGATCTTGCGCGCAGCTGATGGTGTAACCTTGACCCGCACGCTTGGGCGAGAATGGACGTTTGGGCCCTTTCCACCTTCAAAATATTCAATCAGAAGGGAAGTCTGTGATTTGTTCGACGATCTAGTGAGCGTCGTTCCTTTTTCCCTGTCTCGACGGTCCCTTCGACTGTTCGTCGGAATCACGACTGGGCTACCGTCTTCTGGAATCGAGTAGGAGGTCTTATCTGTGCGACGGGAGATGTCAGTGGCTAGATCAGCTTCTTCCCCGCTGCCTCCCGATGTTTGTAGTACTGAGGATTCGGTTGGTGCGGGCAATGGCGGCTTGTGACTCTCGACGCCCATTGCGTGAGCGGAATTTATGAAGAGCGTTTAGGTGTGCATCGAAGCGTAGAAGATTTCGACGTCTCTAATTGAGTGTAGTTTGACGACTTTGTATCGGATAGCGCGACCACAGAGAAGGCCAGACTCAAATGACCAGGTAAATGCAGCTTTTGAAGGTGGCTGGCCGTTATGTGCTGGTCATCCGCTTGCCTGCCGTTGTATGGTGATTTGGGATGGATATCGAACTTAGCTCAAGCGAGATAGCTTGTATTGCTGGAGGTTGAAGGCAAAGGATACAGTTCAGTCGCCTGTGCTCTATTGTCAATTGGGGCTGAGAGCGTTTGGGTCGGCAAGCGATGCGAGTCTGGAAGTCACTTCACCGGAGGCGCTGGCCTCATTGAGAGGTCATTGGCGAGGGCAGTGATCGTTGCACAGCAACCTGCAACGCATGGAGGTGGGGTTGTAGGGGCTTGAGTTGTTTCTGTAGAAAGTTGGAGTGGAGGAAGGCTGAGAGCTTTCTTGAGTGCCAGGGAACAACAAAGGTACTGCCGGTAAGGTAGCCCTAGGCTAGCGTGGTCGCGGCGTGTGGTCTGGGGCGCTTGGCCTGTATATGGATTGCACTCAATTATCGTCGTGACAGGCTAAGGTGCTTGAAAAGCTGCTCCATTCGCAATATATTGCTGGACACTGTCTTGAGTACGAGTCTACGGAAAGATAAAGTGACTGCAGGGTTGCCTTCCGGGACTCCCACCGAGAGTCCCCTGAACCATGCAGCGAGCTGTTCCTGTTCCAGATCTACGGAGTACAACGGCAACCACAAATCTTGACTTTGCCACGCCCGAAGATTCCCACTACCGGCATTATGTGTCCTTGGAACGGTCGCCCCGTCACCACTCTCAGTCTACAATCAATATGTAGTTATTCAAGGTTGGTCATCAACGGCAGAAGGTCTGTCACATTTTGTGTAGACTTTGCAGAGTTGGATGGCGCCAGCGATTGATACACTAGATTATTACGTTTGTCTCCCAGCGGGAAGGTTCACCGGACGACGACTAAAGTCACCGGCGCTTTCTGCAACATGATTGGGTACTCGAACATCTTAGGCCCCGCCATTGACAACTCACCTCAAGCGCTTGTCGCTAGATGAGATTGGCTGGCACTCTGGGAAAGGTGCTACCAGACACCAGTGTGCAAAGCACGCTTCCTGGCTCCTACTACCCAACGTCAATTTCAGCTGGAGGTCCAATATTGCCTTTTTTGGTTCGTTCCATTCCTCGACTTCGGTACATGACAAAGCCGCGTGGATCGCTTAGACACATCAATGTCAGGCGTATCAATTCTGGAGACAAGATATGATATGACCACAGCTAAGCATCAACCCTCCCCAAGTGGAGAGCGACATTGAGAAGCCGACGTGGTTATCAAACTTGCACCCTGACTTTCGCACCAATCTCGGAGAATCTGGTCACCAACAACAGCACCTCGGTCAAAAGAATGGTAAGACCTGAGAACAATTGGACTCCCAGAGATTTTCAGTCACAGTGAGGATTGCGCCAGAAACAGGAGTACCACCAAGCGATCTAAAGCTGCAGATAGCATAACACATGTCCAGCCGTGTCCCCAGTTTGCCGAGATCTGGTGTCGAACTCGCCGTAGCAACCGCTGGTAGAGAGACAAAGCCACCAGAGCAGAACCCGTAGAGTATTGAAAATACTAGTAAGCCTCCTGTGTTGTGGATGCCGATCCATCAAAGGACCAAGATGCCCGTGGTCAATGGCGCGGCGCAAGGAACCCTGGTAGGATACGACCCGGGATTGATGGTGCATTCACCATCGCTAAAAGGTAGATGGCTACGTTGTGGTCCACGCCCGCTGTGTCAATGGCATACGATGAATTGTAGAAGACGGGACCCAAGAAGCCAACATAATCGAAGAACATGGCTATACAGAACAGCGAGAGTGTTGTTTCTTTGAACGCCGTAAAATCGACGAGAGAGCGCTTCTGCTTTGGCATCTGGCGAACTCGCATGACTAATATCGAGAATAAGCACTTGGTGAGGGCGACGACACGCGTTGTCCATGCGAACCCGATCCTTGGTTGCAGCTGTCTCAACACAATAAGTGCCGCCGAAACTGCTGCCACACACAGCCACTTCAATTATAGAGCTTTTCATCCTGCGAAGTACTGAGGCAGTATGGCAACGGCAGGGTCCGTGATAAACCCTGGTCCAAGGCCAATGCACAACCCTTGCACGATCACGAGCTGCCAGTACTGAGTGCATACACTGGTCATCATGATTTCGAAAACAACAAGCGACGATCCTATGACGACTAGAGCTCGAAAGTAGCGGCATCACATAACGGGCCGTTCACCACGCCGACGAGCAGAAGCGGTAATGCCTGGATAGAGCCACTCCAGGAGATATTCGAGGGGAAATCGTCGTTCAGGGAGGAAGTCACGTAATAAATGACAAAAACACCGAAGTTATTCCCAATACCCCTGCCATATGATTTTAGCTATTCTTGCGTTGCTTTTGGTCTGGATTTTGGGTCGCACAAACCATGTAAGAAAGTACAAAAAGAGAGACCCGGTAACCTGTAGCCAAGCTTCCAGTTCGCCATCTGATGGTGCATCGTAGCCGGTAGTGCTGGCTGTCTCAATTGTCCTGCTCTTGGAGAGCGTCTTCTCAGCGGAATCTATAATGACAATTGGGTTGTAGTGTGAATGAGTCGTTGAGAAAATGGGAAAAGACGAATCGTATTATTACGCCAATCACGCTTTCGGGCTTCAACACGAGCGAATCTTGGCTGTTCTACTTTAGTGGTGGAAGACTGTACTCGATTGATGTAGACTACCTCCACTTTGGGACATTTTGACCTCATGATATGGACTTATTCCCTATTACCCACCCACGCCGTGCTAATGTACATAGTGGACAAAGCAGTACCAATATGTGACATTAATTCCTATCTCCATCCGGTCAATGTCTATGGAACTTTTGCCCCTGCTTTGGCTGACTACCATACGCCCTGCGGCCTTCCTTCTTCTTATCTCTGCTCATGCTCGCTCCAAGTGTGATATCAACCCGTGGAGGCGTCTGGAAGCCAAAGCTTTTCGCGACTAAGCTTTTGCATTAGAAAAAGTATTCCCTTGGAGTCCCGCACGTTACGTACCCTTAATGAGGTCCAGCTTATGCACATCAAAGACGGAGCGAAGCGAGTGACTGGCATATGCCTGGAGGTAACTACGGTATCCGTCTTTCGCAGATCTGTTCAGATAGTAATTCTGGCCGATGAGCTTTTCCAGCTGTGACTGGATGTTGAAAATGCGTTTGGCTGGGAAGTCGAACTCAACCAGCGGCACACGAGCCTCCTTCAGGTGTTTTAGGAAGCCCACTTCCGAGGGCTGGAGAAACATGAGACTCCTGCCTTTGCCGTTTGAACCTCGTGCTGTTCGTCCGACCCGGTGGATGTAGTCCCTTGGGTCTGGAATAGGCATTAGTATAAGTTCGATAACGCAGAAATTAAGAACAGACCATCAGGAGGGTCCAATTGTATGATCCAGTCAACTGATGGAATATCCAAACCGCGAGCCGCCACATCGGTGCAGATCAGAGTACCTTGTTTGGCATTACTAACGGGTATTAGTAGTGAGCTTCGATACGAGAACAAGTAAATAGCATTACCAAAATTCAAAAAACGTATTCGTTCTCTTCTGTTGCTTTTGCTTCTGTTCAAATTCAGTGTCATGGCTGAGATTGACGTGCGGTCCTTGAAGAACATACCCCGTGCAAATCAAGGACTGGTAGATCTATATAGTTGAGTAGTTCTGAGTGATACTGTGGCCGTTATAAGTCTCACACAGTAGGCGATCCTTGCCTGGACAGGAGGACAGAGTTTAGACCTACTTTGACGCAATTACCTAATGATTTACGAGTCAGCGTGACTTCGTTTAAGCAATGGCCCTTGAGCCATCTTCAAGGGACCAATCCTTCTGAGACAGGTCCCACAATTTGTGAAGAGATATGGTTGTGAAAGAATAAAACCGGAAGTGTAACGTACAGCTGGAGAAGAATACCTGACACTGTCAACATCAAGTTTTCATAGCCTCGGAAAGGTGGTTGTGACTTACGATGCACTTCTTGTTCTTGTTCCTCTTCAAGAAACTAAAAAGCTGCCGTACAATTGAGAGTCAGCAGCTGGACAGACTGATGTATGATATAAGTAAGAGGTCTGGCATCTAATTTTACAATGAGGAGCAATGCTCGCTGAGGAGAGGATGAATCTCGAAAAATACGAACCAATAGAAATCTCTTGTCAGATTCGCAAACGACGTATCCTTGCTCCCTTTAAAATAGTCAACAGTGTTTAAGGTGATCACGGAAAATTATACTTACAATCCCTCAACCGTGGAATGCTCCTTCGAATGGTCCACATTGATATACAGTGGTCCCGGGCGAAGCGATATCCTTGCAAGATCCTCAACTTTGGTCGTTTGGCTACTCGATACATGGAATTAGCATGTCTGTATAGGATGATCAATCGCAAACAGTGATTGGTGTGACTACTAGGACGTTCTTGCGATTGGACCAATATGATGACAAAACTACCACGGCTCCAAGGCTTACGTACGTCGCAGAAAATAACATCGTCTGTCTTTCTTCTTTCGGGAGAATCTTGATGATCTGGCGCATCTGTACGTGATTTAAAGTCAGTACTGTCATCACTAGAAGACACAGTGAGGAAAGAAACGTGTCTGAATGGTATAAGAGGACTGGGTGCCCCAAATATGGCTTGTGCCTAAGATATGGTATCTAAAGAACATTGAATGGCTTCGGCAATGAGCTGCTTTTGGGTATATGGGGATTCAAGTTACATGTCATGAGCAACCTGTGGGATAAAGCTTCCAGCTCGCGGCTTGAAAGCCGAAGCTCAGCACCAGAGACAAAAGAATGATTCCGAAAGAACTTACCTCGTCCTCGAATCCTACTTCCAAGATACGATCAGCTTCATCAATGATGAGCGCTTTGATGTTTCTATTGCGGACATCACTGTCAGTAATTATCCATTGAGGCATACAAGAGAGCCTTACTTGTACACAAAACCCTGCGTGTTCTGCAGGTGATCAAGGAGGCGTCCTGGGGTCGAGATGATCAAGTTTACGCCTTTGACAAGCTTCTCAGCCTCGGCTCTCCTGAGAAGAGCAAATATCAGTCTCCGTAATGCAAGGATTGATGGATCCTCCGAGATGCGAACCTGTTTGCACCCCCAATAACGATTCCGTAGGCTAGCATGATCAGCCTGGATCCATAAAATATTTCGAGGGCAAGTACTCTGTGAGTGTGCTTGCATCAACTCCCGCGCAACGCCAAAGATCTGCAAAGCGAGCTCCCGAGTGGGAGAGACAACGATGACGCCAGTGCCGTTCCTTGGCTTGAATCTTAGAGCGCTCAACATCTCCACAGCAGGCAGGAGAAAAGCTAGAGTCTTTCCGGATCCTGTTTTCGCCGCTCCTAGTACGTCTCTTCCAGCCAGTAGGGGTGGTATCCCTCTTTGCTGTATTTCTGTCATCTGATCAAATTCCATAGCCTCAATCGCTTGCATTGTCTTGTCGGAGAGGTTGAGATCCGAGAAGCGTTTTGGGTCGGTTCCTGTAGATGGCAGCGACAGTATCGACGCAGAAGGCATGTCCGTATTGGCTGTGACTTCGTGACCGTTGGCCTCTTCATCGTGAGCCGGTTCCCCTTCATCATCTCCACTGCCGTCTCGCTCACCCGGAATGGCCTCCTCGGCCTTTTCTTCCACCAAGCTCTCGGCAGTATCTGGGGCCTCGGATTCTGGGTGCGACTGTAATGATTCCTCGTGGCGATGGCTTCGCTTCTTCGGTTTTTGATGAGATCCCGATGTTGTGGTGCAGATAATAGATGGGGTGTCGTTCGGGGCGTCATTGGATTGATTGGAAGGCTCGGATTTTGCGGTGCGGTCAACTGACGGGTTGACGCTCAGGGTATCCGCAAATTTCTTCGCGGAGATTGCAGAGTCCTCTATCGTGTTACCATACTTTCGCTTGCGTTTCTTCGTCTTGAGTTCTGAATTCTCCATAATGTGTAGTGGTGGTTTTGCTTGATGAAAGTCGACATCGCACTCACATAAAGTAATTATTCCCCAGCGCTAGTAAAGATCGCGAGCGATTAGCGGTAGATCTCCCGGGCGGGGCGGTCTCGTCTCAATTCGGGCCAATTTCTGTCATGCATTGGCGGCACCGTGTTGCAGTATCACTCATCAGCCAGCTGACCAGCAACTACTACGGTTTGTATGGTTAGGATCCTGGCGCCATGTACGGGGAATATTTATTCAGCCCACCGAAATTCCTACAAATTTGACAGCTTGCCCACGAAGTCAACGAACATGCGTGAAGTGTTCGGACGGCATCCTGCAAAACAAAAGCTCGACTTGAGCTTTTGCGAAAACCCACCCTCTTCAAACAGGCGCAGCTAGAGTTGAGGTCAGGAATAACTTGCCGGTCGCAGCGTTTCCGTCCCGGCCTTCAGGCAAGACACAAGTTCTGAGCTGCGCGTGGCTACTCCGTAGAATACTCCATACTTCGATGCGGCGTTTCACCCAGCACGCCTTGACTGATATGTACCTTTGGCCAAATGCTCACCGATGCCCAGCACTAATAGCATGATGACTGATCTATATGATGTGAACGATACGAGCAGCCAATGCTGCGATCACGACAACCAATTGCCGCATACAGAGGGACTGGAACGAAACAAAGGCAAACGCATCCTCAAACCCATGTTCAAAGAAAGCAGAAATAGACTCATCCAATAATGGCGCTCTATCCGCATTTTCAAGATTCCATCTCCCCTATTGAAATGTCATGCCCATGAAATAAGAGCTGTTGGCCGCGTAATATATACGACGATCACCGTAATTCCCGAAATTGAGCGCTAAGCCAGGGGACCTAACTGCGCCCTGCGTTACTCCGTACTGCTTGTCGCTGACAGTCTCGCACCCCATCCCTGCATAATCATCACAACCACCTCTCATCAACTACTACATTAATCAGAGTCTGTCTTTTGCGAGTCCGTACAGTCGCTTCAATGAAACTGCCTAGTTGAGGTCATTACAAGCATCACCGCGTCGCCGTTAGATTCCACTTTCTCCTCGCCACTCATTCACGTTCCTTGATTCTAGATCTTGGTCGTCGCAGCGACCAGCTGACATTTCCCCACGTTCCATCAACCACATCGACCTTGCGCATAAAATCCTGGATCGCTCCAGATAATTACTGAGCATTGGGAAGGCAAAGCATCGGTTGAAAGAGGCGGTTCGGATCTTGTGGGCTTCACGCAGTCCGGGTACAGATACCACTGTCCGCTACGCCCGTGCAACTGCATCCTCGTTCTGGGGCTGAACCTCTACGACCTTACATGCTAGAATGCTATTCTCATCTTTATCGAACCTGGCATGGCTCTCTCTCGTGGCTCTATGCTCTCTTTCGCCCTTCGCATCAGCGGAACGGTTGATCGAGTCAAAATCCCTCAACCCGTGTCAGGATAACTCTAGCTTTACAGCAACGCTGTTCAATGTGGTCTTCACACCTGATAATAACAGTTTAGCATTTGATATCGTCGGAGTATCATCAATATCTGGCTATGTCGTCGCGGACATCGAGGCTATTGCCTACGGTTACACCGCCCTGAATCAGACCTTGGATCCTTGCACGCAGAACCTCCAGGGGATGTGTCCTATGAACACAGGTCAGATCAACATCCAGTCAAACATCAACATTCCAAACAGTGTAATCAAGCAACTTCCAAGCATAGCTTATGGTGTGCCGGACTTGGATGGTCTGGTGAAGATCTACATCAAAGATAAGACGACCCATGCCAGCGTGGCCTGCGTGGAAGCACAGCTTTCAAATGGCAAGACAGTTGATCAGAAAGCAGTCGGATGGACGACTGCGGTCATTGCTGGCCTCGCACTGCTCGCTTCTGCCGTCACATCTGGCCTGGGGCATTCGAACACGGCGGCCCATGTGGCAGCAAACGCACTGTCCCTGTTTGGTTTCTTTCAAGCTCAAGCGATCATAGGCATGACTGCTGTTCCTCTACCGCCCATCGTTGCTTCGTGGACCCAGAATTTCCAATGGAGCTTGGGTATCATCAGAATTGGGTTCCTTGAATCTATCTGCACTTGGTACCAAAGGGCTACCGGTGGGACGCCATCAACACTTCTTTCCAATCTGAATACTGCCTCCGTTGAGGTGCAAAAGCGATCCCTCCAAGTCTCCCAGAGGCTCGTCATGCGCGCTGCTCATGAAATTTCCAAAAGAAGTAATAGCAGTCCGACTACCGCAGCTGGAAAAGTAGTTATTGTTCAAGGCATCAAAAGGGTCGGCTTCCGCGCCAAGATTGAACACACGAACATCTTCTTGACTGGTCTTGTCTTTTTCATGATCTTTGTTTTCTTCACCGCGGTCTGCGTGATGCTATTCAAAGGCTTCTGCGAGATCGCAGTCAAGGCAGGATGGTTCAAGGGAGACAAGTTTGAAGACTTCAGGACAGGATGGAGAGTGGTCCTGAAAGGGATCCTGTTTCGCTTGGTAAGCTGTGGTGCTCGCAATGTAATATTCTACGTGGCTAATGTTTCCATTACAGGTGCTCATCGGCTTCCCACAAATCTGTATACTCTGTTTGTGGGAGCTAACGCAAAGGGATTCGGCTGCTGAAGTAGTGCTTGCACTGTTCTTCTTCATTTCGATGACTGTAGCTCTGTTGTGGGCCTCTCTTAAGGTCTTCCGGATAGCCAAACGATCGGTCTCCATGCACAAGAATCCAGCCTATATCCTCTACTCCGACCCATCCGCCCTTAATAAATGGGGCTTTCTTTACGTTCAGTTCCGGGCTACCGCTTACTACTTTATCATGCCAATGCTTGGTTATATCTTGGTCAAGTCATTGTTCATAGCTTTTGGTCAGAGCAGCGGAAAAACTCAAGCTATTGCATTGTTAGTGATAGAGGCCAGCTTTCTCATCGTTGTCAGCGTTCTTCGACCCTGGATGGACAAGAAAACAAACGCTTTTAACATATCCATTGCCGCCATCAACTTCCTGAACGCTATATTTCTGCTCGTATTTACGGCGGTTTTCAACCAACCTGTAAGTTTTGCGATGTGGCACTATCTGTTCCTCATTGACGGGATCTAATAGGGCATTGTCACGGGTGTGATGGGTGTGATTTTCTTCATCTACAATGCTGCATTCGCCTTGGTACTACTATTATTGGTACTCATCGCGACTGGCTACGCCATATTCTCCAAGAATCCCGACACTCGGTACCAGCCCATGCGAGACGATCGCGGTTCCTTCATCAAGTCTCAAACGCAACTCAACACAGAACTTGATGCGCTTGGCGTTACTGCCCGAGGAGACATGGCCCAGAAGGGGTACTATGGACGTGACCTCGACGATGACGAAGACTCATTTTCCTCTGGATCTGGAAAAAATCACGAAGGTGCTGGCGTAGCTTTGCCCCCATCAACTGCAAATACCCATATGAGGGACCCGCCACGGTCTCCTATTGATCCAAATATGCAGTTCTTCCCAAGTGACGGCACTCCTCGTCACGGGACCCCGCAACAGTACTCGGACAACCCTCGCGGGATGTATAATGGAGATAATACCAGCTCTCGACCAGGAGCTGATATGCCATTGATGGATCGACGACAAGACACTTCGCCATACCGTCAAGCACCTTCGTCACACGCGAACGGTGGCTACAGGCAGCAGAACAATTCGAGTCCTTGGCAGAGAGGTGCCGGTTATGATCACTGACGAGCATTATGTTTACGCTAGCGATATCAGCATATAATACATAGTGATAATGTTGCTTCCATAGTCATCTACGACCAGCAAGGCTAAAGCGTCTATGCATCTGTTTTTGGCAGGAATTCTACGCGTTGGTGGGGATTTGGGGCTCGTCATAAAGCCTGCTGAGAGGTTGGGATCACGGTCATTGTATAGTTTGGCGTTTGGCAAACTGGTGTCGCATTCTGGAGGATTGACCCAGATTTAGATTCGAAAGCATGGACACTTTTGTTAGCTAGTGTAAATAGTCAAGCATTTGAATTCTTTTGAGGACTTAACCCTTGTTTGAGTGACCATAAAGATTCCAGCATAGATTTCGGCACCCGAGTCGTAGTCTGGAGTCTCGAACCCAACTGAACCCCTTTGTATAAAGCAGCAAGCAAAGCTGACTAGCAACGAAGAGCATTCTCTTATCCTGTGGAACGGGGGCTATGCATGGGTTGATTGAATAAAACCCATTGGGAGACTCGATCGTGCGCAACGAGCAAGAAAGTCGATCAACTGCTTGCTTTCGTTCACAATCTTCCCGTAAGATGTTCATACCCAGGTCAACAGGGAGAGTGTTCTTTGTTCGAATTTCATAAAACCCTCCTGCTTCAAGACACCAGACGCCGCCGGAAATGCGTCTACTGATTATTCCAAAACCTTAACAACATCATCATTACCTCCTGACAGGCCCCGGTGTCCAAGCCTCCGGCTGCCAAGTTTGTCCGGGCACGCCTCTATCTTTCTGCTTCCAAGGATTCTCTCTTTCCTTCTTCTCGCCCTCACTCTTCTCCTTCTCTTTCGTCTCGCCCGCAGCCGTAGTCTGCCCTTCTTCCCATCTCTTCCCCACAGTCCCCGGCTTCTCTCCATCACCCACACCAAGCTCCTGATTCCCTCGCCTAGGCTTGTCCAAGACGGACGGTTTGGCGTTCCAGCGCGCATCGGCGAGCTGGACGCGCTGTTTGAGCTGGATCTGGCGGACGACGTCGGCTTGTTGTTCTCCGAGCGTAGGTGGAGAGGGGCGAGTGTGCCGCAGCCATTGGTGCCACATAGGGGATATGTCAAGGTCGGAATAGGGTATTTTGGGGTTGTTCTGGAGGATGCGGCGCGCGTGGGGGGTGGCGAGGCTGGGCTTGAAGTACCAGTATGTGTTGCCGGCGAGATCTTGGCCTGGGATTGTGCGTCAGTTATATGCAGGCTTGCGACTGAGACGTAGAGAATTTGGGAGGGTACCGGCTAGCCAACGCCGCCTCCATGGAAGCTTCAGGGTTTTCCATTTTCGCCATATGGTAGCTAGACGACCTGAAGGAGGAGTAGACATATAAAGTTACAGAGGAAGGCGTGAAGGAGTGGTCGTTGGCGCAATTACCAAATATCAGAGCAACGGTTTCGTCATCTTGCGGCGCTAGCGGCCGTTGGTCTTCAGTCGATTCTTGGGAACATTGACAAGCCTTCGAGGCAGACGCATACAATAAGCGCAGACATTGATTGACCATGCATATAACACAAGTGCGTCAGTAGTACGAAACTCCATACATCAACAGATCCGAACTCTACAGCATCGTTGAGTGCCGTGCACATGTCAGGCAACAGTACTTTCTATACATTCAACGTTTGCTTAGTCCTTTGAAAACGACTGCCATGGCGTCGGTATCATCCTTGGACAAAGACATGCGGAATATCCGCTTGTCGAAATACACACCTCAAGCTGCGAACGAAGTAAGGACCTGGATCGAAGAGGTGTTAGGAGAGCGCCTGGTAGCTGGGGATCTGTTGGAGGCATTGAAGGATGGCACAGCTCTTTGCAAGTACGGTCTGAGTTACAGCATGTCTACAGGCTTGCTATCAGAAGAAGTCGCTGTCACGAAGGGACCAACCCCAAGAAATTGAGCATTCTGAGCCTGACTTCCAGTACATCGGGTACTATACCCAAGTCATTTCTGCGTCCTTTGATCGTTCGACGGGCATGTAGCCAATGTTTCTGCATCAATCAATCCCCACTGGTTTCACCACAGTTGAATCCCTCGAAGGTGGTAGCCAGCCAGTTGCGACCTCTTCTGATAGCACGCCTGCTGTACTAAGTTGCTCTGAGCGTTCGGACTGACCGAGAGACTAGGCTTGTCAACCTCGCAGCCCCACCAGGGGTACGCTTTAAAGAATCCTCAATGCCATTCGTTCAAATGGAGAACATCTCTCATTTTCTGCGCGCTTGCCAACAACCTCCTTTGAACCTCCAATCCCACGACATCTTTCAGACAGTCGACCTCTTCGAGTGCAAAGACCCCGCTCAGGTACTACAATGCATATCGTCCTTCAGCAGAAAGGCACATGCAGTGCAGCCCAGCAGATTTCCAAGCGTGATCGGCGAGAAGAGCAGAACTGGAGTAGTGAGCCCTCAGAGTACCGGGGGCTTCTCTACTGGAAGCGCCCGATATGGGCGATCAAGAGGCGCCAGTAATACCAGTGAAGTCAGTTCAACACCATCTAACCAGGCATCGCAAGCCATTGGTGGACGCGGGAGTCCGTCGAGGTTGTCAGAGACTGGGTCTTCAAAAGATGCCAATGGAGCAAATACGTCCTCGGGAGGTGTGAGTAGTTGGAGCAAGAAAGGGGACGAAGGAGCAACGACACCGGCATGGAATATCCATCAATATGGGTACATGGGTGGGGCGAGTCAAGGGAACCAAGGTATCACATTCGGCGGCCGAAGACAGATCACTACCCCTGCACCGAAAGTCCCGAGTTTAGCGGAAAAAGAACGGAAGAGGCGTGAACAGGAGGCAGAGGCGGATCGCCAACGCCTGCAAGCTGAAGAAGCTGAGCACCAGAGACGAATTGAGCGCGAAGCGGAAGAAGAGAGAGATAGAATTGCTGAAGAGCAGCGGTGTAAGGCAAATCTCTGAGTTGTCTCCCCTCCGTTTGCGAGACAATCTTAGAGAGCACTCACTTGTTTTGAGACACTCTCTCCCTATCAATATTTGCTCCTTGCTTAATTGGTTGGGGGAGCCGTTACGTCTATTTCATTCTTCACTTACAGATACTTTATCGTTTTCGGGGAATTAGTCCTTTTTCTTAGGCCAGCCTTCGCTCTGTGGCAACGCTTGTCGGCTTCGTTAATTGTGGGGGCGTTCCTTCTATTCGCCCGCTTTCTGCTCCGTAACGATCTCGTTACTTTATTCGGTTTCTTGATGAGGCAAATACTGACTCCAAAATCTCGCAGGGGAAGAAGAGACTAAGCGAAACAGGGAAAAAGAGAGGCTTCGCGTCGAAGAAGAAAAGCGACGATGGGATGAAGAAGAGCGGATATGGAAACGGGAGGAAGAAGCTCGAATAAGGGAAGAGAAAGAAGCTGAAGCCAAACTTGAGAGAGAGAAACAGCAAAAGAACAGTGGTAACGAATCGAGACCGAGGCTCCAAGGCCAATATCTCAGCCAATACAAAGCGGAACAGGCACAAATACCCGTAAGATCTGGGGGAGAAGATCCGGAACGGATTGCAGAACGCCAAAGGGTCAAGGAACTTGAGAGGCAGCTTGAAGAGGCTAAGGAGCGTGAAGCACGATATGAGCAGGAGCGCCAGGAACGTCTGCAAGCCGATCAAGCCCGCGAACGTTCTCGACAGCGGAATGACACCAACAGCGGCGACTCCAGAAGCAGAAGTCGGACCGCACCTCTGCGTTACCACCAGAGTAACGAAGACTCTTCGCGCAACGATGAGCGCGACTATCTTCAACAAGAGTGGTCAAACCACCACGCTGAATCTCAACCTCCGAAACAGCCTTCTCGTCCGCTCCCTATTCGTCAGGAAGAAGTGCCGCCACAGCAGCCTCACCGTCCGCTACCTAGTCGTCAGGATGAAATCCCGTCACAGCAGCCTCCTCGTCCACTCCCGACACCGCAAAAGTCCGTACCAGCGCCATTCCCAGTAGAGGAACCTTCACCCACCCCATCTCCACCACCAACATCCTCCCTACCACCACGCCCCCTTCCAAACCCAGCAAATTACACCAATTCAAGCCCTCACCCACCCTCACCCGTACGCAAATCGCCCTTCGCCCGTCCAGCATCACCTGCGGTCTCCACACCCTTTGCTCCACCGCCAACACAATCTAATCCCCTCAAGAAACCACCCTTCGCCAAACCTTCTTCTCTCCTGTCTCGCGAAATGGAGCTCGATCGAATCCGTCAGCAGGAATGGGAGCAGGGGCAGAAAGCCACCAAGGCCGCGGCCGAAGCAGGAGTCAGAGATGGCGGTGTCAATCCGGGGGATGGGTCGTGGGATACTAGCCAATATGGGTATTTGGGAGGGGATAGTCAGAATAAGGTGGGAACGGGGATTGGGTTTGGGGGGAGGAGACAGCTCGTTGGGCCGAGAGAGCCGCCCGGAAAATGATGATTGAAGAACTTTCCTTTGGTTCATGTGCCTAGAATGTAGGCTTCTGGTACTTAATACCACATTCCATAATGGCCACCTCCCTGGGTTAAGTCTTTAGGAAGTGTGTAGCTACTAACTTAGACGAGCTACTAGAGTAGCTAATGCCTTGGGGTTGGGTCCCTGAAATGTATGCAATTGGTACTGGGAGCAGCTGAGAGACGGATGTTATCATATCAGTCTTCAGCGGAGATGTTGTAACCGCGGGTCGCTTTCTTCGATATGAGGATCAGCTTGCAGGACGGCTGATTACTTGTACTCTCACGCTCGGTTGACGTCCAGAAGCTGCGGATGCACGGATGATGAGGCGTGGTGGACGTTTTAAGCGTGGTGTTGTTGCTATTGATGTTACTTATCTTGGACAGCCGTGCTCGCAGGTTCCGTAGCTGACGCATGCTAGCTATGAATTCTGGAAGGTCTGCCTGGCTATGCCAATCAGATAACCGCCAATTCTTCATCAGGCATCGTGCAGAGACTGTGGAACGTCAGCCACATGCCTGCTTTCCATATCCTCTAGCAAGCTCCAGCCCTTGGTCTAGCAAGCTCTGCACTCCTTCCGAATCAGACTCCACACCCCCTTCTACAGTTCCATCACCCAAGCCCCATTCATCTCCCAAACTGCGGTGGTCCTCCCTGCGGCGGCCCGAATGGATTGCCCGGCGGCGGACTCCCCTGCCCTCCCATCGGCGGAGGAAATCCCTGAAAATTCGGCGGCATGCCTCCCGGTGGCGGGAACGGCATTCCCCCAGGCATATTCGGCATCGGTGGCCCGTTTCCAGCCGGCGAGGCGGAGGGCGGGAAAGGTAGGAAAGGAGGCATGCCGCGGCCGCCTGGGGGAGGCATGAAGGGCGGTGGGGCGCCGGGACCGCCTTGGGGCATGTTGAAGGGCGGTGGGGGCATGCCTGCTGCACGGTGCGTTAGTAGTGGGAGTGGAGGATGAGGAGAGGAAGCGTACCCGGGAAACCGAATGGAGGTGGGGGAAATCCTTGCCCGGGCATGGGTGGAGGACCGCCGTGGGGGTTTAGCATGGGGTTAGAGCCTGCTTGGCCTTCGGCTGCGTAGGAGGAGGTGATGGAGTCGATGACTGATTGTGCTTTTTCGTGGCCGATTTCTACAGTTCCATAGTCAGTGATGCGGTCCTTTTGCGAAAGGGGCATTGGAGCTCATGCATACGTTGGTAGTAGTCTAGTACGTTCCGCTCGTGATTTCGACCGCTGTTGTGTGCTTTCCGGACGGACATGGAGTCGTGCGTGAGGTAGACATCGCAGTAGTCACCTAGGTATGAACGTCAGGAACCGACGTTGAGAGGGTGCACGTGGTGGTTAAGAGTGAGGATGCCTACAGAAGAGTACATAGCAGTCAGTAACATCTCTCTTGGAGAGGAAGGAGAGGCGACTTATATTTCGGCATGTTGAAGATGGTTTGGAAGTTCTCAGGCGTCTATAAGGGTGATCTGTTGCAGTTGGCGCAAAGGATGCTAGCTCGACTGACGAGGCATGCGAGAGTGTAGTGGCTATCTACGAATAGGACCTTAGTGACAGGACTACCCCAGAACCGCGACGGAGACTTTTCTATACATGCAAGAAAGCATTGACGACGTTCAGAACTTGGCCCGTCAGGAGGAGTCATACATTAGCATGAGACCGACGCTTTGGCTAGGTGTCATATTGTTAAATGGTGTTCCGGCAACGCTGCTGGCATTGATCATCGAATACGCAAGGTATTCAAACGCAGGGTTTGAAGTTAGTACTGTATTTAATTATCTAATGAATGGGAATTTCATCGATTTAAGCACTCACGTCCCATACAAATGAAAAAGAGGCGTATAGTCTATAATGCCCAGCATACAAGCATGTGGGTATCTCCATGTGTCCAGCACCCATAATGCGTCACGCCTGAAGGCCATCGCTTGCATACATCACGTCCTTACTTTCATAAATTTACACTCGATGCCTACTCCACGCATTCAGAGCTGAACTCGGCATAGGTCGAAAGAGGTCCGCACTACGTACGGGACGACTACCCTGATGTGTTGGTCGCGGTGGTGGCGGGTTATACCTATCAGAGTAATCGTAGCCATCATGATCCCGGTATCCAGGGGAACGTGAGCGTCGATGGCTTTGTCCGTGAGACCCGTATCCGGGATGGTCATAGGCTGCTTGCCAAGCTCCATAACCATTGTTTTGACGTTCATCGTCTTGATAACGACCGTGTGATGATTCGTTGGCACTGCTGTTGATGTAGGGTGCATTAACAGGCTTCCATCCGGAGTACGGTCCTACATCATTCAATGTGGATTTGGGCCCAGTCTTGATGTGAATCTTCCCCTTGCGAACGGGCTCCGGGACTTTGGGGCGAATGAAAGCTCTGGCCATCTCGTCGGCATCGTCGATGTCAATGGGATTATGCCTTGCCGTACCTCTGATACTTATTTCCCCTTTCGACTTAATCGATATGTGATTGTCGCCGGAACCCCAACTGCTCGAGCCCAATTGCTTTCCCGGCCTTCGCGTTGAACAGTCGTTACCGAGATGTCCAGAACGACCACATTCATAGCATGACAGTCGTACGTTACGGTCTCTTGGGTCGAAATCCCATGGTCGTCCTGAAGTCCGCCACTGCAATTCACAGTTCTCTTCAATGTGACCATTTCGTTGGCAGAGGTCGCAGAGGATTTCGTTCTGGACCAAATGTTTGAGCTTGTAAAGGCAATGCTCTTTGTCGTGGCCCAGCTCCCTGCATTTCGAGCACTTCGCTGTTGATGGACAGTTCTTTGTAGTATGATGATTAAAAGCGCCGCAGACCTTGCATGTAAGCTGGTCACAGACGCCTGCCATATGACCCTGAGATGAGCAGACGAGGCATCGGACAGGTGTTTTTCTATCGACATCGCTGATTTGTTTGGTAAAATGAAAATACCTAAGCTGAGCGTTGAGATCGTGTGCGTTCAGATCTGCTAACGTCTGTGCAGCTCCAGAGTCTGGCATGGTCTCGAGCTCTCTTACTGCGTCTTCAGCGGCGTGCTCTGAATCTTCATCGTCCATTATACGGTTGCCGTCCTCAGAATCACAGTCGGCGTCAGTGGTAGAGTCGCTACTATCGGGTGCGGTTCTATCGTTCATACTAGCTTGATTCGAATCAGTTTCGCTTGGTTCCTCAATTGTGTCTCCAGCCTCTCTGATGTGTCTTGGCTCTACGGCATCAAGGCGTTCATCCTCATATGTGTTCAAAACCAAGCCCTCGTCGCTACTCGAGCCGTTTTGGCTTATTCGTGGTGCCCGTTCCGGCTCTGGTGAGAGCTCCACCATGTGGATTTGACTTGGGGTAACCTCACCATTTTCCTTGGTATCAGCTAGTTGGGAGACAGCCTTGGCCGACTGAAGTCCAGCCGTATTCGGAAATTCGACCTCACCCTCAACACCATTAGTAATGGTCATATCCTCAGCAGCTTCGTCTTCACTACGAATCTCTGTGCGACTTGCAGCCTTCGCCACCCGCAACTCAGAGCCGAGACAAGATTGCGTTGCTGCTGGAACGTTGCGTATGCACTGTTCAATTTGACCGTCCCTAAGGACTTCAAGTGTCCCGTCGGCTTCACACTGTTCAACAAGCTTCCATATTTGAGCTGCTCTTCTGTTCAGATCTCCATTTCCACCACTGAAATCGTTAGGGTTCTGAAGGCCTTTCTTCGCTCGACGGAGCGGGAGATATTCTTCGTTAGATGGGAAGTATTTGCAGTATTTGAGGTCCAAGTGGATTGGCCGCATTTCTTCCTCTGTTGGTTTTCTTAAACGTCCACCCTTTGCAACGTCGGCGTAGCCCATAGTAAGATATCGGAGCCTTTTCGAAATCTGTTTGATGTCTAGGTCGCCTGAACGTTAGCATTCAAATTTGATGAGGCTGAATCTTGGATAACGTATAGACTGACCAATACCCTGAGCTGAGGGTCCGACTCCCCAGGTAATACGGCCCTCCTTGAGATCTTGCAGAGTACCTTCCTGCATACACTCCTTCGTTTGTTCCCAGAGCTGGTATTTTTTTCTTTCGGTCGCAGCTATTTCCCCATCCTTAGGCACGTACAGTTTGGGTGGAGGTGGGCTGAACGGCGGTCCCAACGGATAATACAGACAGTAATTGTAGTCGACTTCTGCATCCTCGGCTTCTGCTTGGGCCGCTTTGTACGCTGAAGCAGGACCATCGTGGGGATCCATCCTGGCAAGACGGTCACGAAATCCTTCCAATCTTGCAAGTGCCACTTTAGTCGCTGGAGGCATGGGTTAGCACAATCCCATACTTCGGGAGCGTCGGAAATGGGAGCTCAGCGACTGACCTTCTTTCCGGGCTGCCTTGGGCTTTAAATTTGTTTGGGGCTTTATATGTTGTGCGATATCAACTCTCTCCGGGCTATCAACAGCCTGACTAGTCTGTACTTTATCATCTTGCCTCGTCTTGGGTTTACCTGGGCCACCAACGACCTCAATCGCCTGCGGTCTTCTCCCTTGGGAGATCTTGCTATTCCCTTGGCCACCACCAAGCGAGATTCGAACCTTGGTATTGTTGACCGCATTCCAGTTCATGGGCGGTGCAGTGCTCGTTTCGCCATTAGGGGGCTTCTCAATAGGAGCGGAGTCTGATTTGAAGCTGGCATCATTGGGCATTAGATCGCGTGGATCATGATATCCTAGCTTGGCAGCATGCTTCTTACGCTTCCTTGGTGTTGACTCTGCAGATCCAGCGTTCGAGCTGTCGTCTCGAGTAGCTACGTCGTACGGTCGTTTTCGTTCGAAGGTAGCTGTGCGGGAATCTATATCTTCGCTTGGTATCTCGGCAATATTGGTAGCCATACCTTGAGTATAAAACCGAATCTGGTCGGGCGCACGATCGTGGTTTTTCTCCACGCACTATCTGAGTATTGATTTTTTCGGCGAAAAATGACGTGCAGCTGCACCTTGCGCGCCGAGACTTCCAGTTCTACGGCAGTTCCTACCTAATTTAGCGCAAGCCTTCGGCCGAGCTTGGCTTACAGCTGGACGACCCCGATATTGAGCTTCCGTGTCAGAAAACGGCAACTGCCAACCAGGGAACAACTCTCTTTCAAACGACTGCTTTCTGTCAGCACCACCCACCTGTCACATACCACATCATTCTATCTATCACGTTTGCTGAAGCATACGTTGGCATACTTTGTCCACTCTGGTTCTATTCATTATCCAGTACAGGTTTTATGTACCACACCTAATCGGGAATTACTCGTACCACCAAAGTAAGCGAGTCTCGATGCTCCCTCCATTTCTTTTCCAGACGAGCAGCCTTCGCTTCGCCTTATCTGTGCCAGCTGCAAGTCAAAGAGCCTCTTCAAACTTCTTTTTGCTCCTTATAGAATCCAAGCGCAGGTACTTTCTGGTAGTAAGGCTAAGTCAAAGAACAGACAGTAGACTTGCTATCCGCCACTTCTTCGTCAGGCTAGCATCCCCGACGAGTCCAGAGCCCTGGCACTACCGCCAACCTGTCTCCCCTATTGATGCCCCGGACGCTGGCCTTTTCGCCTAACACCAAAGCTGCTCCTTCACTGAGATCGTCCGGATCATCGAAGATGAATGATGGAAAGAAGAGTAGGAGGAGGCGTTCCAGCAGTCTGCTATATCAAGAACCACCGGAGTCTTTGGAGCATATGAGCGACCAATCGGCCTTGCCAAATGGGAACGCGAACTGGGTTAATGCGAAAGGTGAGCAAGCTGCTCTTCATTCCAGCACCTCGCATGCTTGTTGGGGGTGGACTACGAAAATAATTCTTGCGAACGGATCAACCGTGCTACAAGATTGTATTGGAGAGTCATAATGAAATGGCCTTGCTTGAAGTACTCGCTGACATTACTTGCCCCCGACTAGGCGCATGGGCGATACATGGCGTCTGCATAATTCTCCTCAAGCTCCTATTCAACTGTGTTCCGGGCGTGAATCAAGAAAGGTCGTGGACTCTTGTCAACATCACTTACATGTGCGCCTCGTTCTTAATGTTTCACTGGGTCCGGGGAGTCCCGTTCGAATTCAATGCCGGAGCTTACGACAACCTGAACATGTGGGAGCAGATCGATAACGGGGACCAGTACACACCTGCCAAAAAGTTTCTGCTTGTGGTCCCGATTCTAGTGTTCCTGCTCAGTACCCATTTTACGCATTACGACCTGACCTATTTCATTATCAATTTCCTTGCTGTGTTACTCGTTGTGATACCCAAGCTGCCATTCGTAAGTCCCGACAACAAGTTTATATTTGCGAGATCATGCTGATGGAAAGTTCATAGAGTCACCGAATGAGAGTGGCGTTTTTGTCTGGGCAGCCGGAGGATTGACTCGGGCAGGTGCCTGGTGTGGCGTTCAAGGATGGGAAGTGAAAAAGCGATTTAGCAAGGACGGCACGAGCTGCAATACGTTCTCTATGGATAGTTGAAACATGAAGGGGCTGGAAGGAGGCTTCATATGATCACGACCACTCCTTGTGCTTTTTGACTCATAAGTCTGCTTTTCTGGTGAATGCTGATCATTGAGCCTCAAGCATTCGAATCACCCAAAAGCGTAGACTTTGAGAGACAATCACACCGCGCTCGTGCAGTAGACAAATCCGTTACGGCCTTTCGAATGGAGTAGACATGCTTGGGCGCGATGAACGATTGTTGGGTGGAGATGAGAAGGATAACGCTGTTGTTCCACGCTCCAACAGTATTGTGTAGGACGCTAGTTTCCAAAGTCTGTCCAGCAGCTTCGTCTACACATATAGGTACCCGTCGTAGGCATGGAGTAGTTGTTACACGTCGACATCATGGGCTCGAAGCGGGATATCCTGGATACCAGGGGGATACTTTCTATGCACAAAATGCAGTACTATATTGGGTATCATATCTACCGTAAAGCAACTTAAATCCAAACACGCTATGCATCCAAATATCTCTATATGGCCTTAAAGATGGTCAGCGGTGTCAGCTTTCTCATGGTTGGTTAGAAGCCGTAGATCTGCTCATCCACTCGATGCAGACGCCGATGCTTTCACCAATTTCTAGCACTTTTTTTACGCTTTCTCTCAACTTGATCTTTTCCTTGGGTTTCTCCTGTTCGGCTTCTTCATTGGCGGTTCCGAACTGCGAACTCCCATCGTCGACGTCGACGCCTTCGATGATGCCGTTCAAACCGATATTGAAAACTATACTTGCGAGTTTGTTGCCATGGCGGGGGTTGGGGAAATGGACGTTGAAGCGTGGAAGAGGCGTGGCGGTGAAGGTGATGTCGATTGCTTTTGTGCCGTTGGCGGTGCCGTTGGTTGGGGAGGGGTCTGAGGGGAGAGGGGAGGACATGAAGTCTGCCAGTTCGTCGTCGATTGTTTGGAATTGGCGGGGTTGTGGGGTCTGAGTCTCTGGATCGCGGTGGACGTTTGAAGGGGGAGGGGAGATGTCGTCTGAAGAGTCCTTCATAAAGCTGTGCCGGAGGATAGAGGCTGTCAGGGCCCATTGGCGTAGGAATGGGAGTAAGGCGGTGATCTGTCGTGGGTGGCTGAATGGGAGCTCGGTTATGGCTCTAGCGTAGTCGCTTGGCTGGGTGAAGAGTGTAGACTTGTGCTTGTGCAATGAGGAGGTATCATTGGAGGGATCATATGATGTGATTGTTTTTTTGAGCGATTGTGGACCTGCGCTTAGAGAGTTCTGACCGTCTATGTCGGAGAAGACTAGGCTTTCGTATGTAGTCGGGAGGAGCGATTCCTGAAGGAGAGGGGAGCCAACGGATGTGTGCATTTGGATAGCTGTCTGCATGGGAACGATGACTGGAGGCTCGAACTTAGCAACGAAACGAACGTCTGGGGTCCTTGGCTGAGCGTTCCGATCCAATTCGAGGGGTCCAATTTCATTCGTTGGTGACTTTGGGGAAAGGAAGGTGGGAGGCGGGTCCAGCCAGTCGATCGAGTGATGGTCCATCGTGTTCGCGGTAGATATTGGCTTCGCTATGTCTTCAGATACCCAGGCGTCGGAGATCCTAATGGGAGGGAAGAGCTCTGCGGGCGAGGCTTCACATTCGATTATGGCAGACCAAACTTTGGACTCGTCCAGGTCTTCAGCAGGCTCCATCGTATCGACATCCATATCATCACCCGTGCTTCGGTTCCCAGAAATGAGTCTCCTCTCCGCCCAGTACTGCAATGCCAGACCAACTCGGCCCCGAGTATGCACCATTGGCCGTCCATTCTGCCGACATATAGCCTCCGCCACATTAAAGTCATTGTCTCCTAGCTTCGACTTCTCTGGCTTCCGACCATTTGACTCCCAATGATACAACTTCTCCAAGCTCTTGTAGATCCCATCTACAGCATCAAAACAATTGACCTCCGGTCCACCCAAACGATCCATGCCGGCCAACCTTTCCAAATTTCCCACAAATGGATCCAAAATCACATATCCTACTTCACCCTCGCCCTTCAGATCCCTTCCTAGTACCTCCCCTGCAGTACCGGCCCCAGCAACAACACTCTCCCTACTCCCCTCAAACTGCAACACCACCCCCCTGACACCCTCACCCCTAAATTCCACATCTACCAGTACACCATCTCCCGCGATTGTCAGCGTCCTCTTTCTTTCTTGGCCCATCCCTTCCTCCCACAAACATGCCAGCCCCAGCCGTGTAGCGCAGCGCTCGACACCCTCTTGACTTACAAACCCCCACCTCGTAGACATCATGCCCACAATAGCTTCAGTCCTCCTCTTCCTTTCCTCCTCTTGATCCTGCGCAGCTACAATGGCACTAATGCCCCCCTGGCTAGCTGTAATCTGCATACCCACAGGCGTCAAGCCTACCCCCCTCGGCGTTAATCCCGTTCCTCCGACGGGAAAGCCAAAGTGACCATCCATAAGCATAGCTGCCGCTGCAGTCGCAGCAGGTGACTCCGCCGCGCTTGTGGTCCCGGGTTTAGGCGTGCTGGTGCTTGTATTTTGGGGGCGACGAGGCGTGCTGCCGGGTGGTAACTGCGCGGAGCCATTGCGGTTGTGAAGGGGTCGTTGGGGCGCTTTGAGCGGTACGCTGTAAGCTGGAGATGGTATCGAGCGGTTCGTGCCAGAGTGAGAGGAGGGTGGGGCGGGAGGTGAGGATGCGGACGCAGGTGTGAAATGTGAGGCTGCGGGTTGCTTTGGTGGATGAGGGTGGGAGGTTGGCGTGGCCATTGTTGTGGGTGGATGGGAGTTCGGGTGCTACGGGTGATCAGATAGGTAGATTCGGGGCGAACAAGATCGCATCGTTGCGATTGAAACTTGTTCTCGAGGCGCGACGTCAGCGTTGGGTGTGGTGAATTAGATCACGGCTATTCGTCAATGGTTGTGTTATCTCGAAAGCCGAAAGCCGAATGAGGAATCGTGGAGGATTCTTTGGCAATTGAATATGGTGTTGAAGCCGGCCGAGATATCTTTCTGGACTCGAGGGTTGGTGTTCTGCCAACACATCAAGCATGCAGAGACGAAATCACACCCGAAGTCTTTGTGCAGAAACATTTTCTTGGATTCAAGAATCAAGAATTGTACTGAGGTATTCAATTCATTGACCAACTATCATTAGTGAATACATGCTATATGAATGCCGTTGAATGCAGATACGCATGAAGACCAGTCCGTCTATCGCTCCAGCCATCCTGTTTTCCCCTACAAATAAGCCATTTCTCTATTTCTGCATTTTCTCCTCAGGCAAGCCTCCAAACATCTATAGCACAGTCCGTCAGTATAGGTCGAAGACAGGGTACAATACTGAACTCACAGTCTCCATCATCATGCCGGTAATTTGATACGGGTCGGCGTTAGAAGCAGGCCTTCTATCTTCAAAATATCCCTTACCAGCTGCTGCACACTGTCTTGGGATCCTGACGCTGGCACCACGGTCCGCAATACCCCAATTGAACTTGTCAATATTGGCCGTTTCGTGCAGGCCAGTCATTCGCTCTGTGTTGCCTTCTCCATAGACTGCAATATGCTCCACGTGACGCTTCTCGAGCTTGCCCATCATAGCCTCAATTTCTTTGAGACCACCGTCTTTGCGCATAGTCGCCGTCGACACGTTGGTGTGAAGACCAGCTCCGTTCCAGTTACCTGGAACTGGCTTGGGAGCAAAGGTAATGACAACACCAAATTCCTCAGCGACACGGTGGAGTAAGAAACGGGCCATCCAAAGTTGGTCACCCACTAGAGCACGGTCAGGTCAACAGGAATAGTCGTGATTCTTCGGATCCAACGTACACTCAATGCCAACGCAGGGCCCAACTTGGAATTCCCACTGAGCAGGCATGACCTCTGCGTTGATACCGGAGATCTGGATGCCGGCGAACAAGCAAGCCTTGTAGTGGGCCTCCACGATATCTCTGCAGTAGACCTTGCCAGTACCGACACCACAATAATATGGGCCTTGAGGACCGGGAAAGCCTAATTTGGGCCACCCATAGGGTCTTCCGTCTAAGCCAAGGAGAGTGTATTCTTGCTCGAGGCCAAACCAAGCCTCTTCCTTAGCATTGGCATCCATCAGTCGAGCAGCATCGTGCCGATAATTGAACTTATTAGGGGTCCCATCGTGATCCCAGCATTCGCACAAGACAAGAACATTGTCGCCACGACGAAATGGGTCAGGGTAGATGGCAACGGGTCGGAGATAGACATCAGAGTCGCCGCTCTCAGCTTGGCCGCAGGATGAACCATCGAAATTCCACTCTGAGAGCTCTTTTACGTCTTTGCAGGGCTTGTCAAGGGTCTAGACGGCAAAGATCAGCCAAATACAGGTTGCAGCTCTCAAAATGGATAAACGTTTCCAATTGAGAACGCTTAGCGCCGGATAAGCCTGCTTCTGTCGACGCTGCCATTGCTGGGAGGTACCTCAAAGCGTGCGTTTGGAGCTATGCCACAGGGGGAAGGAATGCACGAACCTTTGTCTTCGAGCGGACACCATTATTGCCGTCAACCCAGATATACTCTGCCATGGAATAGCCCTTTTGGTCAAGGTCCATGTACTTCATGAGCTTGATGACTGTCAGCAGTGAGGTCGCAAATGAAGTCCGGAGATGCTCAGCCTTACATTCTCCGTATTGGAGACGGTAGTTGATTCGGCCTGTATGATAGTCAGGACTGTAAAGCTCGTACATGTGAGGAGGAGCTGCGCTTACCATTTCCGCGGTGGGTCCTGTGTGTTGCTTTGGATGGGGAGGTGTTTGAAGGATGATAGTCGTAAGAAATCAACGAAAGACTCAATATAAGAAAGAGGAACAGCCAGGAGAAGCAAGATGTTCTTAATAAAGAACGTGGGTTACCGGGTTACGGTTGCAGTGGACAGGTTGAGAGAATTATTCCACGATGCCCACGCTACGGGACCCCGGATTCAAGATTGTTGATAAATCGCCTATTGCCGCTTTGAATTTATCTATCTTTAACTACTGGTAGCTCTGCCATATGTCTACATCCCTTCACCGAAAGCAAGATTAGAGGTTGGCAAGTGATCAGCTTCCTATATTGTTGTATGCAAGGAAGTTAATCATAGCATTCTTGATCAACTCAGGGTGTCAGGATAGCACGATCAGGATCTACCAAGCCTTAGCAGATCGCCACTTCGACTCCGTGGCTTGGACGCTGGATTGAACAATGATGCTGCCCCACACTTGTATCTCACCCTCACAGATGGCCCGATAAGGAAAAGCTACACATGTTCTTATCAACTCCTTGTTCCTGACGGCTTCGAACTAGCCTCATCCTCTGCGATGATGACCCCGCCCGGCCCATTCCCATGTGCGCGACCAGCCCAGCGTTCAGTCGATGCATGGTATTCTTGCCTCCGGTTGAAAGGAGTCATGTTGCTGTGGGGCTGTCACGCCAAATTTTTCCTTTTTCGCTTGGGTGGCATCAATGAAGGCTTCACGCCGTTCCTCCGCCTCCCGCGCATACTTATCGCAGCAAGCTCATTCGTTGTCCCCATTCGCCTGACAGTCATCAGATTACGCTACAATCTGAAACGACGCTAAGCGTTCGGATCAATGGCGAGCACCTTTTTGTACAGATCCAAATCTGGGATATCATATCCTTCTCTGTCATACAGCGCGGAATACATGGACTTATCGCGTGAGTGCTACCATGGGAGAAGCCAGAAAGCAGGGGAAAATCGGTGAGCGATACAGGCAAAACGATGATTGAAACAAGCAATCCAAACAACACGGAGGATGGCTTTTGGGGGAAACGGGATGACGCGTGGCAGGCTACAATATCAGAGGAAACCCTTCAGCATAGGTAAGCATCAATGGTCATCAATGGGCGTAGATCCCAAGTCAGTGTGAAGGTGCAGCGCACTGAGCACTCGAACACCGTATGAAACGCGGCAGCCACAACAATAGCGTACGACATCTTCGGTATCCGAAGATCAATGCAGGAAATGCAGATGTAAAGAATGTTATGTGCAGCGACTACAAAATGGTGACAATTTCAGCGTCGTCTACCTCGTCGACCTCAGGCCAAACACTGAATTCGGGTCAATCTCACCGCTTCTCTACCCATGTATAGCCCACTCCGAGCTTACATTGGTACAAAACCAGGGGAAGGAGTAATTCGAATCCCCAGAGTGCTATGGCCCACTTGTTAGGTACTGAGACCTTCGAGTCACCTGTGGAGTAGGTATGTAAGGGGCAGATCCGCTGCATATAAAGGGGCGACGAACAACACCGTTTCGAATTCAAAATGGTGATTCGTACTTCTAAGATCAGCAGCTTGACGGTAAATTTGGAAGATCTTCTAGTGGACTCAATGCACAGAGATCATTAGGACAGCAGAAACGTCCGTTGCTCTTCATAGCCATCCGCTGTATGTTACCACGCTGTACCACGCTTTCAACGGCATTCGTTCAAAGATCCCAGCGTATTGGGACTGAATGTCTGCAGCTTACGGACAGGTCGCATAGTAGGACTCGAAGTGTCAAGTCACTACCTCTAGTGTCAATCTGCGTGGTTACTAAAAGTATCGAAATTTCCGGCGGATTCGTGGACGAAATGTGCTGTAGTGGAAAGGTATGTGCTATACCTCGTATGAGCGTGTGCAAAACCTGACTCGATAGCATGGGAGAGCTATAAACGCCTGCGTGATGCATTTCCTAACTTCCGTCGGCAGCAGGAATATTTAGTGTATCAAGCGAAAAAGTTCGATGGCTATCAAATTTAGACTATTTGGCCTCTTGTGTTGGCCGGAAAATCTCGGAGGCAGCTAACAATTGCAGTCAATATTGTTCGAGGGCTATGCACTATGTTCCATTACAGTCAACTTATCGGACCATACTGTGCCTGCGGTAGGAGTTGACAAATTCATATTCTACTTTGCTTTTCCGGCAGTCTCACGACGTTTTCGGTCATACAAAGTCCGAATGATATCCTCGAATGGGGCGTTTCGAAGAAATGCTCTGGATATTTGTTGTCACATGCGAGGAGACAATATTCTCTGTAGATACGAGGCCAAACGACCGCGTATTGAGCAGTGACAACTCCATACCTACGGCAAGATCTGATGCAGTCATCGAGGTCTGACTTCCGTTTCCTACAATAGACCCGCATTTTCCAAGCCGCACCTTCTGCAGCACTGGGAGCTCAGATTGAACGATTAAATCGTATCCCATATCCTGGCAGGGCACTCGTTTCAGGGGTTTCTGCCAAGGCCTGGCCGAGAACAGCCCAAGTTGCCAGGACATGGGATAGGACTCTCCAAGTTAAGCTCCAAAGAGTCTTGCTTATTATTTCCGAGTCGTGACATCTGTCCATGTGCAACTTCGGTAGAATTTCCACCACGATGGATATTGAGTCCGTCTAGATTTTCTTTGGCTATTCGAGTCTGGAGCTCTAAACCACAAGCGAGCCCTTTCAAAAGGTGATTCGAAGCGGCGAGGGTCCCCTCCCAATTGAAGCAGTAACGGTACTCCCAATCATCGTAGACACAGCCATCGGCTTCATATTGTTGCGGGGATCTTGCAAAGGACAAGACCCAATGGAAGACCGCGAATGCACTGAGAGGGTAAAATCTCATCTGAGGTCCAACTCATGTTATCATAAATAACAGAGCAAACATAGAGGCGTATCACATTGACTGGATGTACTTGTAATAAGGAAGATGAAGATTGAATATTGAATTTTTACCCCTCTAGCGTTGTGTAGCCCCACACGTATCAAGCTCCCGTGCGATCCCTGTTCCGATGAAGATCGAAGATCACATCTGTGCCGTAGGCCCAACTTGATGAGACACATCCAATCTCCTGAATCCAAATGTCGGGACCTAAGGCAGGCATCCATATGAAACTGGCGAGAGGTAGCCACCCGATTCGCAGAGCACTCATAAGCGTCTGAGCATGCGATACGACATCCGTCTCGAAATTCACAATCAATGCCTTCATTGGATCAATGCTTAGTCCTACCTCAGCTCACGTCTGAACTCGTCTTATGTTCGTAATCCTCGAGTCTACCGGGACCTCGCCTTGACCATCCGAAGCCACCTCTCCGTTTGCGCATTGGCAAATCTCTTGCGGATGCTCATTCACTTCTCATCATTGTGCACTGGAGACTTTCCTGCGATCACAACCACCTGCTCCGAGCATCATCCGAACTGAAACCCGATGCTGTAGCACGTTCGACCACTCAAATGTAACGTTCAATATTGATACAAATCAAGTCCAAGATGCAGCGGACATCAAAACCGGATGGTCTGGACCTTCCCTCTCCGCAGCTGCAGAGAAACCACAGCCTGTCCAGTGATCTTACCCCATCCATATCTGGATCATCGCTCTCGTCGCCGCCTTCCATCAGCCCAGACCCAGCCTACATAGCTGCATCAGCAGCTTCACAAATTGTTGGTAGTGATCGCGCCGAACGAGGCCCTGAGTGGTTTGGTGGCGAGCGTCAGGGCATCGTGGTCGACACTGCTGTCGTCTCACCTGGATCACTTGTTCTCGTCAATACTTTCCTGGACCAGCTATTGTTCAGCTTTTTGGCTAGCTCCCGGTCAACATCCATTGCTTCCCTGAGGCCTGCAATCCTAGACGTGCTAAAGCCAAGGCTGGGGAAAGAAGCCATTGATGGCGCCGATGAAGAGCTGCAGGGATATCTTGCTGGTGGTGACGCAGAGGAACTGCTTGCTTTTCATAGTGGTCAGGAATTCAAAGGGGAATACAACCTCAATCTCATCTGGAGGAGGACAAGATTACGATGCATGGTCTACACACGTCTGGGCGACATGGAGGAGGAGGATGAAGAGATGTATCTCGAACGAGAACATGAGGGGGACCCAAATGACGGACGACCTCGTCTGAGTCGGGATCTTGGATCGGTCTCGCCAGCTGCGGCCATATTCTTAACATCCATCCTCGAGTTCCTTGGGGAGCACGCGCTGCTGGTAGCAGGCGAAGCAGCGCATCATCGAATGCAGTCGAGGCAGCTACCAATTGATGATTCACGGACCGTGGTGGTGGAAGAATGCGACATGGAGAAATTAGCGTTCAATACCACCCTGGGTCGTTTGTGGCGGTCCTGGAGGAAGAGGGCCAGATCGTCAAGTCTCCTGAGCCCTAGGCCAATGTCCCGAGGCATTCAGCGCCACAAATCAGGCTCGCTGTCGGCTGGTGATTCTGCTAGCAGGAGTACCAGTATCAGCGAAGAGAAGGAATCCGGTTACTTCGATCCTACACGAGGCCCTTCAGTTGCACAGATTCTACATCAAAACGAGGAACCATCTCAGGAGAATCGAGAAAAGGGTGATGAGCTGCCTGAAGAGCCCGACTTTTCAGACTTTGGCGCAGATGCTTCCTCCTCGGGAAGCCGAACATCAAACCGACCTCACCCTCGTAGCATGATTGAGTATCAAAGAGCTGCCAGCCTGTCTGCGGCAGTGGCTCTGGCTCGAAATACAACACAGGCATCCGATAGATCAGGGTCGGCTGGCGACCAAGCAAGGCCTACCCAGCAACGACAAAGATCTTCTTCCATGCCAGACAAACATAAATTATATATATCACCTGTTGATGAGGCATCCACAGCACCCACTGGAGGTCCAGATTCCGTTGTACGAAATGGCGATCAAGTTACGGCCGAAAAGGAGATGCCAAAATCGGCTGACGATGCGAGGACCGTGCCTGAATTGTCTAAGAGTAATCCAATAGTATCAACAATGTATGACGGTGCGATAAGTCAAGGTACGGAGCCACTGCCAGACACCATGGCTGAGCGAAACAATCGCGGTATTAGCACCTATACGGAGTCCTCTAATTATACGGATGAGTATGATCATGAACTCGCACCTCAGGCATTGAATCTCAAAAAGGCTGCCGATGACGTTTCCGCTGAGCCTCGAGCATCGCTAGATAGTACACTTACAAGCCATGATACCTTTGATTTGGGTGAAGTAGTTTCAGTCGGTCACCCTGGAGGCTCGGCTCAGGATCTAGTTGGGAAAGAGAACATATCTGAAGAAAACGGGTGCCTACCTGGTGGTCCTGTGCACCAACCCAGCGCTGGCACGGAAAGTGATCGCCAGTACGCAGGCAATTTCGCTAATTTGGCCACTCTGCAAGGGCACCAGCTTCGCACTTACGACGAAAGCGGGCAAGCGGTGAAAAGGGACATTCCTGTCCTTTATGAGGTATCTTCCAATGAAGACGTCATTTACGATCCTGCAGCCTCCATACGCACAAGCACTGCCCTCGGTGACGAAGGCGAGGTCATTACTCCAACCCCTGCGGAAGACTGGGTTGGGAGCCCACCGCTGGGTCTTCCACCGCTGACACCTCTGCGAGAATCGAAGAATGCCGCCCATGAGACCTCTCACAAGGCATCCTCAAGTGCTCCCTCTTATGATGCCACTTCAAAGCCTGACGGTTTCGTCCCAACCCACGGCTACAATGGCTCGGACGGCTCCAGGAATGCGTCTTCCTCGTCTTCGTTTCATCAGGGTCAACCAATGACGGCCGTGAGTAGATTGGTCGATATTCGCTCTCCACCGCTGGCCGTGAACACCGGTACAGAGAGAGCTGCGGTTCAACGGGTCTCACCTTCTCCTGCAACTCCTCTATCGGCGAATGGGAGAACGTCGACTAGCAGTAATCGACCCGTGACTTCTGGCTCTACTCATTCACAGATGTCATCTAAGATCAAGGGCATGATGGGTAGAGAGTCAGGTGATCTGATCCGACAGCCCATACCAAAAAGAACTTCGTCTGATGGCAGTGGAAGTTGCATTATAACGCCGAATAAGGAGCAAGATTTTGAGCAGCTCATTAACAGTGACGAAACAGTCAGATATACGCTAACGCCACAGAACATGCGGGAGATGGAGGTATGGCTCGGTTTCAATGTTGAGTTTCTATCTGCTAATTGTTTGAAGGCACCTGAATCTCCAAGATGGCAGGCTCACTCGCGCTCGGAGACCGCAGAGCTGGCAGACTTTCTACATAATTCGGCCCCAGCAGTGGTAGAGCCTGATCGTCCGAGTAATTCAAGGTCCTCGACTAAGCTCAAAGGCCTCAGCCTGCGCTCAAACCCAAGTAACAGCACCAGCCCCACTGCGCCTACACACGGTCTAAGCTCTTCCCCCGATAATGTCAGGGCTCAGACAAAGCCAATACCGAAGTCACCTAACCCCCGTACTTCAGGTGTGCTCCCTCGCGATCCGATCACCAATGATGACTCTCTCCGGGATTTTGCAGATTTTATTCGATCCACAGGACCGGACACTCCAGCCAAAGCGCTACCTAAAGCGATTCTTTCAAATACGAAACATCCACGCCCAACAAGCTCGTCCTCGCCCGCAGCAGGAGCAGGCATTGGCAAACCATTTCCAAATAAGATCACGAAACCAAATCCGGTGGTCGACCCCCCGAAGAAGGCTGAGGCCCAGCTTCCCAAGAGAACAACCTCGAAGTTGCAGGCTCGCGAGCCTATTGGCACGAATAAAAACGCAACATCCGATCTCGCAGATTTCTTCCGTTCAGGTCCCGTTGGCACTCAAGTGGATGGTTCCTCTGCGTCTCAACGACCTCCGGCGGTGTCCCAGCGCACTGTAAGCACGAACGGCTCTGCCAGCGGGAGGATCAGAGAAGCACTCAATTCTGGCAGTTCGATCGGTACTACTCAAGATAGTCTCACAGCATCACATTTCACTCAATCCTCCACGAATTCCAGAACAGGGTTGCTCGATAGCTCGAATCGTGCTCCAACCGTCAATGCAGCCTCCGTTAGTAGAAATATCAAAAAGCAACCAGCGCGCAATGATGATCCTCCAGAACCAGCGCGTGCACAGCGCGGAGTCCGCGACCCTTACGCCATCGACAGCGACGACGAAATCGAAGGCGGCAACGGCGCATCGCAAGCACCACCAGCGCACGAAGAAGAATCCCTCAGCGACTTCCTTCGCAATTATACCCCTTCCCCGCCTTCCACCGCCACTCGCACGTCCCCCCCAGTCCTTAACGGGGCTCCGAAACCCGCCAAACAGAGCGGTCCGACCATGCGTGAGCGTCTGGCGCGCAATACAGCAGTTCTCTCCGATCACCATCCGCTTCCTCCTAAAGCACCCGAGAAACCTCCCACGTCCAAATCCCCTCCTCAATCAATCGAGATCCGCAGATCGACCCAGCGTACCAATTCAGAGACAAGCTTCAAGCCACCAACCCAAAACAACATCATCCGTGGCCGCAGCACGGAAAACGTCCCTCAGCTCCGCCCAATCAACCCTCGCGTTACGTCGCCCCACCTCATCTCCCAAACCGGCACCAAGAAGGACTCGTACCGGCCCACCCAGCCAACGTCCGCCAAGCACGTCGACCGCGGACCTCGGAAGCAGCTGCAGGCGCGCGAAGAACACGGTGTGCTTGGTGGCGGGCCGCGCAGTGGCGGTCTGAGCGACCTCGCCGAGTTCCTGCGCGACACGGAACCGCCTGCGCCCAGTGGACCGGTTGGCAGAGGTAAGGTCACCAGTCCGGTTAAGGAGAAGGAGGAGAGTACATTTGGGAGGATGTTTGGGCGGAGGAGAAGGGCTTGAAGTTGGGGGTTGTGGGGGGACGTGAATATGATCTTGTGCATTTTGAACATGTTGTATGATTGGGATGATGATGTTGATGAGGAGGATCTTTTCTTTCTTTATTTCTTGTTCATCTTTTTCTCTCCTGTTTGAGGATGTTTCTTGTAAAATTTTCTGGTGGAGGCTTGAGTATTGAGATTCCCCCTTTTGCGCGGTCGAGGGTGATGTGTGGGATGATACTGGTCATGGCCCTTTTTGAATGTATGATGCTGGGTGGGTGGGTTGTTGAATGGTTGTGGGATTTCTCCTTGGACATATTGGTGTGGCTTTTTCTCTTTCGTTAATGGTATGATAAAATGGAGGGGATAGATAGTTGTAGCAATTCTCTGTTTATATCCATGCTGCTCTTGTTCTGAACGTGACTGCTTCGCTTCGCTGTTATCTACACTTTTGATGACTTCGGCATAGGTCAGCCTTTCATATCGTCAGTACCAGTGGTACCTTCCTTTGCCCGGCGACTCCTTTTGCCAGCCACTTACTCCATGATCATGCGTGCTCAATCCTCATCATCTCCGAATTCTAAACCCTTTTCCGTCACACGGAAAGTAAAGCAACCCTCCATCTCCAACCCTTTCACGCCCTCTCTCACTTCCTCCTTCCACCCCTCGCTGCCCCACCAGTTGACCCACGCTGAAAAGCCACTTTTCGCTACAGCCTCCCACCTATGCGGGCCCTCTTTCAATGCCTCTTCAATACTCATCCCTGGCCCAAATTTCCTGATTCGATCTCGCTCAACCACGACGTTGACGGTGCAGAAATTATTCCATACGGACGGAAGATTTCGGCGAAGAGCTCGATGACCTGCCTTGGATGTCGCTGGGGAGAGACCCCAGTTGGTGGCGACGATGGTGCACGAGAAGCGATGTTGAATGTCCCTTAGTATCGAGACCAGAGTGCGGTAGCGTTGCAGGAGAACGCTATTGTTAGCTTTTTCGGCGTGGACATTGGTTGGGATGCCTGCTTCCTCGTCCGCATCTTGGCGATCTTGCCAGAGGAAGGAGCTCAGATCGTTGAGGGCGAGGAGGCCAAGGGGACGATTGGTGGAGAAATGCGTGGACGGCTGGGCGAGAAGATAGGCCGGTAGAGTGGCTAATGTAGCGAGAACAGAAGAAAATGATTGAGGACGGAAGATATGAAGATGTGTAAGAGAGTCGGAAATCAGGGCTGACATATCTTGTTCTCCTAACTTTGAAGACGTAATAGAGCAAATTGAAGAGACCAGGGTTTGCATAACATCATAGAGACGCAAGATTGAGAACTTGCTCGAAAGATCAAAAAGAACGACCGCACTTCCTTTGCCAAATTTGTATAGGCCATTGTATTCCGCTGGGAGCAGAGCTAGCGAGACCAGATGGTAGAGTAATTGCGTCTTCCCTGAGCATGCTGCGGCACCTGTAATCTCTACGACAGGTAATGGTTTCTCTCTTGCTGGAGATGGTACTTGATGTTGAGTAGACCATTGTGTATGCTGGAGTTGTTGCTGCTGTCGTGTGAGTGGTGGGTCTCTGAAGACGTCGAGTAGTTTATCGAGAGGTGCGAAGCCTAGGGAAACATTTGTCGATCCTTCGAGCTCTCGAAGGGAGAAAAGCAGCTGCAAATTTTCGTTAGTATCATCGTTGTACGACGGGATGGATATGTAGTTTTGGAGATTCCACACACCTCATCTAAGCCTTCCTCCTTCAATTCACCCAGTAGATCTCTTCCAAGCGCTTCCGCACTCATGACGCAGGTGGATATTTAGTAGATAGGTCCGCCATGTCACTTCAACGCAGCACTAAGCCATCCACTGACACTTTAGACCAGATGGAGAATTTGTGACATGGCTCCGCCTATCGAAGTCTTTCCAGCATCAGAGCTGTCTCACCGAGTCAACACACTACCGAATGGCCGCCTGAGAAAAGGAGAGGCTATCGATCTCGATGACTGCGAGTTGCTGGAGTTGGTGCAGTATGATTGCGGTCTCAAAGGACCAAAGTCACGTCAAGCGGTCATACAATGCTGGCCGGTAGTGAAGCTATTCCGGAGGTCGGGACAATCGTTCCTTCTTGGTCATGAATTGCAATGACTGACATTGCTACTTTTGCAGGTGTGCTGGTGGTCTTGTAGTGGAGACTACAGCGTTGGAAACCGAGAAGTGATCATGAGAGGTAGTCTGGAGCCAACTCTACCTTGCTACTTAGTCACAACCGTACACACCAGCGCCATATGCCCCCTTATCAGGATCGCAAATATCATATTCGATTAACAACGCAACGCGTGGGTATCTTCTCCGCGACCTACAGATGCTCAAACGCCTAGCAATGCCCAAATATGTGACCCCATCAAATGCTTTCGTTTCCTCCGCTCCTCTGCTGGGCTGGCTTCCTCCAGTATCTCTTCTCGGAATTCACCGCCGAATGAAGACGTCCGCTCCCAAATGACATACTAGTCACGTTCCCATCATCCTGCCTCCCTTTGCCTTTGTAGCCTGGGTCCTCATCAACCTCCATTCCTTCTCCGTCTCCCGCAAATGCCGCCATGGTTTCCATGAACATCTGTTTCCTCCTAGTCCGCGCATCCTTCGGCCCATTTTTGCGTAACGATTCGTGTGCTGGATCGTCAGAGCTCGCGCCAACGAGTCGCCTGAGAGCCTCTTCTCCCAATCTGCCTTCCTCCGTAGCTCGTTCTCTGACCCTTCTGGGATCTGATTCGCGCTCGGGGAACTCAGCCGTGGCTTTGTATGTATGCTTGCTGGGAAATTCGGGAAAGTGGTTTGGAACGAACGCCGTAGCTTGCTCGTTTGGAGGGCCATTTAGCAGTGGGCCTAAGAATTGAAATTGGTAGTGCTCATCATCTGGTACGGATTCTGATTCTAGAGGATACTGTGAGCGATCTGGTGGCACAGGCGGTTTGAGATGAGGTATCAACGACCTCAGACTGAGTTGATGCGTATGCAAAGCTTGTAAAAAGTCTTGAGGTATTGGCTGTGTTCGACGACAGGATAGCATTGACTGACGCACGTCCGCGAGGTAGTGGGCCATGTCTGTGAATATCAGCAGATGAATGATCGCCAGCTCTGCACATTAGCATCTCGTACATTCTTCCACATCGCCGCGAAAGCTCTCAAGGGCTTCCGGAGCTGCAGCTTCAAAGCCTACAGCTTCAAGCGCAAGACCGATTGATCGAATGAGCATAGACTGAACCATTTCATCGTCCTGAATGATCGCATTATGCCGCTGCTCCCGCTGGAGGTCCCATGAGGGTTTGTGGTGCCGTATAGGGCCGCGATTTAGTTTCTTAGCTGCTGGTTCATCAAGCTGGGCGGTCGAGGAGGTCCGCTTTAGATGGTGAGAATTGTAGACTGCCATAGGTGCCATCAAGGCACGGTAGGTAGGAGCGACAGGTACTTAGAGGCGATCATCTGAGCGATGAGCAGTGAGCAACGCTTTCAAAACAATGAGGAGGATCGTACCATAGGTCGTCAGTACCCAGGATCGCAAACTGCGGCACCTTGACAAGATCAGTGTGATTGGCCAAGTCGAGCTGACTCAGCACCGAGTCATAAAGTTGACTCTTGTTCGCCTTTCCACAGCGCAAACACAAACGCCAACAAGCACCATGTCTGCACACAGGAAATCGGTCGCATTCAGCGAGGATACAAAGGTCGTCTCTGAGAACGGTAATGTGAAGGAAGGGGCTACCAGTACCTCAGACGGGACATCCGCCGAATCTCACAGTACAGGTGCTCATCTCTCCCAGAAAACTTTTCTAGACATAGCCACTAACATGCATGTCGTCTCCAGAGGCGCCGGAGTCGAAATCAGACCCCGCCGTGGACGAAGTAAATGAGCTTTTTGCAGGACTTGGGAAGAAGAAGAAGTCCAAAAAGCCGAAGGAGGGAACAGCAGACGGGGGCGACGAAGCCACCCCAGACGCCGATGGCGAATTCGACGCCGGAATAAAAAAGAAGAAGAAAAAGAAGGTTCCCAAAGCAGAGACAGATGACTTCGAGGCCAAGTTGGCGGAAGCTGGCGTCAACGAGAACGGAGAAGCTGCGGTAGCAGCTGAAGAGGAAGACGTCGCCGAGGGGGATATGAACGACGGAACCGGTATCTGGGGGCACAACGAACAGAAACCTATAAAGGTATGGTTCCATATATCTCCGTTCTTATATATCGCTTTATGATAACATTTGAAAATAGTACGACAAGCTTCTGGAACGGTTCTTCACAATTCTGCAAACGGCGCATCCAGATATGCTGTCTACCTCTTCAAAGAGCTACGTTATCCCTCCCCCTCAGTGCCTCCGAGAAGGAAACAAGAAGACTATCTTTGCGAATATTCCGGACATTTGCAAAAGGATGAAGAGGAGCGAGGAGCATGTTATTCAATTCATCTTCGGTAGGTCGAAAACTACCTAGTCCTTGAAAAAAGAAACTACTAACGCACTGAGCAGCTGAATTGGGTACGAGCGGATCCGTCGACGGCTCGAGAAGATTGGTCATCAAGGGCAGGTTTCAGCAGAAACAGATCGAGAATGTCCTGAGGCGCTACGTTGGCGAATACGTAACTTGTAAAACCTGTCGGTCGCCGGATACGGAACTCAGCAAAGGAGAAAATCGACTGTACTTCATCAGCTGTAATTCCTGCCAGTCGAGGCGATCTGTTACGGCTATCAAGACTGGTTATTCGGCACAGGTTGGCAAGAGAAAGAGGCAGCAGACGTGAGGAGTTTACTGAAGGGATTGCGAACCAGAGTGCTTTCCTGACAACTTGGCATGGTCGATGTTATATTACGCTTTGAGATTGCGTGAATGGGTACATGGGTTCTACTGGATCGAGAGGGAATCATGCACGCATTACCTCGACGTTGTTGTGTCATAGAGCACGTGATACAACTGTAAGCGCGTGGGATATCGCTATGCATATTTGCACGATGTATTAAATTAAATGTGGCGAGCTGGCTGTCCGATAGCTTTTTTTCCGAATTCCAATCACGCTTCATGCTCATCCTGTAGTCTTCGGTCATTGTTCAGCGAGTCCTTGCGGGCCTTCCCAATATACTCCTCCAGCTTTGCTTTGATAGCACTGTCCCACCCGGCCAATATCCTTGCAGCGGTCAACGCCGCATTTGTGGAATTGTTTATACCTACCGTAGCAACGGGACAGCCTCTGGGCATGTTTGTCATGCTCAACAGACTATCCATGCCATCTCCAACGGTGGGTTTGATTGGCAGGCCGATGACGATAACGCTGGTGTTGGCAGCCATCATACCTGGCAAGTGTGCAGCACCGCCTGCAGCCGCTATGATGACTTTGATGCCGCGCTCATCGGCGTTTTGGGCATACTTTGCCATTTCGTCTGCGGTGCGGTGTGCGGATAGGATGCGTTTCTCAAAGGGAATACCGAACTTTTTGAGGATATCATAGCATGCTTCGAGATGGGGTTGGTCAGACTCTGAGCCAGTGACGACGGCTACAAGGGGTTCGGGTCTTGGAGCCGATTTGTGTGGACCGGATTCCTTTCGGATTTCGTCTGCAATTGCAACAAGGGGCCTGATCTCGTTCTCTGCTTCCTCCATACTGTCGCCTAAGATGGTCAAATGGCCCATCTTCCTACCTTTCGTGGCTTTTCCTTTGCCATAGAGATGGACTTTGGCGCCGATTGCATCCGCTGCATTTGCAAGTTTTAGATAAGACTTTGGATCCGCTCCGCCAAGGATGTTGAGCATTATGGAGGGTTTGAGAAGTTGAAGACCTTTAGCTGGAATGGGTCGGTCAAGGATTGCGAGGAGATGGGTGTCATATTGAGACAAGCGGCAAGCCTCGATGGTGTAATGACCGCTGTTATGCGGTCTTGGTGCGATCTCATTGACAAGGATGCTATTGTCTTTGAGGAGGAACATCTCAACGCCAAAGATACCTTTGCCTTTGAAGCTGGCGACCGCGCGTCTAGCGAGCTGTTGCGCATTTCGGTTCGTCTCAGCGGAGATGCCACGAGCCGGTGCGTAGACCACTTTGCATATACTGTCCTCGTGGACCGTTTCGACCGTAGGATAGGATAAAGTCGATGGTTCCCAGTTCTTGGTGCCCGCTTCTTCTCTTGTCTTGACGACCATGACCGCGAGTTCTTTTGTGAAGTCCACCCATTTCTCCGCATAAAGAGGTCTGTTTTTCAGCGTTTTTAGTGCGGCTTCGAAGTCCTTCTGGGTCTTAATGGGATAGTTCCCCTTGCCATCGTACGCTCCTGTACGAGCCTTCAGCATAAAAGGCAAGCCCAAGCTGTCTGCTGCTTTCTGTAGTGCCTCGGCAGAAGATTCTGGGATTGGAATTGATTCGGTACCATCGACTTCGCCCTCTAGTAAAGTCACCTTCTGCAAGTACTTATTCTGAATTGTACGGATTGCCTGCCAACTAGGTTGGATGTCAATCTGCCTTCCTTGAGCCTGGGCTTCTCGCTCCAACTCCTCCAGCACTTGAGTATCGACATGTTCGATCTCGACAGTCAGGATATCGGATTGTTTAGCAAGCTTTCGAATTGTCTGCGATTCGGTAAATGACCCCTCAACACCAGGGTTTGTGCCATTGACTTGCTTCGCTGGAGCGTTGTTCTTGTCAAGAACGGCAATAGATATATTGCGGTTGTTTGCAGCCTCGACAAGCATTCGGCTGCAGTTGTGCCAGACATCAGTATCTCTCTTTTGCGCAGAATCGTAAGTTCCGAGACACGTCCGAGAAGTAGAAGGCTGCCAATATATACACCCCACACCCCAGGAAAACTTCGGATCTGGGAAACGACAGAACGACATACCCTAGCTGGCCACCACCAAGGATACCCACAGTGCGCTCATCCATGGCAAAAAGACTTGGCAGAAGGAAACGAGGAAATTCTTGTCCTGGTAATAGTCAAAATGTTTGTTCTAAGGTTGAAATTGAGGATGAAGGAGAGGTAATCGAGGGAGATCAAAACGATGACTTCGTATCAGCATGGTAAAGTTACTCGGTCAAGGATTGGCAGGTTATATTGGAGCGCCGAGGTTGCTCACTTGGCAACTATATGATCATTTATGAAAGAGAATTTTCAGTCTAAGCGGGAAAATACTGTAGGGCGACTTCGAGGCGCGCAACAGTTGAGCAACGCAAGATGGCAATATGTGGGGCCACGCCAGGTCGTTTCGCAGACAGAAGCAAGTGCTGCAAAAACCATGTAAGGTCACTCTGTCTGGTTCTCCCTTGATAATGCTCGTGAACAACCACGAGGGAACGAGGCCTAGAGTGCATCGTCTTTCTTTCTTCAAGGCCTGGATGCAGGCCGAGGACGAGGCCTCAGGGTAGCCGCCACGGCCGCCCAGCCAAAGTAAGCGCCCAGAGCTGGCTGCAGCTTACTTACCCCTCCAATGTCCAGCCACTAACAACCCTTCATCGTCTGCTGGCAGTTGGATGGCCTACCAATGAGGGCCGATGCCAGCTTCTATTTGAAGCATCATGTAATAATAGAAACTATGTTAACGCTGCATATCTCGAGCTATCAGCTTAAGTACCTTACAGCTCCTGACAATACCGCCTATGTTTCCTGCCCGTCTCCTTTCCCTTACATATTCTGTGGATCTTTGAGCTCTTGAATGAGTTTCATCATACTGCCAGCATCGTTGTTTCTCTTTTCGCAACCTTCGAGACTGTTTTGCTAAGACCGAGAGACGTTGTCAAAGTTCGAGCCTTACCGTGAAAATGGCTTCTTTACCACCTCCAAGCTACGGGCAGAGTAGTCCTGCAACAAATGGAGGCTATTATCCTCGTCAGTCTCCGAACGACTGAGTCATGAAAGTATTGGGAAGCTGACTTGAGTCGTAGCACCACCTAGCGGACCTCCAGAGAGCCGGACATATCCTCCGCCCATGATTTCCGAGAGACCAGGTCAATACTTCCCCCCACCATCCTCATCCCCCGGCTTTCCACCTCCTCA
>JAABUK010001180.1_pt1 | contig 50783 bp, 59 predicted proteins | sample 5559141 | NCBI WGS metagenome assembly JAABUK01 (sample SAMN10711869, study PRJNA513367) | rock metagenome | isolation source: Antarctica rocks | place: Antarctica: Victoria Land, Pudding Butte nord | collected 2016-01-03 | reverse complement strand
TCCTGTCCACCATGACCCCCTGGAGTCGTGGTGGACAGGATCAGTGATGTGTTTGTACTTCAGCATGACTGTGTGGTGCTGTTGCCACTCTGTCTAGGCTGCACACCCAACTTGGAGATGGCCAACGACTTGCCTTGCACATGGGTACCGCCCGTGCATTGCCCGGTGTCATGCCCAACCTGTGTATATGCAGCATAGAGCATGCAACAGTGCTCCGGACAAGCTGCCTTGAAATTGTCAGCATAGCCACACAGCTTGACATGACCATAACAGCTGAGGTTGCAGTACCAAGAGTTGATGAACAGAGACGAGTAGCTCAGAACTTGGTCTTTGGATTGACGGCGATCTGGGTAGGTACAGGTGTGTCCTGGATCAATATGCAGCGCAGTGCTTGCCACATCGGCTGCACACCCTTTGGGACAGTCAAAATAAGCCTGCTGTATGGCCTTCTGAATCGGGGTGAGGCCTACCTGATACCTACCTGGCTCATGCGAGGGCAAAGGCTGGCCCAGGGGAACATCAATCAATCAATCAAACAATAGAGGAGTAGCTGAAAAGTCAAAATCTCAGACACGCATCTGGACATACTTGTCCATGGGAACAGGGCCTTCCTCCTTGGCTTGACCCCCAATGTCCTGGGGCTCAGGCCTGGCACTCCTAAACAGGCACCCATGGCACATCCAATGGGGCTGTTTGTGCTGATTCAGCCCTGCCCTGGGTACACGCAGCCCTGCTGTCTCCCCTGTTGCACGCACGTCCAAGTTGAACAGTGCAATGCCAGAGAAGCAACATCAGTGTGGAAGCCAGAGAAGCCACAACACAAAGAGCATGTTCCATAAACAAGCATGGGCAGAAGTGGCAGCAGGTCAGATTCCGAAATTGGCACCTGCCAGAAAGGAAAATTGACCTAGTCACGGCAACTGCTGCATTGAATGATGGCGAGTAATGCGTCCCGTGCAGGACCATGTCTGCATGTCCACTGTGCATGAACAGCATGCTGTTATTACACTAATCAAATAGCATGGCAAGGTGAGCTCGCCACTCCTGCATATCAGCTTGGATCAAATTTAGTATGCTTCTGAGTTGCACAATGTGGCGTCCGAAATATTTACAAGGAACAAACTTCACTCATTGTCTGACAAGCATACGCTCAACACAAGTGCATATACAGATACGGTCACGCTACTCTGACCTCAACACTGTGCTCAGCACATAAGCCCTTCCCAAATGACGCTAACTTGGCAATCTCAAGGCTAAACCCTAAACCCTGGCACCAAGCAAGGACGCTGCGGGGAAGCGTGACTTGAGACATATATCACAATCTACCTCTGCCACTCACCAACACCAGACTTGGGACAATAGACAGACACCTTGGCCCTAACAAATTGCCCACCAGCACAGCACTAGGGACAGTTGAAACAGACACCTTACCTACCTCTGCCACAAACACAGCCCTCAAGACACTTGAGACAGACATCACAATCTATTTTCGCCACCGACGCTGCCCTCGAGACACTTGAGACAGACATCACAAATTACTCCTGCCACCCAGCAGCACTGCACTTGGGACGCTTGGGACAAAAATCTCAGCCCACCCCCCCAAAACTGCATTCAGGATGCTTGAGACAGAGATCACACTTACCTCTGCTGCCGACAATGCCCTCTCAAAACAGAGAGACAGACTTTTCAACACAACCTACCTCTGTCATCAACACTACACTCAGAACATTTGGGACAGACGTCCTGGGCAGCCCGGTATAATACTTGGCTTCTCATTGAATTGACGCCGAAAGGCGTAGTCTTTTCTTTTCTTTTTCTTTTCTTTTCTTTTCTTTGGAACAGACGCTTGAGCCTACCTCTGCCCCCAACACTGCACTCAGGACACAGCCACTCCCCCTCAGGAATGGACTTGGCAGTCTCTCCTATGCAGCGCATGTGGTAGGCAGCAGGGCAGCCATCACAGCACAGCAAGCTGCCCCCCAGGCCACACAGCACACACAGATCTGTGTTGCCATCATCCTCAAACAGCTCGGGGGCCGCAGCTGGTGCTTCTTCTTCGCTGTCATCATCATTTCCCTGCAAAGCACACACAGATTTGTGTTGCCGTCATCCTCAAGCAACTCAGGGGCTGCAGCTGGTGCTTCTTCTTCTTCACTGTCACCATCATTTCCCTGCAAAGAACACACAGATCTTTGTTGCCGTCATCCTCAAATAGGTCAGGAGCTGCAGCTGGTGCTTCTTCTTTGCTGTCATCATGATTTCCCTGCAAAGCGCAACTGCCTTGAAGCATGGTGCATCGACGGTGTACTGAGAAAGGGTTGCTATAAAGCAGCCTTCACATATCAGCAAGCTGTCGTTTGCAGTTGCCTGGCCCAGATGAGAGTTTTGTACTGCCTTTGCAGCAAGGAATGAGTCCCCTTGGCGGTTTTTGAACACACAAACCGCACAAAACATGCAACTGCTTGGCTTGACCGTTCATAATAGCTTCAGCATGTGTGGATCTAGCACTTGTGCATTGCAGCAGTGAGCGTTTACATGTTCACACAACACAGCGCTGATCAAGTTGGCATATGTACACACATGACTGATAAATCGTCATAATCACCTCTGCACCAGAGTCAGCATCAGCTCTTCTGGCCCGTTCTTCTTCAGACCTCATGGGGAAGGACCCTCCTGCTCCCCCCTTGCCGGCCACCCACTGCCCTGCTGCCTCCCTCTTGTCAATCTCATGCCGCACGCTACTTATGTCCAGCAGATCATTGACCAGACTTACCAGGATGGCAGCCTGCAGCATTTTCAATATAAACATGACTGCCAATATATCTGCTGATTTTCTCCTTTTGACATTGTGACAATCATTTGACTGAACCCCCGTCTCATCTTTCCTGGCATGCTATGCAGCAAACCCAAAAGGAAAAAGACTACCAGATGAGTGGCAAGTTACGAGTGGCTGCCTGCTAAAGATGACAACAGTAGAGTGACACACAAGTACATAGCACGCATAGAAGGGAAGGGTGCAGACCAGGAGGCATTTACACAGTGACACAAGCAGAGATGCTGCTGTTTTGCATAGCCCATCGGCCGCATGCTTGACATGCTGCAACGCCGCAACACCAAGTGTGTATAGTATTGAAAAATGTGTTAGCACTAACGTATGGATAGGCCTTTCAGGGATGTAGAGGCTGCTCTGGAGACACAAGAATTAAAATACATGTGTCTAGCTCGTCATGAGTCAAGAAGCGGTTCAAGTGTTGGTGTTACTCAACAACACATGTTGACTACACATTTATATATACCACAGCTTGATGTGCTGTCTGAAGCAGAGCAGGGAAGTGCTATACCTTGATGCCACACAAGATGACCCCATATAAAGAGCTACCCAGGACTGTAGGTACCTCTTAGAAGACAAATGTTTATTGGATAAATGAGCAAACACATACATGAGGACATGAACGAACAACCAAATAAACAGACAGTCGAACAAATGAGTAAAGGAACAGATGCATGGGTGCATGATCACCTTGATGCCTGCTGGCAAGGCATAGTATTCAAGTTGGGTTTTGTGTCTGAAGGGCTGCCGCCTCATCAATGCCCTGATGTTCTGTATCTCTTGATCATCCTCCACAGCAGTGACTAACCCATTCAGGGACTGCACTGCCTCAGGGCCGCCAGAAGCAGCCCCAGCATGACCATTTGCACCAGCCCCAGCATCACCATTTGCACTAGCCTCAGCAAGACCGTTTGCACTAGCCTCAGCAAGACCGTTTGCACCAGCCCAAGAAGGGCCGTCCGCAGCGGCCCTGGAGGGGCCATCTGCAGCAGCCCTGCTAAGCTTGCTGGGGCTGCGGCCGGTGATGGTGATGCTAGTTTTAGCACCTGGGTCTGAGAGACCGCTCTTGAAGGTGGTCTCAGCATTGGGGGATGAGCCTGGGCTCTTGTCTGGGGTGCCCCTGCCTGGCCCAGCTGGGGTCTGCTGCTGTGTCCACCTGCAGATTCATATGGTCACTCACCCATACCACCGAGTTTGCTGCCAACAAAAAAAAAACTTTTCTGATATATTTTCAAGTTGTGCAGGAGAGCTTATTGAAGTTTCCTCACTCTCAGCAATCTAATGGAAGATCTGTGGATGACTTACAGCGTTGTTGCAAAGTTGTGCAAAGCCAAACACAGACTGTTTTTTGAGGTGTACTGCTCAGCCGTCTACACGCGTGACATCTCAGCTGCATTGCATCATGCCCTACTACATCGCATTGCTGTGGTGAGTCCAAAGTCAGCAAAGTATGCAAGAAGCCTTATAACCATATATGCTGGGAACAAAGTCTGCTCACACAAAGCCAACCTTCCACTGCATGTAGTAGAACAGTCACAATACATGCCCAAAGCAACAATGCACATGTGCTGTGCTTGCAGTGCACAGCAGCTGATGGTGTAAACTTACCTGTGATGGCAAAGATTGTCTTCATCAGTGCACATATGCTGTGCTTGCAGTGTACAGCAGCTGATGGTGTAAACTTGCCTGTGATGACGAAGATCGTCCTCATGCATGTAAAGGTACTCCCACACATACTCAGGCCAGCTCATGGAGTCCAAACATCCCAAGTCCAAGCCGCGCTGTGCACGCTCTGCCTTGTTCTCATCAAAAGCCAGTGACCGTATCAAGCATATCTGTAGGCAGCAAAGACAGTTTATTTGGCAATTTGGGATGTTGACAAGCCCAGGCAGCCTGTCTACATGCTGCTTGATTTGATTCAGGATTGCAACAGCCCGGACACTTGATAGCCCTCAGGACTGCATCAAAGAAGAGATCATCTGATTGTGTGACTGTACTTGCAGCTGGATGGTTGCGCTGCAAGAAAAGACACTACGGAACGACATCTGCAGCCAGTGCAACACTTATGCATTACAGGTGGCACAGAAGCGGTCCCATGTGCGTCTCATGCACAAATGCAACAGCAAATTGAATAACTATTGTGATGGGTACTTAGAAGATAAAGTTCAGCCCCCATGTGCAGGGTGAATAATCATCACAGAAACATACAATGATGGGTGTGTATGTGCATGAGCTTGGAGGTGGAGGCTTGCATGCACTGGACAGGCAACAGTTGAGAAGAAGAGTAGAGCTGAGCTTAGGACCCATACATGCAGCTCATCCATGAGGGGTGAGGGGTTTGGATTGAACAGGGCTGCGCAGAGCTCCTCAAAGGCAAAGGGACTCAGCCTGATCTGCCATGAGAAAGCCCTCAGGATGTTGTAGGCTGCCAGGGCATCTCCTGCAACAGCCCCACAGCAACAATGGCAACCATCACAGAGAGGGAAGTTGCTCACTCTGGTCTTGACAGATGCTGCTGACAATCACGTGCATGACACTTCAGTGTGCAAAGACTGCGAACTCGTGCCTTGGCAGCAAATGCACCAGGTGAACTGGACAGTGACTGCAGCAATGCTGCATCTGCTGCTAGTTTTGATGTCTATTGGTCTGGACTGGTGAGCTGGGCTACAGTAGCGTCTGATGATACAGGCATGAAGGTGATCATGTCTGTCTGGAAAGGGCTCCATGAAAAGTCAGCTGGCTGCTGCTGACTGATGATGTAAGCAAAACAGGGCTCTGCTAACTGCTCTGTTCTGTAAGCAAGCCACCCTTGCAGCCATTCTTGCGGCTGTCTCCAACGGCCACATCAGTCTGGGCTGTTTTCTTGCGTAGTCCATGAGCAGGTAGGTATCATGCACACATGCATATAAGGCATAAAAGGCACAGCTACGCATGTTGGCACTGCTTGCGCAAGCATGTGTATGGAAGACTCGCTTCTGAACCTTGTGGCAGCTATGACACAAGCTCAAGTAATTCAGAGTCACAGAGCTCCTTTACTAAGCCTACCAAGGTATACACAACTAATCACGCTGAAGAAGGATTGGCTGAGACATGGGCAATAGCAACACAGAAAGGAAGCAATAAAATCAAACATCACAACTGACATCAGATGTTTGGGGATTACCGATGGCATCTGCTGGTGCTATCACAGCAGAACGATCTGCTAGCCTGGGTAACACAACATGGTCTGGGATCTCTGCAGGGATAGATGGGCTGACTGCATCTGCTTCTGCAGCCTGTCCGTCCCCTACATCAGGTGTGACACCATCTGTGGGAGGCTGGAGTTCAGTGGGATCATCTGACTGAGCCGTAGGAATGACTGTTTGCGCATCACCTGTACACAAAGCTGAACATCACATGCCCATCCTGCTGCTTATGTTGCTGCTGCTAGTGGCTTGAAATGCAAACAATGGTCAGCATACAAGCAGGCAGCAGGTCTTGGTAGGGACAGCCAGATGCATGAAGAACTGCTCGTGGGGATTGCTGCTGCTGCAAACAAGAACATGATCACATTAGAGACTGCCAAGAGCAGTGCATGGCGGGAAATGATGGCAGTCCAAGATGGGACAATGCTGAGTGCAGGCATGGTTCTCATGTACTACATGAGATGTGCTGATCGATGACCGTAAGATTAGCACCTGTGGATTTACCTGCTGTTGCGCATGTATCTGCCATTTCACTGTTATGACTGCTCTGCTTTGAGACCCGGCCCAAGCTTTTAGACTGTGCTGGCTGTTGCACCAGGTGGTCTGCCCCTGTGGTTGAGATGCCGGCAACGTCAGCAGCCATGGTGCGTCTGCTCAACCTTGATAACCTCTCTGGCTGATGCTGTCTGTCTGACTGTGCTGCAGCTGATACGCCCACTGTGTCCATGCTGGCTTTGGTTGTGGCTGCTGCTGCCACTGTTCTTACAGCTTCACGCAGGGAGCTGCTGGCAGACTCTGCTTTGCCTCACAGCCAGATGCATGGCCTGCTCATGTTGAGTGCATCTGCAACATACAGCAGAGCTGATTTTGACACAGTCTCATGATAGAGGCTGCTACATACCTAACCAAAACAACAACAGCTGCAATATGCTGAAGCCCTATTGGTGACGATTATAGGCTGAAGATGTCTTCTCACCAAGACAAACAGCCAACTGCAAGTGCAGCGTTTACGCGTGCATGATACGATTTGCAGTCGATGCCACAGGCACAACTGAGTCCAACTGGTGGGTGACAGGCGAGCAGGGGCAGTCACGACTGTGTTAGTGCTTCAACAAAGCACTATGCGCAAGCCCTTGGTAAGCAATATGTCCATCTACTCTTGTGCGAACCAAACAGTCCGGTATTTGCAAGCCCTGGTAGACGTCGCAAACTGTCTTACCTCACGATCAACAGAGTAGCCCTTCGACATACCTACAGATTACTAGCGAGAACAGCTTGCTCCGTCAGATCCTGTTTCAACGACCTGGTGCGGTTGTTAATCATCTATGTCGACTTCCGTCATGGCTCAGCTCAGTACGCTGCTGTCGCACACGGTAGCAGCGATCGCCAAAGCTGCCAGAGCAGAAGGGAACCATGTTCGAAAATCCTTTCTACATTAAAAGTCTCCCTGAGCCCTTTCAGTACTTTATGCTGTACAATTTGCTTCGTTTGAGCGGAAATGTTGCACATTTCGCTCACCTAAACTCATTGTGAGTCCAACTGCACTTCTCTGCAGACTGAAAGACAGTTGCAATGCCCATGTCGCAGCTGTTGTGGCGAGTTTGAACTAGTTCCGGAACGCAATGACGCATCCGCTGGCGAATGTCCTCCGGAGTGCTTGCATTCAAAAAAACGTTCAGAAAAATTCACCATTGCAATTCTCTTAAAGCATGCATGATGCATGAAAGCAGGGATTCCTCAGACAGCAGATGTATCAACATGTAACCACAAGTATCACTTGATGAGCTAAACCTGCTCATGGTCCACTCAACATCAGGCACACAGCAGAAACTTGCAAGACCAGAACCAACAAAGCTCCAGCAGAGAGGCAAACGCTGCTGAAGAAGACCAAACCAGCAAAACACAACCATTAGTTGTTGCAACATTGTTCTGTGACTGAGGAATACGTCTTTGAACAACCACCTAATGAACACTAGTGTGCTTGCTCATGATCCTTGATGCGCAGAACTGTAGGTTTGTTATGCTGTCAAGTTCGCAAGCGTTGAAAACAAAAACTTTTCATCAGTTGGAATGGGGTGCCAGACGAAGCTACACAGTTCTTCTCAAAGACTGCCTTGACTTTAAATGTCTCAGAACCAGCTTAGTGTGAGGCAGACACAGCGCACTTTGCGTCAGCTGCTACTGCACTGCGCAACACCCTGTAGACTTGTCCTTTTCCTTGGACCTTGCTGCAGCACCACAGTCATGTCAGCTGCAGCTATGACAATGCTTTGGAGTAACACAGTATACTTGAGATGATATGCCCCTCACAAGGCTCAGCTATGCTGTATCATGGGCAAGGACCATGACAGCCAGCATGAAAGCTTGTGCTGGAACAACTGCTGCTCATGTGCATGCTGCTCTCGTACCTGAGGATTTGCTAGATCCTGCTGCTCTTACAACACAATGCATTGTTACAATGAAGTCGCTCTTTGGGTCGCCCATACTTGGCCTCAGATCTGCATCATATGGTACAATTTCAAACTTAGGCATTTGCCTTTAAGAATTGTCTGTGCTCACACTGTGCATTTGTGATTTGCTGTTGACTGCATATTGCAAAAGGCTTACCATCCAGAACCTGGGAAGACTCCAGAAACTTTCCGCTGAGGATGATTTTGAGGTCAGAAGCTGATGCTGGAGTCTCCAGTGCCAAAGCACCATCTGCATAAACGGTGTAAGCCCTCACAAGTTAGCATCTGATCGTTTCCCGCTTATGCAGAGTGCGTTGTTCACAGCAAGCAATGTGCAGTACCTCTTGGCCAGTCTGAGAGAACTCGTTCTTTGAATTGCAGCACAGTGAGACTGCCTGGCAACATGGAAAGGAAATGTGACAAAGTACAAGCTCGAAATGCAATGCAGCAATTTCTCAGCAAGCTCAGAAACCAGGGCAGCACTTGCTGACACGAGTGAGGCTTCATAATTTGATGCATGAATACCTGGGACTTCAATTGGTCCAATATCCCCTTGTGTGTGTCTCAATCTGATATGCAGCTCATCAGACATCCCTCACGAATCCTCAAGTGCTGCAGAACAGCTATGGAAGCTGTCTGCAGCAGCTGGATGGTGCCTGTTGTCGACGCAGTACAATGGCGCAGATAGACTGCTATGCTATGATTTTTATGGAACCGATAGCTGCTGATCTCGATTTGCACGCGCCGGCACCTTTCGAAATTGTCAGCACTTACTACCACATGTCATACACCTCATACATGTGTACATCACCGAAATAGAACGGAAGCAGGCAAGCAACTGATATGATGCACACGACCAGACTGTGCTACACTGGCATGTGAGGTTCTGATGATGGAATCGATGCGAAGTCTGAGCAAGCAGCGATGACGAAGACAAACTCGCGTGAACACCGAGGCTGTTACGGTTTATCAATCATTACCAAACCGTACGGCTCACTTGACAAGCCAGGCTCACTGATCAGCATGTGCTTTGAACTGAGCGCGCCCACCTTGTTGCTTCTCAACTACTTGCTGATAGTGCAATCGCGTGCATAACAGCACGTCTCGATGACAACGCCCCCACGTCACAGTTCTTGATGCCTTATGTTGGCCCAACAACACTGACTTGAATTCCTTGCTCTTTCGACTAAGGAACGAGGTCATGGCTACGTCAGCTGTCAGGCCCTTTGTTGAGCTGTGACGGGATGGCACGTCATTTAGCTGCTTTTGGCGTTGCTAGTCCTCCTACGAAAGCTGCATCTTCTTTGCTCGCCAGCCTTCAACCGCAACAACTGCCTGCAAGGCAACCTGGCTGCAGCTGTCATATATACAACTCGCAAGGCTTCCACAGCAACGCAAGGCCACGGCGGCCGCCGGTGAAGTGCAAAGCATGGGGCCGTAAGAGGAGCAGGCCAGCAAATCCTAGTGAAGACAGCAATCCCAAGCCTAGCTCTGACGCCGGCCCTCCAGCATCAGGGAGCGGCAGCAGCCAGCAATCCTCTCAAAACAAAGCTCAAGCTGCAGCCAGGGCTCCAATGGAGGACATTGGTGACCTGGTTGATGGAGATAGTGAGACACAGCCCAAACCAGGCAAACAGCGGCATTCTAGGGGTGCAGCTTGGGAAGACTGGGAGGACTGGGATCCTGATTGGGATGGTCCGCCTGGTGACTCTGCACCTCCAGACCAGTTCAGGAAGAACAACCCTCGGCGCGGCATGGGCAGCAAAACCCCTAGGGATGAGTACCTACGGCCCATGATCGACACTCTCGGCATTCAGTACAGACTTGGCTTCAAACAAGTGGAAGCAGAGGAGCGGGTGCAGACTGAGTTTGAGACCAACCAGTGGGAGTCGAGAGAAGCTGTCAAATTCTCAGGTAAACCTGCTAGCCTGTTGTGCAAACTTGCTGGGTTGGTTCCCTCCTGGAGTGGCAGGCTGATTCAATGACAGCTCACAGCAGCATGGCTTGCAAACATGCATGTATCTGGTTCTGTTATAACTCCTGGTGCCACTGGTAAGCTGGGAAATACCATCATGTCCACTACTTTGGAGACAAGCATCCTGATCACAGTGAGAGTGGAAAGCTGCTGCTGAGCTGCACACCAGCAGCTGTCACATAATAGCTGAATCAACAATCATGTTTTTGCCTTGCAGTCATCTTGCTAATTGCCCCACTGCTGACTGGCTGGATTCTGGGGGCTATCATCGCCAACCCAGTCTTCACAGCCATAGAGAACCTGAACCCCCGTGCCTTCGAGATCAGCGAAAGGCAGAAGATAGAAGGCGCAAAGGACATCCACAAGGCAGAGATGCGCATGCGGATGGATGCTGCTATAGGCAGAGCGCCCCCATTGAGCTACAATGAACTCCAAGCTCAACTGAAGCACGAGGCTCATGAGCTAGTGGAAGAATTCACTGAGAGGAACAAGCACAATGTCTTGAACGCAGTTTCAGACAGCATCACAGCATTCACGGGCTTTGGCATCCTGCTGAGAGACACTGAAGGCAGGGGCATTTTGTTCCGTACTCTGGGCAGAATCTTCAGTGGACTGAGTGATACAGCCAAGGCGTTCATGATCATTGCCAGCACTGACATTCTGTTGGGCTACCATTCTGAGGAAGGCTGGACAGCTGCCATCAAGATCATCACAAATCATTATGGCTCTGAGGTTGAGGTGAGAGGCTGTGCATTGTCCTGTGAGTTGTCATGTTCTGCTTGCGAATGGGACAGCTTTGTCAGCACTGTCAATCGGGCAGGTTGCATGAGCTCACGGAGTTACGCTCAAAAGTAAGCTTCTGCCTGAAAACCTCCTCTTTACCTACTCTGCTGCCTGCAGCAGCAAGAATCAGAGCCTCCTACTGGCAGCCACATCTGTCAATGGTCATGCATGCGTACAAGAGTTGCCTTGGTGCACTTTTGCTTTCCAGTGATGTTATGGATATCCCCTGATTGCAACTTGAACGTTGCAGGAAGCGCCCATCTATACATTTGTTGCCATTGTGCCTGTAACCATGGACGCACTTTTCAAGTACTGGATCTTCAAAGGCCTCAACAGGAAGAACCCTGCAGCTGCTGTTACATTGAAGAACATGGATCGGCATTGATTGCAAAGAGTGTCATCAGTTTCGATCGCTGGACACCCAGCGTGCAACGTATGCATACCATGGTTGTGTTCTGCATTTCATGATCCACGCGGATTTTTGGCAGCAATGAATAAACGGTTTGACAGTCAAACTTCTTCTGCTTTGTGCGTTGCTGACTGCTAGTCTTGACCTCATGTGCACTGCAAGCTCGCTGACTGGCCCTACCTTTAGTTTGAAGAGTTGTTTTCCACAACAGTAAAGTTTAAGAGCGCATAAGCGCTCAGACAAGGACAGTATAATAAGGCGCACTGTACGCTGTTGCAGTATTGTTCACGTTGGATTGGCTTCACTGACATGGAGCAGTGTGTGTCTGTTACAGCGCTATGCTATACTTGTAAGTTGGCTTGCAGTGGCATAGCAGACAACAGATAGGCGCATTCAAAAATCGCATTCAAAAATGTATAATGCCATTCAATGATTGGCATCTAGTTCACAAACTTTTGGAGGTACTGTAGCGTCGATGAAACCACTTTCTCATATGCTGGCGCTCAACAACTGCTGCTGCTTCAAGTAGCTTATACATGTTTGGAAATACTGTAGCATCGAAAAAACGTCTTTCTCATGTGCTACTGCTCAACAACTGCTGCTGCTTCAATGTCTCAAGGTCTAGCGGCTTTTCTGGGAGGCCCTGGGTGTTGCTGACCGGTGGCAGCGCTGTCATCCACTGTCCAATTGGTAGAGCTGCCTGTCCCAGAATCTTTAGGAGCACTTCTTTGGGAAGTGACTGCAGCCCCAGCTCCAGCCCTGCATGAATGTCAGCAGAATGACCTAGTCAACCTGCAGTGTCTCATTCAAGATGCAGTGCCTCAATCAGCATGCAGTACCTCAGTCAGCATGCAGTGCTTCAACGAGCATGCAGTCCCTGAGTGCTTGGCCAAAATGAGAATGCAGTTTCTACATGCACAGCCCAGATGGCCTACGCAAATTGCAGTGCTGATGTCCTATGCACACGCCTGTTCATGCATTACGCCCTCAGCACAAACATGAGGACAGCAGGGTCTGTGTTTTTCTTTTGACACTGCAGAAGGCAAGGAAAGGACAGGGCCTTTCATCACATCAGATATCTTGCTGCAGTAATCAGCCACAAACTAAATACACACCGTAGTCATCATGCAAAACATTTGGAGTCTCCAAACAATAGCATCTATATCATCAGCGTGGCTGTACAGCAAACCTGACAGATTGTATGATGCATGCAGAGTGTATGATGCATGCAGAGCGTATAACGCATGCAAAGTGTATGATGCATGCAGCTGTCATGTCAGCAGCTTGCATGCAGGGCCAAAGCGGGTCTAATCAGGTAACTGCTGTGTCACACCTGACTGCCTAGGACTACCCTTGCTGCTGCTCTGAACTGAGGCCAGCAGTAGCAGCTTGGCAACCTCCTTGAACTTGGCAGGATAGGACTGGTGAGCTTCAGGCGACCATGACTTGAGGAAATCCCACTGGACTAGTCTATCCTGCAAGCACGCCAAGCAGTCAGCTAATAGAGAATGCTTCACTGCTTTACTAGCTATCAGGCAAGTACTCAGGAGGTCCAGATGTGCAGCTGCTGCTACCTTATGGCAGTAAATATGCACAAACATGCACATTTGGGGTTTTGCACCTTGTGTGTAACATGAAGACCAGATCCCATGCTTCAGCCTTATACAATTTTGGGGTGATGAACATGAGTACAGTATTGGATGCAAGTCATGGTGCTGAGGATTTGAGGAAGATTTGCACAAAGAAAGACAATCATTGAGACAGGGCAGGGCAGTGAAGGGGCAGGGCAGTGCAGGGCAGGGCAGCACAAGCTGATGTTGTCACAGAACACAGGTGGCATACGTGGCATCCCACAATCTACTCTCAAATCATCACATCAGAGTCGCCCAATCAGAAGTGATGGTGAGACAGGGGACATACTGAGTGAGCGACGAGCAAGCGGCCACCAGGTGTGATTGACAAGCCTCTGATATGGCCAGAGGACACTTCTTCTTCCTCTGGCTCAGGAAACAGAGATTCCTGTTGATTGTGCTCCACCCCGAGTCGCTGTCTAGCATGTGACACATTCCTCAGGTCTGCATCAAATAATTGAATAATTTGATAAATAATCTACAGGCGTTCCAGCTTCTTGCCAGGTACCTACTAGGTGTGCCTGAACCCTAGTCCTGTGAGCCAACATGCACTATCACGAGACACTGGGTCTGCATCGAACCCAGGGACAGGACATGGTATTGATTGGTTGTTGTTGCCGCAAGGCCTCAGAACATCTACATGTATTTACCAGAGAATGTAATGTAGCATGAGAATGAGAGCATAGCCTGCAAAGCAAAGCTTGGTATCCCTTTCCGCTCGTACACAACCCAGAGCTGCTATGAGGATTGCACCTTTGATCATTACAAAATTGTGCTTGCTTTATGTCAGTGCTTTTGCATGCTGTCTGCAGCTGACCTGTTATGTACACTCTGGCCCGGGCTTCAGCAAAAACCAGAAGCTGGGGATCCCAAGGAGCAAAAGACACGGCCAGGCAAGAGCATGGATGGTCCTCAAACCTGATCACCTGCACTGATTGGCATCATCAGAAACAGAAAAGCATTCTCCAATGAAACTTTTCAGTACAAACAGTTGTTGTTCCGTGACTTGTCTATTGTCTCAGTGTGCATCAACAGATCAGGATCCATGATTATTGGCTGGCACAATAGCCGCCCCAGTGCTGGCTTGAGCTGCAGTTTGTAGGTGTGAGTCTGTGCTTTGACACATTTGCATGATATTTGTTATGCATGTACATGAAACAGATAGCTGAGGCAAGGAAGACCGAAGAGCAGGAGGTTGACCTTTAGCCCTATGTATATGCACAATGTTGACAGCATCTGAACACTGAGTGTTGATCTAATGAACCCAATCAGGTGAAGCAGGTGCAAATTAGAGGCGAGCAGTATGCTAATGGGAATGGGAAGGAGCCACACAGCTGTGTTTCTTGTCTACACAACAAGTCAGGGCTGATTAGCGGCAGTTGCATCGTCAACTGAAGCTACAGATTGACATTGGCAGCCGTGCCATGTACCCATTTCGTTGCGCCAATTGCATCAGGCAGTACTCATGCCTATACAGCTCGTTATCATAAACAAGGTGGAAATGCTCCAAACCAGGCACAGGTAGCGTCATGCAACTGTGCATCATGTAAAGCTTTTAGAAAGGTGACATAAACCTACTTTCTGCTGAGATACCGGAACCAAAGGACCAAGAGTGTTTTTTTAACGTTGCTCTCTACGTGTGTGCACAATGTTGACAGCATGTGAAGACATACCTGCTGTTTCTTGTGCACATCAAAGACCATGACTGCTCGGTAGTAGTCGCTGGAGACTGCCACAAGGCTGCTGTCATTGTTCCAGCAGCAATACTGGCTGCCTGCACACGCAAGCCACGTTGTCAGGTTCTTCAGCTTCACAGCAACAGTCACATTGTCAGGGTTCTTTTAAAGAACTTCTTTAGCTTAAGACTGACAGTCACACTGCCAGGTTCTGTAGCTTACCCATGGCAGTCATATTGTCAAGTTCTTTAGCTTAACAGCAACCTTCACAGCTTCTGAGACACACAGCAAGAACGCGTGTCAAATGCCAAAGTACAGATGTGTTATACCACTACAATCAACCAGACAGTGCATGCACAAGGTCTGGCTAGGTGTCTCAGAAGCTGTGACTGCTGCTATTGCGCAACCAACACGCTGTGTATGCAAGGTGCAAGGTGCAGTCCTGCTTCATACACAAATCGCCTCATGCAGCACTGCTACATAAACCCTAAGCCCTCTGCATGTGAACAAGTTCTGGCTGTATGTCTCAGAAGCTGCTGTTGCGCAATGAACATGCTGTGCACGCACGATGCATGGTGCTGTTTTGCTACATACACAATTTGAGTCACAGGTTCAGCACAGTCATAAGCTGTGTATCTGATAAACAAATGCTACCTGAGATATGATTGCAGGATGATGATATAATATACACGCAAATCAGACTGCAGTAGAAAAGGCACGCTGTGTCTTGAAGATTTCCTTGAAGATTGGGTACAATATAGGCAAAAGAAACAAGAGCACATTGTTCTGGTGTGTTTGGTGGTACTCAGTCTGAGTAACTAACTTGCAAAAAAACGTATTTTGCTATATGGTCAAGCAGGACATGGTGTTGCTGCATGACGTGCATTTTTATAATGATGATGATAACAACAATAGTCATAATATCATTACTGATGGTAACTTCGTTATTACCATATAATGAGCAGCACCCACCTGGGGAGAAAGAGGACCGGGGTCAGGGCCGGGTGGTGTGGCTAATAATAATAACAGTAATAACAATAGTCATCATTACTAATAATAATTTTTCATTATCAGTATGATGAGCAGCATCCACCTGGGGAGACAGAAGACCGGGGTCGGGACCGAGTGGTGTTGCGAGGCCTCTTGGCGCCAAAACTCAGCATGGCACTCTTCTGCTTCTTTGGCTTGCCTACAATAAATACACAATCATACATTGGCTGTTGTGAGTTTGGTCTGTGCAAGCCCATCTTGCTTGAGTTGAAAGTCCCATGCTACTCTATACTTGTTTGATAGCTTCAAAGTCACACAGCTGTGATTCTGAATACACTCTGTATGCAGCTATAATGTTATAGAGTGATGCTGATACTGATGCTGATACAAGTAGGTAGTAGTAATGGCATTATTGAATGGACGTTGACTTTTCTCATTTATTTCAAATTACTTGCTCTTGTGGCCACGCAGATCAAAGATGCCAGATCATCCTCCAGAGCCTCCTTCAAATTACAATTCCTCATGATGACAAAAACATACGCACAAAACCGATGCGGCGCATTCCAGTGTCACAAAGGTCTGAAACGCATCTTCAAATTTGCTGTAAAGGATGCAGACTGAAGACAGTCTGACTGTGGTATTCACTAGGGGTAAATGCTGCAAATCTTGCGCATTTTCCAGACATATGAGTTTTGTTTTGAGTTTTGAGAGTATTGCTGCAATTGTCTGAGGACCATTTGAGTTACTACAGGATAAACTAAGAATCTATTTGGTCAACATTTGTTGCACTAGAGGCTGAGGAACATGGAAACTCAACAACAGGCATGCTCGTATGGTAAAGTCAAACATGTGATTATGAAACAAGGGAATAATAAATGTTATAGCATACCTGTGTCGTAGGTATAGCCTTGACTGGCATGCAGCAGCTGTAAGCTGCTTGCATCCCCAACCACCGCCACCCATTGTCCATCGGGACTGGCCACTGCGCAATTGCAGGCATCAGGAAAGTGACTAAGGACCGCAGTCATGGCTGGGGATGAGAAGGAGTCCCAGGAGACGTCGTGATGGGGATTGGTGGTGGCTGTGTGGTGCATGTCCATCAGCTGTTGGTCTGACATGAACAGGACCTGCACAGTCACAGTTACAGACTCAGTCACAATCACAGACAGACAGAAAGGCATTTGATACAAAAGTCCTGCTTTGTGGTGATTGTTCTTGTCAGTGACCATGGCATTGTGACAATCAGAGTATGCAGAAATGTGTCATGTTGTGGGTGATACCAAAATCCACAGCCACTTCTGATGCAAACTGACAGTTGCTGATGGGTACATGTTTGAGTGTAAGTCTGTGACAAGGAAAACCTGCATAGTTGAAATCCCTTTGAGCTGCCGTATGCAATTAAACCTTTTATCTTTCTGTTCTGATCTACATACAGTGCTGAGGTAAACTGTCACCAGTGTCTAATTTTGGAAGAGACACCAGAGAAAGTGAACATGGTGTTTTGTTTCTGACGGCGTCCCTTCTTGTTGACAACAGCAATACCAGAAAGATACAGGCCTGAAGCAAAGGTTTGTGCACACGTCCGTAAAGACAGCAAGCATGTTGTTTTCATTGGAAAACACCATCACACGCAAATGCCGGTATACCAACTGCCGAAACCAGGACCTTATACAGGGAGCCACTCAGGGCTGTACATACTCCCACTCTACATTCACTGTTGCTGGTACTCGACCGCCAAAAGAGGACCTCACATAGGAAACCACTCAGGCTGCACATACCTGAGTGTGGGCAACACATGTGTCTGATGGACAACTGAATGATAATCAGATGGTTGGGATGCAGGGAATGATCAGGGGAACACACCGGTCGCTGGGGATCTGTGTGAATGTCATCAGCAACAGGCTGCAGTCTGTGGCAAGGCAGCTCCTTGCTGGCTGAGTCCAATGGCCCACAACCTGTCTCAAAGACATACACGCAGCCATTCTGACAGGCAGCCAGCAGCCTTGTTCGTCCACCCACCACTCCAAAGCGCACACTGCGTGACCAGGCAACATTACTGTGTGGTCACACACACACACACACACACACACACACACACACACACACACACACACACACACACACACACACACACACACACACACACACACACACACACACACGCCCACCCACGCACCCACCCACCCACAAAGGTTGTGGACACAGCCCTCACCGGTCAGGCATGCTGTTGTCTACAAGAGTGGAGACAGCCCTCATATGCTGGCTGTGCTGTCTACTGCATGAGTGCAGAGAGCCTGTAACTCTTAGCCGCGCTGTCCACTGTATGGGTAGAGACAGGCCTTGTATGTCAGGCACACTGTCTGCTATATAAATGGAGGCAGCACTCACATGTTGACCATCGACCATCCTGTGAACTGTCTGACCGGAGACAGTCCTCACCTATCGGCAGTGCTGTCTGCTACAAGAGTGGACACTGTGCTCCATGCTGTCTAATGTGTGAGTGGACACAGCGCTCACCTATTGGCGATGCTTTCTACTATGTGAGTGGACACAGTGCTCACCTGTTGGCCATGCTTTCTACTGTGTGAGTGGACACAGCACTCACCTACTAGCCATGCTGTCTACTTTGTAAGTGGAAATGGTGCTCAACTATTGGCCATGCTGTCTACTTTGTGAGTGGGCACAGCGCTCACCTATTGCCCATGCTGTCCACTGTGTGAGTGGACACGGTGCTCACCTATTAGCCATGCTTTCTGTGGACACGGTGCTCACCTATTAGCCATGCTGTCAGCCTTGACCATGCCGGCGTGACTCTCCAGCGCAATGTGGCTGACCAGCTGCAGAATGAGGGGGCAACTCTTTGCATCTGGCCCAGCTTCGAATCTGTGCCCTAGTGCAGCAGCCTTCAGCAGTGGGTCCGCAAACTGGTCTACAGAGCTGTTGACTGATGCCTCATGGTCTGGGTTGACTGCCAGCTCATACAATGACAGCAGCCCAGCATGACCGCCTGCATGCAGGATTGACACCAATTTACAATTGACACAGTTTTGCGGTCCATGCAGTCATGAGAGAGAGAGATTACAATGCCTTAGCCAGCCAGCAAGTCTGTCACGTTTTCTTGGTCTGGGGTGAGAAGATGCTATGTGGGTGAGCCCTGTCATAAACATGCTTGCAGGGGTTGCTGCCCAGCTTGTGAATTGATGTCAGCCTAGCATGTGCTGCTGCATTATGACCGACGTTCAGCCAATATACACTGCTACTGACAGCACAGTGCTGTCGCGTCATGTAAGTTAATATGGCAAGAAAAATCACTGATTGATGCCCACAATGCAAACAGCAAAACCATCAAGCAAGCAGGCATGCATGGACCTGCACATGCACATGCTCTGAGCCCATCCCCCAGCAACAGCAACCTTACCAATTGCGAGAAATCTTCCGTCGGGAGATCTGGTTATGCTGTACGCTCGAAACCTGGGCTTCGCAAACGCAAGCAGCACAGCATCTGCGTGATCTGGCACCGCTGTTGAACCAGCAGAAGTACACGCAGTTTGTTTGCCATGGCTATCATGATAGTAGCGGGGCTCTCTCCTGTGGGGGTGGAACACAGCTGTTGCTGGATCTGCAGCTGGATCTGAGCAGGAAGCTGCAGTGTCAAATGGGCATGCAGCAGAGGAAGGAGCTGGTGATGAAGCTGAGGCAGCAGCTGGTGATGCAGCTGAGGCAGCAGCTGCTGCCGAAGTTGGCGTGGCAGGTGGTGGGGCAGGTGGCAAGCGCCAGACAGCTAGGTTGAAGGAGTTGTGCAGCATGACTATCTCCTCATTTTGGGACCCTGCAGGCAACATCATGCATGGCAACATGCATTGTGATGCTTCTGGTATCAAGCCAGTATCAAACAGGCACGGCCCATCTGGCCAAAAGCCGTATCAGATGAGCACCAAGCTGCACGCGGTGAGAGCGAATACAGCAAAGCTGCTGTATCCGCTCTCACATTGGAAAAGCGCACATGCCGATTTGTGAATATGCCCAAGATAAGAGGACCTCAGAAAGATAACACATGTTGTGACCTCCCTGTGCCAACACATTGCTACTGTAACTGCACAAAACACACAACGCAGCACAACAAATCTCAGTCGTGTGTGCTGCTGGCAAGTTGCTGACCTGTGATGCTGCTGCAGCTGGGAGTGCCACTGGTTGACAGTGAGTCTGCCGACTGGAAGTGGTTACTGGCAGAGCTGAGGTGGAACCAGGCAGGGTCAGCCTGCTGAGGGTTGCTGAAGAAGCTTTCCTGGCCTTGCTCATCGCTGTCATCATCCGGCTGTTCCCCTGTGCATCACACGCATGTGATTTAACACTCATGGTGTTCCAAAGTGAGTCAGTGGGTCAGCCTGCTGAGGGGTGCTAAAGAAGCTTTGCTGGCCTTCCTTACCACTGTCATTATCCGGCTGTTCCCCTGTGCATCTCACACAGATGATCAAACGCCCATGCGGATGATCCAAAATCATATGCGGATGATCAAATCTCCATACAGATGAAGCATGATCTCATGCAGGTGATCCATGATTCATCTAGATGATTCAAAGCCCCGCGTAGATGATCAAAATCCCATGCAGACTGATGACACATCCATGCAGATGATCAAAAACTCGTGCAAATGACCCACAGTGCCTGCAGATGATCCAAAAAACCCCATGCAGATGATCCAAAAAACCCCATGCAGATGAGGGGTTGGAGGAGGGGTCGGAGAACAATCAGCACCAAGCAGCTTTAACCGCAGATTTTGCAGCTATGTCCAGCAACACACAGACAAACCCACACCACTGCAAGCCTCAGCACTGATGATCCACAAAATGAAGGCTGACACCCCACAAGCTGTACACATTGGTTATCTTACCTGGTCAATTGCTGGGGCACTGGCACAGCACATAATACTTTTGCACAGAGACGACCAAAGGCAACCAAAAAGATGTTCACCCTCTGTCAAGAGCAGACCAGAAGCAACAATAGCGTGCAGCTGGTGCAATTCCATGTGTGGCATCATACCATGCCAGTCTTAGCACCATGCACTACCCTGATCACAGAGTTGGGTTCACTTGCATGTTGACCACAGGTGTGGCAGCTTGGGACCGCAAGAAAGGCCTAAGATCTTACGACTATTGTCACATTCACCCCAAGGGGACACAAATTGGATGCAAAAGTGACAGTCGGTCATTGTGATCTGACCGGATCCATCAAGAGGAGATGCAAGTCGAGGTTAAGAGCTTACAATCGTCATCCGATTCTTCACGACGGAAGCCCCAGAAAGGGGGAAACTTGGCATCAGGCACCAGTCGCGCTAACTCATTCCGCTCTATCGCAAACTGCACAGCAGCAGCCAGTCAGTCATCTTGCGCTCCCTCTGCATGGCCCTCTGTGAGTTCATCAGCACCCTCTGAGAACCCACTGCACCTGTTGGGCAGGTCCTTTCGCAGCAGATCTTGGTGTTGCAGACATACTGGCTGTCAGCGGCAGTCACACAAGCTGGCACCAGCCTGAGATGGTGCCAAATTCAGGTGCTGCTCCTGAGACAGGTGCCTGTTTGTGTATGCTGAAGTGGCCATATCTTGAACAAGTGTATGAGATGCATGATAGCAAGGCTACCTTCAACGGGCGTCTTTTAAAAAACCCCAGCACTACTGGCAGGATGCATTTGAGCAACAAGCACTGATAGGCAAGGTGCCCAAGCTGGAGCACCCAACTGTGGCCAGGGATGTCTCACCTGGAATTCATGCAGATTTGCATGATAGTCATCTTCATGGATCAGATCACCAAGATCAGCGCCATCCCAATCTAGGTCGTCATCTTCAAAGGGGACATCTTCATCATCTGACATCATCTCATCCTCTTCTTCACCATACAGACCCACATCATCATCCGGATCAAGCTCATGTAAGCCAAGCTCATCCAGATTGAACCCAGGATCCAGAAGAGCTGCTTGGACTGCCATTGGATGCAGGGGGTTGAGTGCAAATGGCCCCAGGACAGGATCAGCTTCCTGTTCGATCTCTTCTTCATCCTCTTCATCTACAGCAATGCAACTTGCCATGTGATATTTGCTCATTACTAACTTAGCCTTTGTTGATACAGTGTGTAGGTGCTTTTGGTGACTTGTTGTGTGTTGCCGATAAAGTGTCCAGTGTGCCAGTCAATGGTCGAGTTGGCTGTGCGCGGTGCTGCCTTTGTGGGTGTGATGTGGCCCTCCCTGCCTTAAAGGGAAAGTTTGTTGATGCAATGGCGTTGTGAAGTACATAACGTGTCTGCTGCTAGGGCTTGCAAGGCTACGTCTGGAAGTTCTGGAAACAGCCAAATTTGCTGGGGGGAGGTTGTGTCCTTCTCATGGGCATCCATACTCATGAAATGTAGCTGAAGTTGTGGCAGCCTGATGCTTTTGATCAGCAAGAGAATGCATGCTCTCATGCTGTTGTTTAGCTCATGCCATGTCTGTTGTCCTAACCTACAAGTCTACTTGTGGTATCCAAAGCAAAAAAGGAAAGTCATGCAACATTTTAGTACAGGAAGCATGTGTGTGGCATACAGCATGTGCGTGGCATACAGCATGTGCATGTAGACTTGCTTGGCTTGGCAGGCGCATACGCACAATCTGAGTTTTGGCTGCTATGCAGTGAACAGGTAGTCAGGCGTTTGGCTAAAAGCAGATCACCAGCAATCTCATGAGGAGCCTGTCCAGGAATATAATCGTGTTCGTCCCACTCATCTTGGTCCAGTTCAGCTTCCAGTTCAGCCATGTCTTCTTCCAGCTCGCCTATGTCTATATCTTCATCGCCGTCATCATCCTCATCCGCATCATCATTCCAATCGACCCAGGCATCTTGAGATCCCTCAGGTGTATCGCGGAATGCAGCTGGAAGGTTGCTCACGATGCGGACAGCCTGTTCAACATGTTCAACAGGACTGCTGGAGGCTGTGGCCTCCTCCGGGGCAACGGTGTCGACTTTGCCCGAGCCTGCTTCCTGACTGGTCGCCATTTCACTGGTCAGTGTTGCGTTGCACAACAGAATGTGACCTATTGGCATGCGCATGCTGCGCTGGAGCGTGCTATGTGGAACCCTTGCGTTGACCGCTTCGTAGCTCCATGTCTGCAATGATGCTGCTGTTTATGTCGCGTGGCTCGTTCGCGTTGAACCAGAAAACGTCTCATAGGGGCAGCTGCTGCTGCCCATAGCCGTTTCTGACCTGAGGCCCCTTGCGTTGAAAGTCTGAAGTCGCGTTACAGATGTGTGATCCAGCTAGCTGCGTTCCGTGAGTATGAGGCGGCATCCCGGCCCGTCGCATCGACAATCAAAATCAAAGGCATCAGTCCTTGCGGCAAGCTTGATCCTGGCTCTGTTGATCGTCATAGCTGTAGCTGCTCGCTTCTCGGGATCTCAAGGCAGGGTAACCTATCCTCTTGAGTCTGAGGTTGATGAGAGCTACCTGCAGACTGCACTCCTGTCAGAGCAGAGCCACAGCATCCTCCCGCCGCCGCCTCCTTTTGTGTTGGAGACAACGAGCGTCCTGTCTTCGCCTGAAAAGCTAAAACCAGTATTAGCACCCAAGCTACAGTTCAACGTCTTGTCCTCATTCACCGTCAACCCGATCACTGCCTTGGCACCAAGCAGCCCTGAGCAGGTTGCCTTTGTGCAAGGCTATGTGCAGCTGAGACCCATACTCTCAGTCACAAGCTACATCCCTTTGAATCATCAGCCAGCGCGCGGCATCATATTGCCAGCTGGGAAATCATTCAGGCTTGGCAGCGCCTATGTAGCTGTGCAACTACTCAGGGAAGAGCTGCAGTGTGACTTGCCTATCGAGATCTGGCATATTGCTGGCGAGATTGATGCCCACACCAAGGCTGTTTTTGAGGTAAAATGCGCCGCGCTTGTGCACATTCTTGATAGAAACAACCCGGTGGCAGTTCAGCATGCCTCTTGCTTCCGGCTGCTGATGTCTCGACATCAATCACTACAAGCACATTGCTTTACAGACATGTCCAAACTTAAGATCCTCGGCAACAAGTTGTTCACAAGCCTGTTACGCTGCAGACAAGCTTCAGTGGTGTGACATGTAGAGATGCCACCACACAGCCCTACCCATCCCATCACAAGCCAGCAAACATCAGAGGCTACGCCCTCAAGGCCTTTGCCCTGTATGCAACCAGCTTTACAGAAGTTATCCTGCTTGACGCCGACAACCTGCCTGTGCTCAACCCAGCCTTGCTGTTTGACAGCCCTGAGTACCAGCTGCATGGCAACATGTTCTGGTGAGCCTTGGTTCTTCAAGCTTGTGCCAAAAGCATCTTCCACCCTACTCTGGCCCACCCCTCACACCCTCACACTGCCTGCTGCACCCTACTCCAGGCAGCTGGCTTACCTTGCATGACAACTTTGACTGTCCTTATGTCTACCAACTTGTACAATTTTCTAGTAGAACACCATTCATCAAATGTACCAGGCATCAAAGCAATCAGCTGTTTCTGATGTACTGATGTTCCATAGCCTTTTAAGGGCAATGCTGTCATGCATTCAGGCTGTGCTGTTGGTCCAGTGTGTTTTGCTTTGCAGCTGTCTTGAGCAATCAGCATTGCTACGCATCAGTACAGAGGGCCATCAGCTGATGATGCAAACAAAGCCATAGCGTACATGCACAAGGCTTGTGTCAGTGTCACCGCTCAGCAGGACCCGGAACAGCCTGGCATAATACTTGGCTTATCATTACATTGACGCTGAAAGGCGTAGTCTTTTCTTTTCTTTTCTTTTCTTTTCTGCTCAGCAGGATGCAGGTGACCATTCCATGCACTTGCCTTGCAGGCCTGACTTGTTTGCCCTGCCCTTGTCCCGAGTTTCAGGCATTCAGGCCCAGGCCTACCACTTGCTAGGCTGGAGTGAGCCCTGGGCGCCCACTGCGCTTGGCAACAGCTCTTTCATGTTTGCAGAAAGCGGCCAGTTCCTGCTGAACAGGTAAGGTCGTGCACATGGCATTGTTTGTCGAGGATGCTGAAGCATTTGGCCTCTTGACCTCATATGGTTGTGAGTCTCAATTTGACGCATGGACTGTGAACAACAAGCTACCGGCTAGCCAGCAGCAACCCTGCACAGCTGCTGCCTATGTCACAATGCAGCTGTTCGGTAGTCAAGCACAAAGAGCTGCCAGCATCCAAATGTGATGTCGAAGCATTTGAGGTTTCCTTTTAGTACCGCCTGGGATGCATTTATGGGTCCTGCCCACACGCAAGCCCCACATATCTCATTCTCAGCCTTTCTTTTATCAAAACTACCAAAAGGCATAAAGTTCAGTCTCTTCCCCTTTTTGTTCTATATGAACGCTGCAGATCCATGACAGCAACAATTGTAGCTTTGTGATTCACTGTCTCGTCAACTCTTTTGATGCAATGCAGGCGACGTCATGCTGATGTGGTGGAATGGGCTTGGTTCATCAACTCTTACGGGGACGATGGTGTCTACCAACAGCTGATGAATGGTGACAAGGATAGTTTCTTGCTGGCCTTTGCATTGGCTAACAAGATCACAGAGTACTATCAGGTGATCTTATCCCACAGCTGGACTGAAATCGGTACCAGTGACAGCTGATTTTACTATGCCAGAGGACTCTGTTCTACCCATCTTCACTGCATCATCCCTGCATCAGCATGCTGCAGCATCTCCTTTTGTACAACAACTTGCTGATGCAGCAGCTTGGCGAAGAAATTGGTTGCTGCTGCCATTCTGCAAGTGGCTGCATTGCTTCTACAGATCAGTATTATGTGTGAAGTCGAGACACCATGTACATGAGGCACAGATCTGTGCATGGCAATGAAGAGCACATATCAGTGATGCAATGTGCTATCAGTATTTTTGCCAAGGCAATGGCATGTACCGGCGTGATGCCAGACAGTCACATTGCAGCTTTTTGCCACAGTTTTTTGCCGCTTCTCTGTCCTTAGTTCTCTCTCCATGCTCTGACATGCATAACAGGGCAGGGCAACTGCATATGTTTGAGTTGTGTGTGTGTGCCCACCTGCAGGTCCCAGAGTACGTGAGGCTGTGTTTGCATGATGTCGCTGAGGTCAGGCCGCTGTCCTGAACAGTCTGCATGCCTGTCATAACATAATCAAGCTGCTTGACGTCTATGACATCTGCACCGGCATGTATGTCTTGCAAGCCAAGCAGCAGGGAATTCAGTTTGGGAGGTGTCTTGTGCATAAAACTGGTCTGAGACCTCCAAAGTCTGGCCATCTTGCCATGGGCTGCAATGTCTGAGGCTCTGCAGCATTCGCTTGTTGCTGACCAAATTCATGCAAACAGGTTGTAAAGATGGGAAACGATTGGCTGTTGAAGCTGACAATTTGTTGTTGCAGGGCTCAAAGCTTGAGCATGTGGGCATTCTGCATCACAACCCCCAAGGCCAAGTGGCCTTCTTCCATCGCACATCTGGGGGTAAAGTGAACCCCCTTGCAGCGCCTGGGCAGTTATGGCAGGCACACTATACAACTGTGCCACTTCCTGCACAAGCTGCTTGGGACATGTTTGACGGTGCGGCAGAGTCTGGAAACTACAGATATCCTAAAGACCGCATTCAGGCTGGGGATCTGAAACAATGTACACTGATAGAAGGCCGGCAACTGCTGTATCGGCCGGCCTGTGCGGGTGCAGCATTGCAGGAACAGAACAGTTTGCCTGTTTCAGTTCTGACTCAGCAAGATCTGCAAGGCACGCAACTTGGCAATGTCTATGACATGGCATACAGCAAGTTTGTAGCACTCCAGGAGATGATGCAAGTGCCTGATCAGAAGTTTCTGAAAGAGCTGGCCTGGCTGCGATAGAGTACGGCACTTTGCACTTCATGAGCACCGACATCATAGGTAGTGGATGCCTCTGGAAGGATGTGTTGGTGGGTCATTGTAATTAGGGGTAAAGTATAGGGGTAGTCTATAGAGCATGCTGCTGGCAGGATCACTTATCCTGATGACTTTCTACTACAGTTTTGATTTATGTATATTGGTACTGCATTCAATCCCAATCGGAAGGCATGACCTTTAGTCCGACTTACCAGTCATGGCCCATTACAGTGAAACCTCTGTCGGCTCTGTTTAAATTTATGCAGCTTGACATATACCTCTAGCAGCAATACAACCTGCGTTGGCTGATGATGCTTCTGCCTAGCAGCGCCTCCATGGCTGCTGCGACACTGCCTTACATTGATGTTGTAAAGTGTCCAGTCACCAGACCAAACGTTTGCTGACAAGTACGGGTTTCGGAGCCGAAAAGAAATGGCGATTTTTCTCTTCCCACTAGCAGGACCAACAGCGGGGCGAGCCCGTATTTGCATCCTTCTCTTTGACTGTTGAATGTTTGATTACGGCCTGCACGTATGCAGCTGCACTGCAGAGCATCGTTAAGAGCGCAGGTTGCCAGGCCCTCAACCACTCGACCGAATAAGCCTTGCTGTGCGAGAGTCACCGGCCGCAGAACGGCCGTTGCTGTCGCAGAAGCACACAGACCCACACAATTCACTCAAAGTGACCCCAGACAGCAGTTACAGCTTGCATTGAAGGAGTGGGCCGTGACTTGTGCGGCTTTGGGCCAAGGAGATCAAACGGTGTGCAGTTAGCTGGCTTTCGCCTTGCATGCTGGGTGTTTGTATGCCTGGCTGACAAGAATCGTGCCAGCTGACACTTGACCCCTGGCTGCCTTGTGACAGATCATACTGCGTAAGGGAGGCATACGTGAGCCCGCCTTCAGGCCAGCAGCCAGCACATTTCTGCTTTTCCCAACCTCCTTCCATAGCAATACAAGGCTGCTCAAGCCTGTGGCCAATGTGAAGTATCAACAGGTGCCAACTACTCCAGCACAACTGCAGCAAGTTGGCAAATGACAGACGTGTCAACTTCCAGCTTTATTGGCAGCAGCACTCTGCTGCTGTCAATTCTGATTTAGTAATTTTGGATTACATCTCACTGGCTTCTTGTTCCCTCAGGATCTTGCTTTCGACCAGAAGACAGCAACACAGCTAACCATAAAGCATGTAGCATCCCTGACAGGCTGCTGGACCACTTTTGACCCTCATGTTCTGTCAGCTTTGTCAGATCATCATGTCTGGACAGAGGAGTTCTTGAGCACAAGGCTGAAGTGGAAACCCAAACAGCCAATCACAGTCATGGAGCTACGATGTAGCCAGCTGCAGCAGCCATTAGTCATTCCAGCACAGGACAGCTACTGGGGCTGCTTCTCGTGGATAGATGTAGAGCAGGGCGTGACTCAAGAGCAGCTCAGCACAGCAGAAGCAGTCATGAGTGATCCTGACTACCAAGGAAGGCAGCAGCAGGTGCGCAGAGCACTAGGCCAGCTCGACGGCTGGACAGAGGTGGTAGTCAAGTGAGCATGCTGCACCTACCTGCTAATGCGAGAGCAAAGGCTGACACAGGATCCAATCATCGATCAGTCAGTCAATCAATCAATCAATCAATCAATCAATCAATCAATCCTGCTGCACTACTAAGGACTACTGTGCATTGCCCTGCCAGCCCATGCATGCTACGTAGGCATGTTTGCTAGAGCTAGTTTTCCAGTGCGTGACTAATGCTGGCTGTGGCCAGCAGGGAGCAAAGCAGCCCTGTCATGGTGCAGAAATCTGTTTCAAACGGACTGATGTAGTCCTGAAGCTGAGACCTCTGCAGTTGAGACCTATAGGTACAGCTTGGCATGCGTGTGCATGCTGCCGTTTGTGAAGCTGATATGATCCAGCTTTGTTACAACCCTGCAAAGCAACACCAGGGCTATTTGTATAGCTAGCTAATGTGTCTCAAGGCAATGATGTATGTAGCTGTTGATGAGAATGCAAATCATTTCTCGTAGCTAATCTAGATCTCGTGCCAGATTTTATGTGTGCATGCTAATCGTTGCTCAGTGCGCCAATGCGGACCTGGATCATTGAAGTGCTTGTGAGCTACGATCACCTCACCTTCACCTTGTGCAGTTGTGCACATGGCTGAGCTGCTGAGCATCCGGTGGTCGCTTTAGCTAGGGGATGACAGTCCAGGGGAATGTCTCCCCACGTTGTGAATCCCTCGGTGCTTCCAAGATTTGTTTAAACGCGGCAGGTGCGGCACCAGTGAATGTCAAACGTGCATTCACACCACTGAGAAACGTGCATTTGCAGAGGTTGGCATCGGGCGACCTCAGGTGCCCTCTTACGTGCTAGCCTCTGACTTGCTGACAGCAGCAGATTAAAACGTGACTGTATCGGAGGGTCAACGAAAGACTGCGAAGCTGCCTTTGCAGCAGGCCGAACGCATGCCTTATGCTTAATGAAAAGGATCCCGGTTAACTGGAGACTGTGTCTCATGCGATCGGCGACACGCTTACAAGCGTGTCGCACAGACTCACTTCACTACGCCGGCGATTGCGCCCGCGGTGGCAGTAACCAATCGGCATGCCTGGTACCACCGGTGTAGATGTCGAGGACGGACGTCAAGCATCGTGGCCATTGAATAGCTTCGATTCAGAGATCGGCTCATCGCATCTTGATGAAGTGCCTCAGGCAATTGAAGCTAGCAAACCCGTCCCGACTGCTCCCCCTTGCTCAGATCGGTTGCGCGGGATCAAAGCAAGTCTGAGGTCAGCCGCCTGCACATATGTGTATTTGCGGCTGGCGTTGTCGAGCTGCATAGTTTTTGAGAGCTGGTGTTGGTTGCAATTGACATGGATTGCTGGTGTTTTTAGCCGTGTCTGTTCAGTGACACTGACGTCGTTGCTTGCAGTTTCAGCGCTCTACAAACCGCGCTTGGCATATACTTCCGCAGATGGAAAGGCGCTCAGGTGAAGCATCCTGCTAGGTCAAAGTTATACAAGGTTCGCCTTTCAATATCTCCGCCAAACGCACAGTCCTTGTCTTGCTGACCACCTGTGCAAAAACCGCAAATCTTGTTTGTCCAGGGTACGGCCGTTGTTGTCAGAGCCCATACACGCATTCCACACGTTACAGTTTGCAGGCTGCACTGGCTTGGCTTGGCTGCTTCTTGAGTATCCTGCTTGTGGGCGGCATCTTTGGGTGGGTAGACCAGCAGTGGTCACTTCCGCTGATGCTGGCCTCCTTTGGTCCAACAGCTGCCTTGCTGTATGGCTCTCCCAAATTGCCAGCAGCTCAGCCTTGGAACGCCATGGGTGAGGGTTCTCAAGTCATGTTACACATGCTGTTCAGTTGGACATTGCAGTACCTGATGTTGCACATGTCTCCAACTTCAAAAACAGTCATAGGCCTGCACCGTCAGAACATGTGCAGATTTCAGCTGGTAAAGCCCTGTTGTGACTGCCTTCCTCAATACAAATGAGCCTCATGAAGATTACACCCCCAATTGCAAGCAAGCGTGAATTGTGCACCGGTCTATTTTGATCATGCGTCATTGTATGCAAGGAACCTGGACAGCATGGTACTGCTTCTGTGCTTGTGGTTGGCGCCCATTTTCCTGTGTCAACACAACAAAACAACTCAAGTGTCGCCTAACATGCATGTATGTACAATACAGGCACGCTACGTCTCCTTTCACACACACATACAAACTGTGTCACATGATTTGCATAAGGTCTGCCGTGTGCTTGAAAGGTATGCCTGCAGCATGCATGCAGTACAGCAATGTGGTCATCAAGCATCACTGATGTACATAATGTCATACTGCAATGACCAGTGCAATGTATGCATGCAGGTGGGACAATCTTGTCTGGACTGGTTGGGCTCCTCTTCCGGGTGCTGCTGGGTCACAAAGCCTGGATAGCCAGACCTTTGGCTGTGGCCACATCTGTTGGACTGCTAGCAGTCACTGCATCGCCATTCCCTCCAGGTAAAGCATGTACAACCAGCAAGCCTTATCCTCAGTCCACATGCACCTGTGTGTACATGCATGCATGTGTGTATATGCATGCATGTGCGCAGCTGCAGGAGCATATTTATCAGCTTTCTAATGTGTGACTGTGTGGGCATGCAAGCCTCTAGCTCATGAGCCTGATCAGCCTGTGTCAGCTTCGCATCTTTTGCAATCGCCTGTGTGCGCGAGTCTTATTTTGCCAGATCTTGGCCAGGTCTCTCTGCAAAAACCTGTGTTTGTATATACAAACATGCCATACCCCACATGAATATTCAAAGCATCCATGCGAATCTCCCATATTTGGTAATTTGCGAGCTGGACGGTGTGAAAAGGGCAACTTTCAGCAGTAGTTTTGGTGGTGCAGGGGCAGCTACTGCACTGTTGATGACAACTATTGCCCCGCAAGACACATTCCCAGCTCAACATTGTGAATCTGGGAATTGCTACAATGATGCTGCTGCCTGGTGCATTTTCTCAACAATGGAGCACAGCTACCTAGCAAGACTAACAGGGGGTTGCAGGATTCTGCTTGCCAACGTCATGGGTCAGGTAGCCATGGTCATAGTGGCGCTTTTGATCAACAACCTAGATGCAGACCCTGCTGAAGGCTACCCACAGCGTTGGTTGTGATTCTCAGGTTCAGCTTGGTGTACTAGTAGTGGCTTGGTTTAGTAGCTTGGTGTAGTGGCTTGGTGTAGCTTGGTGTAGTGGCTTGGTGTAGCTTGGTGTTGTAGTAGTAGTAGCTTGGTCTAGTGCAGTATAGTATAGGAGCTCGCGCACTGATCTTTCAGCCTCAATTGAAGAGATGCTCGGCAAGGACTTAAGCTTGCATATCAATGTTGGCCTGTTCAAGTATCGTGCAGCTGACTGTGCTCATCAAATGTTCTTCCGCCTGTTACGTCATTTTGGCTGCAAATGGGCACTGCATGTGTGAGCATTGCTGCATGTCGTGCTCGAAACTTCAATAGTCACTGAGGGTCATTTAAACATGCTTCTCACCGGCGAAAGACCTCGGGCGCGCCTCGGATTAGCTGTGCGGCTGCACCAGCTCTCAAACTTTGATCGCAGAAGACCAAAAGACGCTTTGGCATTTGTGGGCATCGTTGTCGTGGCGCGACGCACCTTAGCTTCGATTTGCATGCTTACTTAAGTATCACGTGTAACTTGTTGTATTCCAACATGCGCCTCTACAACCTACCCATCCGTCTGATTGACATGTGAAAATCGTTGATGGGCACTTGCGCTTGGCTACTTGCCTTGTGCGCTCTGCGGCTTGCCTCCCAAGCCCTCGCACTGATCTCCACGAGGCCGCTACAAGGCGCACGCAGCTTGGAAATCTCGAATGCCCAGTTGATTCACACAGTGGTCCCGTCAGAATGCAGCGAGTATCAAACCTGGCAGGTAGCACTGCTTTCACGAGCAAAGTCAAACAGGGAGCCACACCACTCTTTTCCCAGGTGTAACATTGCAACGCCCTTTTGAGTTTAGGTACTTGGCCTCTTCTGGTCCTGGAAGAAAATTGGCAGCCCAGGCATGTTCACGCGCATAGCCTGCTGCGAGATGGACAAACTGAAGGTCTGTTTTTTTAATCACATCAGGTCGCATGACTGCCATGATGTGCCTGAAACTTGCTTTGCATGTCTGTCTGCCGCATCGTCCTTGCATTGTGTATCTTACCAGCTTTGACACATACATCAACGTTGTGCAGCACATGCAGCATAAATGTCACTCGACCCAAGCACTGCTTTTGATATCCTGTGTGACAGGGTGTCTTAAACTCTGCACAGTAACTACATCCTGATGGACATATCAATGTTCAAGCCACAACGCCACCCAAAGCACCTGCATGACTCTACACTTCAATATTCAGTATGAATGCACTTATGTGTGAAAACCCATGCAAGGCTGCCACAGAAGGCTCCTGTCATGATTGCCAAAAGGCGTAGACGTTCCTTTTCTTTCCTTTTTCTGTCCAGCTCCCAATCTTGCAAAAATGAATGGGTGACATGTCTGTAGGGCCAGCAAAGTGTCAACCCATACCAGGTGTACTACACCAACACGAATGTGGACCCAGAAGGTATTGAGGACAATTACGTCCCGTACAACAAACCTTACGGAGTCATGTCATGGCTGCAAGATGTGAAGCCAGCTGGCGACTACTTCCTGATTGTAGATCCTGATATGACATTCCACAGGCAAGCCTGCTGTTCACATGTCAGCAGTGTCAATATCTCATGCGCATGAACAGCTTTGCCAAATGTACTTGTGCTTGCTGTTTCTGCTCAAACATTGTGCTAGTCATTGGTGTGTTAGGAGGTTGATGGTCTCACAAAGCACCTGCAAAATAAATAGTGTTGTTTTCGGCATGCATGATGCATGGTGTGGTGCATGCGCTTGGGTTTACAGTGCACCCCACAGTACATACTGTCATAACCATAATGATAATCATGATTTCATCACAACAATAATCACTGTCGTTACAATAATAATGCTGATCTGAACACTGCTGCAAAATACATGAGACTGTCATTGTGTGTGTTGCAAGCAACAACTTTAATGCAGTAGCTTGACATTGCCCATTCCAAAATCTAACTTGTGATTGAGACTGAAAGAGTCCAGACATGTTTCAATCACATGTATAATGAGATACCATCAGCCTCAAGTTTCAGCCTTCAGTTTACTTAAAAGCTTTTGCTACAACCACTCCGTTCAAGACTTGTCCTGCACATACCTAGCCCAGCATGAGCTGGGATGCGTTTGAATCAATATTCATCATTACTCCTTGCAATCTGCTCAGATGTGGTTGCATCACAGTCAGGTCACACACACATACATGCAGGTCCTTTACAGTTGACGAGTTGAAAGCTGGACCAGGCTGGGGTGCAGCTCAGCACATGTGGTACATGAAGGAGCTGAACCAGTTCATTGCCCACAAGCTGCTGCCCTCTAAATCCGAAGGAGTGGGCTCCATCAAAAGGCAGCTCACAGCCAAAAGGGCCGAAGCTGCCCATCAGCATGCCAACAGAGGCAACAGGCCTGCAATGGCTGCCTCACAGCCAGACTTGACAGGCGCAACAGGACAGCATGTTCGCCATGGACAGACTGCACTCTTGCAGGCTGCTGCTGCAACTTTGCTGGATGCTGAGCACGTATCATCATCTGTTGTGTCCAAAGCAGCGCTTGCTGAAAACGCAGCAACAGCGGAGCAGCCTGATGAAAGGGTGCACCACAGAACACTGCTGCAGGTCATTCCAAGCAGCATACTGCCTGCTAAACATGCAGCAACAGATGCACATTCAGCTGCTGTGGAGAGCGATTTTGTCAGCAAATTCGCCGCCCTGCTGCAGCAGCAGAAACCAGCAGAACAGCTCCCAGAGCTGCATGAAGATACGACACCGCAAGCTGTCAATGTTTTGGGGGTGAAAAGGTCCCAGGCGGTTGGAACCCCCCAACACAGTTCAAGGTCTTTGTTGCAAGAAGCAGAAGAAGAAGAAGAAGAAGAAGAAGAAGAGGCTGTGAACATGCTGGGGGAAGAAGAGGCACGGCTGGCTGTGGCTGATGAGGTGGGGGAGGTGTACCTGTATGCAGCCGAGGACCTGACGCGTATTGCGCCACTGTGGTGGAATTACACCAAGCAGATGCGCGTCTTTCATGAGACCTATGCTAAGGTATGCGTTTTACCTATCGTTATTATTATTATTATTGTGCTTATTATTATTATTGTTATGCTTTCTCGACTTATGCATGTCATCTTGGCGCGAGGGCCGTGCTAATCTTCTCTGTATCACTCCAGTTCTATCAGATGTATCTGAAATTGCATGCCATTATTTGCATTGTGAGCGCATTTGCCTGCCAGGTGTGCCTTGCATGCTGACGACAACACAAAGAGGAGTTTAGGGTTTAGGGTTTGACCCTAACATCAACTTCAATTGCAGCTCTGGACAGGAACATTTTAGTCATCACAGCAATGGCATCCATTCAAATTTGGACAGTACAGTGCAAAGCTGGAACAAAATAGGCAGCAGCATGAGGTGCCATGTGAGCATGTTGCCCATGTGATGCACAAGCAATGAGAATCATTTGTGAAGCCACACCAAACACATCAAACTGCTTCATGCCATGATGCAATGACAGCATCCACACATACGCTCTGGCCACACTTGCACAAAGCATTTCCCCATTTTACAAGTCACTTACCTAATGATGACGCATGTCATGTTCACATTGTTGCTGTTCATCACTCAGGTCATGCACTGCAGCCTCATGACTGCGTTGTCATCGTTGTTGCTGTTGCTGTCATCATTGTTATGAGTGGAATGCATTGTTACAAGTTTGCACACTGTTCTTGATGATGATGTTGTTTTTTGGCTCTGTTGTGACTGACACGCACTGCTACATGGTCAAACACTTTTTCCTTTTCTGATGTATCCCTCCAAAAACAAAAAAAAACTTCTCTTTTGTTTCTTTTCTTCTTTTTCTTCGAAAAACGTGTGCTGATGACTGCAGGAGCTGCCAAAGGACACTCCTCTCGAGCGGCCCTGGATTGCAGAGATGTATGGGATAGCCCTGGGGGCCGCCCACCTGGGGGTGCACCACCATGGCTACCACAACCTTGTCATGCACCCCCCAGCAGCACAGGGCGCACTCAACAAGGAAGGTGGGTTTCACCCAACCTCAGGCCTAGTCAGCCTGTTGGTCTGCTACTGCTGCTGCTGCTGTTGCTCTTGCTGTTGCTGCTGCTGCTGCTGCTATTGGTGCTGTTGGCCGTGTTGCTCTTGCTGTTGTTGCTGGTGCTTTTGTTGTAGCTGCTGCTGCTGCTGCTACTGCTGCTGCTGCTGCTATTGGTACTGTTGGTCTTGTCACTCTTGCTGTTGTTGCTGGTGCTGCTACTGGTGCTGCTGCTCTTGTTGCAGCTGCTGCTGCTGCTGCTGCTGCTGCTATTGGTACTGTTGGTCTTGTCACTCTTGCTGTTGTTGCTGCTGCTGCTGCTGCTGTTACTCTTGCTGTTGCTGCTGCTGTTGGTGCTGTTGGTCTTGTTGCTGTTGCTGTTGTTGCTGCTGCTGCCGCCGCAATGACTACAGGAACCACAAGAGCAACAGCAGTGGTTACTGTAATCTTTGCCACGGCAGCAGCAGCAAAAGCAACAGCAACAGCAAAAACAACAGCAAGAGCAACAGCAACAAGGGCAACAGCAACAATAGCAGCAGCAGCAGCAGCAGCTACAGCAATTGTTGATTCTGCATAAGTGATAAGTAATGGATGTACATGCAGCCTGCACCAGTTGATTCTTTCACAGCAATCTGGATACCCACTTGCAGGAAACAGCAAGGGTAGGCTGTCCTCAAAGGTGAATCATCACCTGCTCTCAGGGACGCATGCTTCTGTACAACACGAGCTGACCTGTCAAGGCAGGCAAGCAACTGCAAGCCTTCTTGTGGTGTAATTGCAGGGCCCAACATGGTTGTGAGCCATTATGCGTGGAATGCTGAAGTGCCTTCTCTGAGATGGAAATGGAACAAGCATGCCTTCAAGAAGTGAGTCGTTGCTGTCTTTGCTTATCCAGGGTTTAGGGTATATAACCCCTAAGTTGCCGGCCAAGCATTGCATCAGACAAAGCTAGTTGTTGACCAACCAACCACAAGTGTGTCTTCAGCCTGCTAGTCAGGTGTATGTAGCATGTGTATGCGTGTGCCTAGCTGGCAACCAAAAGCTGATGCAAAATGACAATGAACCTCCTGAGCAGGTATACTTGCCTGTCCCTGGGACCAAGCTTGCTCCTGTTAGGATCCTTGTTGTGAGATTAAGCCATCTTGTCACTGCATAGCTGCCGCTTGCTTAACTCATCCTGATCTACCTTCATAACACTTGACACTATAAAAAAAACCATTCGAACTAGTCAGCATGCATGGCCACACAGATACTGTAACTAGCTAGCATGCATTGCTGGCAGCAACACAAAAAAAATGAGCATTGTACACAGAAGAGAAGAGTATTCTCATGGAGAAACCATCATTTTGATGTTCTATGCTTGTTGGCACAAACTTGCTTGTTGAAATGCAGTTGGTCAGCATTGTCATGCCCGCCCTGGAATCTGGACCAACAGTTTTCAAGGGAGGCCTGGGGAGCAGTACAATGGGTCCATCGGCGGCCTCTTCCCCCCCCCCCCCTACCCATCCGAGCTGACTAATCAGGTAGTCATCTCAAGCAAGCCATATCAATGACTAAACAGGTAGCCCGCCTCAAATAAGCCATGTCGATGAACATCTTTTGAATGAAAAATCAGGTACCCATGGCGATGACACTGTCATGAGTGACCGAGTATTCAGGTAGCAATGCAATGACAGTCTTGTGACAAACACTCATCTAAACTTTGCCATAACAATGACAGTTGTCTGAAGAAAAGGGCAGCAGGCCCTCTGCTTGCTGTCAAAAGTTGTGATGACATTGTTGTTGTCTGACCAGCAGATTGCTTGTAAAGCAATGGTTACCCCTGTTAAAGCATGAGCAGAACTACAAAAAACTGAAACTTTCAATCGTTGCAGTCAACCCTGAAGCCCAAAAGTTAAACCTTACATCCTGCAGGCTGATGTGCTACATGAGAATGTGTTTGCGTGAGCTGGGATATGCAACAGTGGTTTCATTTTCTTCATGTAATGAAGTAGCGTTTCTTGCACCTTAGTCAGATTACATCACATTGCATGCATGCAAAACACTGACATCTGTCAGAGGCCACAAGTACTTCTTGTGCATTGCATGTTCTGAGTGCACACTTCAGCACCATTTGGTTGTGTATGTGCAAGCATGTATGAGCTAGAATGTGATCTAGAGTATACAATCTAGAAAATGGAACATAGTATCTAGAGTATATTATCCAGAGTACATGACCTAGAGTACATCATGATTATATTATCAGAGCATCTACCCATGAATACTCCCTACAGCGTGGAGGACACATGATTTAACGTATGATATCAGAGTATGTACCCACAGATGCGGCCCAGAGTGATAAGAAGACATATGGTAAACAATTTTAAAATTAGGGTCTTAAATCCTAAATTAGGTGATGGTGACATGCAGGCTCCTGCAGACCTGTTCCAAGACTTGGCTAATATAGAAATGGTGGGGATGCTAAATGAGGGCTTCTGTGAGCTGTACCACAAAGTGTATTGTCCTCCCTCAGAGGAGTTGATCAGAGAGTGTGGCAAGGTAGGGTGACATGAAAAAGCACCCGGTGTTTTCCTATCATTGTGTGGACAATCAGTAGAGACTCCATTGCAATCATGCATGCATGCATTTGTTCATGCATTTACTCATTCTTTCATTTGTTTCTTCGTTTGTTTGTTTGTTTGCTCGTTCGTTTGTTGGACCGTTCATTCGTTACACATGTGGCTGGCCAAAGCTTGGAATCTTCTTCTTCTTCTTTTTCTTTGTGCCTTGCCTAGGGTCAGGTATGCACAGCTCCAGCAAAACCCCACTAAGAACTCTCAAAGAGCATAATGTAGCCCTGAGTTCAGCGCCCGAGCTGCAGTCTTGTCTCAGCCTCACAGCTGCAAAGGCTCATGAACAGACACGTGTTTGGACAAGCCTTGTTGCTAGACTATTGCTGGGGTTTTGGTTTCTTTCACAAAGAAAGAACAATTCATTTATGTACTGGTTTCTTGATTCCTTTTATTCATTTATTATTTATTTAATTATATATATTGATTCACTCATTTATTTGTTTAAGTACCGGTGGCGTGTGAGTGTGCAGGCAACAAGGGTGATGCAGGAGCTGGTGCACTACTATCAGAGGCTGGCAAACGGCAGCACCATCTTCTGCCTGGACACCAATGTAAGCTTTGCAACTGCGTCTGTTACGACTGTAACGCCATGTAAACTCAAGCAATTGCATTTGTGGTGATGATTGTCATGTGTTGCAAGCAGTAACATGCTGGGCTCTTCTGTCCTGTCCTGCTAGCAATTCTTGCATGTGTGCTAACATGCTATTGTATGTAACTGATGTGCTGTGCCGTGTTGTGCTGTGCTGTGCTGTGCTGTGCTGTGCTGTGCTGTGCTGTGCTGTGCTGCATTGCGCTGCATCTTTCTTTGCTGCAGTGCGTGTGCTATGTGCTGTGCTGTGCCGTGCTCTGCGGTGATCATTGTCAGGATGAGCTATGAGCCATGACAAATGTGTGCAAGGCTTGTTGTGACATGCTGTACTCTTTTATGTTCACAAATTACTTCTGCTGTGCAGCCGCAGCACTGTGCTCAAGTGCAGCAGGCTCCAAACAAGGAAGCGTTATGTCAGCAGGCTGCTGCTAGGGAGGGGTGTCATCGCACATGTGATCTCTGCCATGCTGGCTTTGACAGCAGCAGTTTGGTGTGGTACAATCAGCCGCAGACTACTGCTGCAGCAGCACAAGCGTGGCATGCAAGCAGGGATGCAGGCTTCAGCCAAGATGTTGAACTGCCAGGCCAGGAGGGCGTTAAGCTTGGTAACAAATCCAGTCATTTGGGTGATGTTCAGCTTGCAGGGGTAGGGGCTGCTGCAGGGGCAGGGCATGCAGATGCAGGGCACAGCAGTGTGGTTAAGCCTGTCATGCAGCAGGGCCATGTCAACAGCAGCGCAGTTGAGCATGAACATGTGGCTGGATCATCTGGGAAGCTGAATGGCACCAGCAGTACAATTAGCAATGCCATGGAAGCTGCTAGGAGTCTCGCATCTGATGTAGGCAGTAACGATCTGAGTGGGACACAAAGTTGGCAAAGGCACATCAGCAATCCATTCTGTTCCAGCTTGCTGTGTCTGTGTTTGCTGTTTGCATGTGTGTTGTGGTTAGCCAGAACGAAGTTGAAACGCAAGAGGACACTGCATTAAGTTTTCGTTTTTCCCACCTGTTGATGTGCTCTGTTTGTTTCACTCTAAGTATTGAATCTATGACATGCTAGGGATACAGCTGAAGCTTTAGGGAAGTTACTTGTATTCGTACAATACTTGATTGCTGCTATGCATGAGACCGTCGAAGATTTGTTGATCCAAATTGTCTTGCCATCAGCTGTTCCCTGAGCTACAATTGTCGAAGTACTGAACCACCACAGAAGGCTCTCATGCCTTATCATTAACAACGCACCACATGCTGCTTAGACTACGGCAGGCACCAGCGCACCCACGAAGAAATATGAACTTCGTTAAGTGCCATCCGCTTGACAACGTAGGTCTTACATAGACAAAGTTTTTCTTGAAAGCTGGAAGTTACATCAGCTGAGGCTTACACTGGCTCACAGCGACCATTCACGCCCAACATGTGTCAGTATGCAGATGTGACTGAGCTTATTTAGAAATTAGAGATCTTCTGCAAGTCCAGCATACAGACCAGCATCAGTGTTCAGAAATGACTCCTGATGTCTGTGCACCATCACAACAGTCTGGTAACTGTTAGGATCTCTTCAGTATACATAGCCCTGTCCTGCATGAGCAGATTCAGATCCTGCGCATAGCTGACTCAGCTCGCCCATATGTGAATTCAGTATCCTCCGACTTCCCGGAAGGTTTTGCTTGGATCCCCAACCTTGTGGTCTTTGGGCATTGCCCTCGCTTCATACACTGCTGTCACAGGACCGGTCTTCCTCTGCAACATCAGGCAGCAGGCATACGAAGCAGACAGGTCTTTTGCCTGCCAAGATCACTCAGTGAGAGCCTGAGTAATTTTTCATGCGACCTATGCTGGAAAAGGCTTGCAAGACCTTGGAAGCATATTCAACAGCTTAATGCAAGACATTGAATGTCGTGCGACCGTCCGCTACAAATGATTCAGCTAATGCCATGCTTGCACATCTCATGCTTCACAGCTCAGCACTGCTGCATGCATTGCTGCCAGGGTTTAGACAGGCAAAAAACAGACAAGGTGGGTTATGGTTGAGGAAATGCCAGAAGTCATGAATGGGTACAACAAACAGCTCAGGTGAAAAACCAACCTCAGAAAAGTCTCCTTTGATGCCAATGAAAGTGATTCTTGTGTGGTCTGCTCCGAAGTTTTCTGGGATGTGGAGGATGAGGGTGTGTACACCGTTGAACTTTGCAACTCTGCAGGCACCCGTCACTAACTTAGATGCTGGCCAACCAGGACCATCAGCTGCAGCATCAAACCAAGCCTTCATTTCTTGCAGCCAAGCACTTGCAGCTAGTGGCAGTGACAAAACAACATCACTGATGTGGCTTCAGGAAAACATGCCTTGCACAGACAAATTGCATGCAAGACATGCAACAATGAATACACGAACAAGGGTGTGCTGATGCTAGAGTGGCTAGCTTCCTGAGCCATTTCATTGCATATGCATTGAGCTCTGGAAGAAGACGCCTGCTGTAATATGTGGGTGTCTGTTGCTGAGAGGCACAATGCTGGACTGAGAGGCTGTCCCATAGCATATGTCTGTGACATAACCAGACATGCATGTCCCCTCACAACAAGCTGTGCTTCATGCAAGGTCGCATAGCCTGCATGACGATGCTGCAAGTGCTGGCAAAAATTAGTGGAATAAGTGAATCTTGAAGATTCTGGCTGGACAAGTCGCACATTCAGGCTCAATTGAACTTGCAGAAGAAGCTTACTGTGTAGGGTACTCCATGCTGGCTTGTTGCTGTTCCTGCAGGTCCCAGGCTTGCACAGGCGCCATATCTGTGACTGCTGCGAAATCCAGGTCATGGCGATTGGTGTATGCCTTCAGCCTGGAAGGCGAGGAGCCATCACTTCCGCCAATGATGCTGATGGCCTTGATTTTAACAGCACCATTGAAAGGTATGGTGATGAGCAGCTCTGCATCATCTTCATTGCTGTCTAGTGCAGTTTCCGGGTCTTGAAGGCGCTCTCGCCAAGCACGGAACACATGCTTGGCACTACCAGCTGTGGCCTCATTCAGGCAGGCTACCTGAGATGCAGTTGAAACGCATCACATCACAATCCAATGGCATACGTTGCCTGCCATACAGGTTGTCTGCGAATTTCTTCATGTCATAAGGTGTCATAAGGAATCCTGATGAATATACTATTTTGTGACGCACTCTATCATAGGACATGCATTCTAGGACGCTCACCCTAGGAAGGTCTATGTGTTCGTGCAGGGACCAAGAAGGTCCACAGTCAGCTTCCTCGCAATCGTGGTCATGTGCACAGCACCCCTGGAAAGCTGGCATTCGCCAGCAGACCAGACACTGTTCGGTGCAGATGTGCCCTGCACAGTACAACGTGGTGTTATTCTCTTGTGTTGGGGCGGAAGCGTTGCGAAGCCTAGAAGCACCAGATCAGTGGTCATTCTACACAGCCAGCGCCCTTCTTTGTAGCTGCAGGTGCTGGTAACATCAGTGGAGACGACATCAGGCAGTGATTCGGCGAACCGTATAGGTGTAGTGTCACACCTGAGGCCTGCGCTGCACAAGATGTCGATCGGCGAGATCTTGAAACCGGCCAGAGACGGCTGATGCTGCGCTACGGGTGACTTCTTTCCGATGTTCTACGCTCGGGAATGTCCTGACTGAGCGTTGCGAATGCACTCGATAGGTCTCGTTGCTTCCTACATTGTGTTGCAGCAGCGTAGTAATTCCCTTATATAAATTCTGCCAGAATAAGCCGCTGAGCAAAAGTTCCTGTAGCAAGCTGGTGCGCCTTGCTTGTTCTTGCAGCTTCGATTTCCTACTGTCGTCGTTGAAACGTCACGCAGCACTCCGCGAACGTTCAAGACTTCATGTTGGCAGCAGGCCTCGCCAGGTTGAAGGGGAGTTGAGCGCAAAAGATCACAGGGCCTTTTGTCTCACTTCCATCTCAGTCCAGCTTCGACCGCGAAGCTTTCGTGTCCGGCTTTGCGAGGCATTGTTTTGAGTGCGTGCCCCGTGGCCTATCATGGCCAAAGGCGGAAAGAAGGCAGGGTCGGGCGCGTCAAAATCAGCATCTGCAGCAGCTGTGAAAGTTCAGGAAGACGTCTGGGCGCAGTGTGATAATCCCAATTGTCAGAAGTGGAGACGGCTTCCTCCAGGGACTGTCATCGACGAAAACACACCATGGTCAGGCCTTTTCTCGAGAATAGTGTCCCTTTTTCCGTTGGCTACTGCACTCTGCTCGACCTTCCGACGCCATTTCTGCTCTTCAGGTACTGCTACATGAATCCTGATGAGGAGAATGCAGTTTGCGAAGCTCCCGAGGAGGTGAACCGCATACAACTGCTTCTGTGTCGCAGAATAGTCTGGTCAAACTTGTGGCATGTTGCTGTCCCTGCTCCAGACTCAGCTATGCAGTTCCTCTAGTCTGATGCGCTCATGCCAACATGTCTGACAATCACTCTGAGATACCTCGCTCACTGGTTTGCTCGTGCTTCCAAGCATGAATTTGCCTGCTGACATGCATGCTGCTAGTCCAGTGAGTGTCAAGGGTAAAGCTGGTGGCATGCAGCAAGCATGCATTATTCTGCATGCAGAGTTACAGGTTGGATGTCGAGCTGGAGTCAGGGTATGACGAGCCAGAGTACAAGGCTGCATCAGCGAGCAGACACTCTGCTGGCAAGAGCAAAAGCAGGAGCTATACCGAAAAGTGAGGCTCTGTCCTGCAGAGTCTTGCATAGCATGTGCATATGACTGTCCAGTTGGTTCCGTCGACTCACCCTCAACCCCCACCCCCCCTTCTCCTCCCCCTAGATACATTCCTGTACATTAAGTCATCATGTGTAGGAACACCAAGCTGATAAACATGACTACAATTCTAGTTTTAGGGATGGGAAGCTTCTACATAGTCCGTGTAGCATTCAACAATGCAGCATCAGCAGCGATGCAGCTCTGCTTTCAGTTGTCCTTCAACTACCTGCTGAAGCTGAGTGTAACCCACTGTCCATGCTGCATTGCCACTGCATGCTGCAGCCTAGCCAGGCTAGATGCTACCAGACACAATGCAAAATCCACTTTCTTCAAAATGTGAGTGTCTGAATTTCTTATCATGACCGCAGGGGCAAGTCCAGCAGCAGGAGCAACCAGTACAGCTCGCAGCTCTGGCAGGCCGCACCGAGAACCCACTCTGGCGGCAGCTCACAGGGTACTAAACGCCGTGCTGACTCAGAGCCCAGGCTGGACCCTTCCTATGACTCAAAAAGGCCTCGATCGGGCACCAGCGCCAAGTCTGCTGAGGCTAATGGCCACAGCAGCCCTGGCAAGCACGAGGCTGATGCAGGAAATGCCCCGGACCTGCAGGGCACCTCATCAGGTAACACAGCTGTGTTTTGTGTCGCCAAATATTGGATAGCATTGGATTTGGAGTTGATACTGGATGATTTTAAGCAGCATTGATCACTCTTTCAAGTCGCTGTCATGTCATGTCATCAATCAGTCCAGTCTGTAGAACGACATTATTTGTTGCTTGCACATGGCAGCGGCTGTGTGTGTGACTATGGCATACTTGCATGCTTAAGTGTTACAGCATTGACCCTACAACATTTGCCCCTGAGGTGGCATGGGCCATGGTGCTGAGTAGTCAATGATGCATGTGTGTATGATTGAAAGAAGAAGAAAGGAAGGAAAGAAAGAGAGGGCCACTATGAATTCGCCCTTGCATGCATAATGAATGACTGACACGAGGGTCTCCTCACAAGTGCCAACAACTGACAACACAACCATCCTGAAGCTATGTGGTGCACACCTGTCAGGCCAAGGCCTCTCCACCTGCAACAGCAAGCAGCGCAAGTGCTCATGCTGTCATCACAGCTATACATCATGTTTTGTTAGAGCACTTGACTGTTTGTTTGTGACAAAGCATGACACATGCATGAGCCTCATCTCCTTGAAGCAACACGTTCTGGCACATTTTATCCTCGTCTGCCAAAACATGCCTTGTGAACCACAGGGGGATTGAGGCATTCTCTCCGCCCCAGGCGACCCCCTTCATACCCCCTCAAGGAGGAGTCTCCACCCCCAATAGGTCCTTCACGACAGCACCAGGGTGGCGCTAGACATGGCCAGGGCAGTTCCAGACCGCCCTCAGGGCAGAGTCAGCGGGCTCAGGCAGCTGCCACACGCCCCACCCAGAAGGTGGGCTTACAAAACTCCAAATGTCTTTCTGCTGTCAACATAAGCTTACAGGAACTAGAATCTCAAGCACCTAGTAGGTACCACGTCAACAGTGCTGAAGAGTCTGTGTAATAAATGCATGCACAAACAGGCTCATGAGATCAACAAGCTATCTGATAGTCTCTGAGGATCAGCTTCGCTAGACGTGTAGACGGTTCACCCCTACACTGCGCCCTGAATCTGGAGTAAGGTGTAGCCACATCAGTATACAATTGACAAACCATGTGCACCGTGATGGCGAGTCAGACCTGTGTGTACTTTCATCTGAGACATTGCCAGTTGACAGTCTTATTTGAATTTGGTTTCAGGCAAGGAAGCAGCACAAAGGCTTTGAGAAGCTTTTGGCCCTGGGAGGGCTGTGGGAGATTGTGAAGGGCAAGGGCAAGGCCATCACCCCAGCGCCCTTCTGGGTCTGGGAGGGCTTGGCGACACACACCCCAGCAGCTGCTGAATTAGCTGCCCAGGCAGCTGACGTGGCAAGTGCAGCTCGCTACTTTGAGGTGATACGCTCCCTCTGCTGCTTACACTTTCAGTGAACAGCTGCCCAGAATTTGCGGTGATTCAATGATCGTTCTATGCATGCTTGCATGCTACTGGCATGGTCTCAGAACTACTTGCAATGTGCTCATTCATGTCAGCAAAGTGCAGATACAGTATGCTACTGCGTGCTTTGAGGCTTGAGTTGTGCAGGTCTCTCCATCACGTTGAAAGTACATTCAGCACCACTACAGTAAATGGATGTTCATCCCCTGCCTGTGCAGTTCCCAGCTGCGCATTTGGCATTTAGCAACTGCAACATGCTCTAAATGTTGACTCACCAGGCATGTGACTTCCACAGGGAGGGAATTTCCCATCAGGAGCAGCGCAGGCTGCAGAGTCAGCAGCCCTCAAACGTCAAGCTATGACTGCAGCAGCTGTGTTGGGGCTAGACGCCACATCACAAATCCCAGATGTCATTGCTCCAGCCCCCAGCAAGCCAGCAGCTGCTGTAGCAGCTGCTCCGAAACCAAATCAGCCTGCTCCTGCTGTGCACAATCATGCTACGCCTCAGATGCACTCACAGTCACAGGCAACAGCCTCTTTGCAAGGGCAGGCCCTTCTGCAAATGCCCTCACAGATGCCAGCACATGGCAAGCCACAGTCTCTGTCACAGATTCTGGCTCAGACACAACCCCAGTCCCAGCTGCAATCCCAGTCCCACTCTCAGTCCCAGTCACAATCCCAGCCCCAGTCAATGACTCAGTCACAGGCGCACTCGCAGACTCAGCCAGCAGCAGTCCTCCCAGATCTGTCTCAGATGCATCATACACATGGACAGGGCAATCCCACCCTGTCCCTGCATGCACAGCATCAACAGCAATTGCTGAAAGCCCATCTCAGCAATCGTATGCTAAGCCAGTCACAGTATCAGCAGCCTGCTGGTTCACAGCTGCCGGCAACACTCTCACTCAGTCAGCCTCCGTTGCAGCAGCAGCAGGGCAGACAGCTGCAATCTGGCTCTGAATCAGGGCAGTTTCCGACGGGCCCTGTCCATCAGCAAGGGCAGCATCAGCAGCAGCCTCCTGCTTCAGGGCAGCATCAGAGCAGCTCTGCTGCCCAGCTGGCTCCACTGCAGTCCACTGGCTTTGGGGCATTGTCACAACAGGCAGGAGTTGCCCAACAACCTTGCCAGCAGCAGCCCTCTTCTTCCTCCTCAGGGCTGCTGCAGCAACCCTCTTCTTCCCAAGGTCAACATCAGGCCAGCGCTGTTGCAAGTCAGGCCGCACAGACGCAAAGCAGCCAGGCTGTTGCTTTTCCTCAGCCTGAGCTGCGCGCTGACAATCAGAATGGCACTGTGGGCGCTGCGCATGTCTCTGGATCTCTGCAAGATCAGAGTTTGCAGCAGCAGCAGCAACAGCAGCAACGCAATGGCGACACTGTAGCTGCTGATGCTCAACACAGCAGCAAAGGATATGCCGCAGATAAAAATGTTGCTGCAGCTGCTGTATCACTCTTGACCGGATCGCATCAGACCTCTGCTCTAGCCAATGGGTTTTCTGGTGCTGAGAGAGATGATGGTAGATAAATCACCTTCACTCCACCTTGTGCCTTGCAGCAAGTCTGCTGTTTTGTGTCTTTGTGTGATGTTGGATTCAGGTGTTCTTGTCATGCTGTCCAAAAGTTCTTTGGCAAGTTACTGCGCTTTTGTCAAGCAGGGTTAGTTAACCTGACCTACAGGCTTGGTGTCAATGTGTCCTTTGATTTCGCCATTTCAACAGGTTTCATGTTGTTACTTCTCACCTATCAACAGATTAAGCAACACCAGCACTGGATATAGACTTTTCTGGTAGTCAAGCACATCGCCTGCAAGTACACAGCAAGGTGCAATGCATGGAGCATTAGTCGTAGGAACACATGCTTAAAGACAGTGTACATTTGTCTATGTACAAGTTTAGCATCTGCAAAAACGCTTGAGGGAGCCTCGTGCATGCTGTGTCAAGTCATCTCCCGAGCTGCTTGCAGCTCAAGCTCTTTGCACCAATGCCTTTGCGACATTCCGCGCGACTTTTGGTTCTTTGCACGTCTTACTGCTCCAGGGTGTCATCCACACATAGTAACGGTTACCAGTCTGTGTCCTGCCCAACTTACTGAACATGCATCAATACATGCTTCTCAACACTGCTTTGTTTCTCATTGTGTTCCGTAAGCCCTAATGCATTACGATAGACAGCTACATGCAAGATACCGCTGAGTTCCGACATTCTGTACACAGGTTCAGGCAGTAAGGTTTGCTAGCTGTTCGCTTGTCACCACTACAGACCACAGTACTGCTCCGAGGTGCAGCATATATGTGGTACCGTGAAGATACCGTTATATACGTACCGTTATATAAGTGGTACCGTGAAGATACAGCCTGTGCACATGAAATTCCAGCCTAGCATAAAGAAACGTGCACTCCTCAATTGTAGAATGAAAAAGTTGTTTTGCTACAATGCCCAAGCCTGTTGCGACTGCACACAATGTCCCATGATTGTACAATGTCTAATTGGCAGTGTACTTAAATGCACAACCAAACTTCATGCCCAAGCCCAGTTGATGCAACAAGTAAAAGGCCAGGCGGCCAAGATAATAGCCAGTGTTGTAACATTCCTGAACAGCACACATCAGAAAACCTTTCAGGAATCAACAGAAAGCTAGAAGATGATGCCACGCTTCCGCAAGTTGCTGTGGATGCGAGCATCAGTGCCACTGCAGATGATTTGTGCCAAGGTGTCAGCCTGCGCATGTGTACTACCCACCACATTAGAGAGAACAACATTTTCTCTGTGCCTCAAGTGGTGCTCTGAAGAAATCGCCCGGGGAATTACCCAATTACAACTGCCAACTAGCAGAAACTCTATTCCCAGCTGATGGCCAGGATATCCACGCTTTGTCACCTGATTCAGATGATCCGTGATGGCACTCATCAGGATGCACCAATTGTCTTCTTCTCCAGCAGTAGTGACGACCAGATTCAGTGGTTTCAGATTGCGCTCATAGCGTAGGGTGGATAGATATCCATCAAGGATTGCCTGGACATACTTTCCCACCGGGGCACCACCTGTAGGCCTGATTCTAGAGAACACAGCTTGCACATCTTGACTAGTCTGTAGACCCTGCCGAAGGTTCCTGTGGTTCAGGAAATGCAGGTCCACACCTTGGGGGTCATAATGAGTGACAATGGGTACAAGCTCATGCATCAGCATATCAGCTTGATGCCAGCAAGACCCTGCATCTGCCCTGTTGACGCTACTTGGCTGATTCATCGCTGCGCCATCATTTGCGAGCAGCGCTGTATGAACTTGTGAGAGCAGGGGTCTGTTGGGATTCAGAGGGGCGAAGGTGGGAATTGTATTGTTTGGGTGCCCCAAGCTCCAATCATCCATGCTAGGTAGCCCAAGTCTACCATTTGGTAGACCGCCTGCAAAGGCTTGGACATACCTGTTGCTGGCGTACAGTGTGCCAAACAGCTGTCTCCTGAATGGGTTGATGGCTTGCATCCAGAGAGGCTTGAGTGATGGCTTGCTGGTTAGCACTTGCGCTGACAGTGTCTCTAGCTTGTGCATGACATGATTGTATATGCGAGTCTGTTTGGTGCTGTAACAACACACCGCATGTGCAGTGAGTGCACTTTTGTGTTTGCTTTCCAGATATGTTCCGATGACTGATTGGAGGCTGGAGAGTTGTGGCTCACATTGCAGCGCTGCCTCGCATGCCTGGCTGCATGTAACCAGCGGCTGAAGGAGGGGTGCAAAATAGACTTGGCTGGTTAGGTCAGTCGGCTGAGATGCTGGGGGGTGTGCTGCGCTGGGCCCTCCAGCATCTGGAAGTGCCCTGGATGCCTGGGGGCTTGCTGGTGCTGACCCTGAAGGCAGGCGTGCTGTTACTTCTGGGCCAAGCTTGCGCACCGCTGCTTTGAAGGCTTCAGCCTCGCTCTTGACAGGATTGCAAGGAATCAAAGTGAGTGCTGTGAGAGGAGCATTGGTGTCAGGGTCTGCAGAGGTGCACAGAACAGGTCATGATCTCCCATAGCTACCTTGATTGGTTGTCAGAGCAGTATGGGACTTGGCACTGAACCCACCTGTTCTGTGCACTTGGAGCCACTCTGTGATGGCAGCACGCTCATAGACGTTGCCTTGGACCGTCAGGACTGGATCTTGCATGAGAGTCTGTGTGATTGGGCAGACGAGTTCTACTGGGAACTCATCCTTGGTGACAAAACTCAAGGCAGCTTGTGCAAAGCGGGTTTCAGTGGAGTACTGATATGAGTCAGCCATATGACCTGGATGCACAGGTTTGTGAGTAGGATGGCTGGGTGATCATTTTGTGCTGGAGAGTATCGTATGCTGGGTGAGCACACAAACCAAAACAATACATCATGCCTATAACGTACAAACGGAAAAGCTATACGCACGCTAAGGTCAGATACGACAACTCACCAAATCGATTGTGCTTTCAAGGTGTTCAAAGCTTCGTTCAGTTGCTGCACCACGATCCAAGGTGTTCAAAATTTAGTTGCTTGCCAGCGAAGAGACAAAGCAAAGGATCAAGCTATTCGGTGCAGTCTGCGACAGCCAAGCAGGCAGTCAATGCGACTATGCGTTACATATGCAAGACTGAGGCGTGCGTGTTTTTGCGCCACGCTCAAGCCAACAGTCCGATCTCGACGGCAGCACGTGCCGAAAGCCCTGTTCGCAAAACCAATCAGCTGATCAGACAGTGCTGCACAAAATACGTCAGGTGACGCCGCCAGCGATACACTTTTCGACTCCTCAGGTCTGCTGGCTGCATCCTTGCGAACTTTTCTCCGAGAGAGACAAGATTACACTCCAATGTTGGAACGCAACGACCTTGCGACTTCAGTACTTCTTTTCAATCCCCAAAACATCCATAATTTTCAGAAACGTCCATCTCTCAATGCGAAATCGACTCAGAAATGTGACTCATTTCATTTCATTTTCATTTTATAACTTACAGCAGCAGTCAAAAGTCTGCATCCAAACATTTGCATTGCTGTACATTGCAGCATTCCTTTGCATCCCCAACTGCCTTGGTATCATGAGTCAGCTCATCACTGGGGATTACGTGATCAAGTTTGAAAGGAATAGCTTTAGAGTTCAGCTGTCAGCGAGGGGTATAGCAATCTGCTTTGCCTCGGCGCAGCCGAAGGCGCAGGTAAGGGGAGGTAAGTGGAGTTGTGGATTGTCTTTGTCTTTGTCTGCCGTCAAAGTCAAAGTCAAAGTCAAAGTCAAAAAGTCAAATAGCAACTGCTCTGGCAAATTTTTGAGCACTTGCAAGTGATTGCAGGGGCTTGCTGGTTGCACAAGCTTTGCTTCAAGTGACAGCAAAGCTTGCTCAACAA
>JAABUK010001179.1_pt1 | contig 50802 bp, 37 predicted proteins | sample 5559141 | NCBI WGS metagenome assembly JAABUK01 (sample SAMN10711869, study PRJNA513367) | rock metagenome | isolation source: Antarctica rocks | place: Antarctica: Victoria Land, Pudding Butte nord | collected 2016-01-03 | reverse complement strand
GAACTGTCTCACGACGTTCTGAACCCAGCTCGCGTGCCGCTTTAATGGGCGAACAGCCCAACCCTTGGGACCTAATACAGCCCCAGGATGCGACGAGCCGACATCGAGGTGCCAAACCTCCCCGTCGCTATGGACGCTTGGGAGAGATAAGCCTGTTATCCCCGGGGTAGCTTTTATCCGATGAGCTTCGGCGATCCCACTTTCAACCGTCGGGTCACTATGTCCCGCTTTCGCGCCTGCTCGACTTGTCGGTCTCGCAGTCAAGCCACCTTGTACCATTGCGCTCTACAGACGATTGCCAACCGTCTTGAGGTGACCTTTGAACGCCTCCGTTACCGTTTGGGAGGCGACCGCCCCAGTCAAACTGCCCGCCTGCCGCGGTTCCTCAGCCGGATCACGGTCGAGGTTAGGGCCGTCGAGTTTAAAGGGTAGTATTCCACCGTCGGCTCCGCACCCCCCGCAAGGGATGCCTCATCGCCTCCTACCTATCCTCTGCATTAAACTCAACGACACAACGACAAGCTACAGTAAAGCTCCACAGGGTCTTTCCGTCTTGCTATGAGAAACGAGCATCTTCACTCGTAGTACAATTTCGCCGAGTCCCACGTTGAGACAGCGTCCAAGTCGTTATGCCATTCGTGCAGGTCGGAACTTACCCGACAAGGAATTTCGCTACCTTAGGACCGTTATAGTTACGGCCGCCATTGACCGGTGCTTAGGTTCAAAGCTTCGGGTTGCCCCTAACCTCTCCCCGTGACATTCCGGCATTGGGCAGGCATCAGCCCCTATACGTCGCCTTACGGCTTAGCAGAGACCTATGTTTTTGGTAAACAGTCGCTTGGACCGATTCTCTGCGGCCCTCTCACGCTTCAGGAGCAAGTCCTTACACGCTAGTAGGGCTACCCTTCTTCCAAAGTTACGGGTACAGATTGCCGAGTTCCTTAACGTGGGTTCTCTCGCGCGCCTGAGGATACTCTCCTCGCCCACCTGTGTCGGTTTGCGGTACGGGCACTCACAACATACGGCATGGCTTTTCTGGGCCGTTCAGGTTTCACCACTACGGACTATGTCCTCGCGACCCCCCTTGATAGGGGCCGTCTCGCATATAGCGAGTAGGCTAACCACCCGACGCACCACGACGGGTAACTGTTGTAAGTGGGGACGGAATATCAACCGTCTGTCCATCGCCTACGCTTTTCAGCCTCGGCTTAGGCCCGCCTAAGCAGGAGAGGACGAACCTTGCTCCTGAAACCTCGGGCTTTCGGCGGCAAAGATTCTCACTTTGCTTTTCGCTACTCATTCCTGGATTCGCACTCGTGCTTCGTCCAGCCGCGCTTGCGCTCGACCTTCATTCTACAACACGACGCTCCCCTACCGCTCGATGACCAGGAAGTCATCGAACCCATACCTTCGGTGCCTGGCTTAGCCCCGTTGAATTTTCCGCGCGGAATCACTCGATCAGTCAGCTATTACGCACTGTTTAAAGGATGGCTGCTTCTAAGCCAACCTCCTGATTGTCTGAGCAACTCCACCTCGTTAACCACTTAGCCAGAACTTTGGGACCTTAGATGATGGTCTGGGCTGTTTCCCTCTCGACAATGAAGCTTATCCCCCACTGTCTCACTCCCATCCTCTCAACCACCGGCATTCAGAGTTTGATTGATTTCGGTAGGCTTGTAGGCCCCCTAGACCATTCAGTGCTTTACCACCGGTGGAAAACGGATGAGGCTAATCCTCAAACTATTTCGGGGAGAACCAGCTATATCCGAGTTCGTTTAGCGTTTCACCACTACCCACAGCTCATCCAAAGCGTTTTCAACCGCCACTGGTTCGGCCCTTCACGAAGTTTTACCTTCGCTGCAGCCTGTCCATGGGTAGATCACTCGGTTTCGGGTGTGCCACGTCCAACTCGACGCCCTTTCAGACTCGCTTTCGCTGCGGCTCCGGCCCTGCGGCCTTAGCCTTGCTGGACATGACAACTCCCAGGATCATTCTACAAAAGGCACGCTGTCAGGCTTGCTTGCGCAGTAGCCCTCCAACTGCTTGTAGGCACACGGCTTCAGGGATTGCTATTCCCCTCTCGGGGTGCTTCTCACCTTTCCCTCACGGTACTAGTTCACTATCGGTCACTTGGAGTGTTTAGCCTTAGGGAGTGGTCTCCCCAGATTCATGCAGAATTTCACGGGTTCCGCATTACTCGGGATCACATACATCCAGGCCGGTTGGTTTCGTCTACGGGGCTATTACCCGCTATGGCTCCTCTTCCCAAAGGATTTGACTACCGCCCGGTATGGTAACTGGACTCCAGGTTTTGCGCCCTGAAATGATGTGTCCCACGACACCTCGCACACATCGCCGCAAAGCTGTATCGTGTGTGAGGTTTAGGCTGATCCCGTTTCGCTCGCCACTACTCAGGGAATCGCATTCGCTTTCTTCTCCTCCGCTTACTGAGATGTTTCAGTTCAGCGGCTTGCCTCTACCCGCACTATATATTCATGCGGGAGTTCCACGAGTTCATCGTGGAGGGTTGCCCCATTCGGGAATCTCCGGGTGAGGCTGCTTGCGCCTAACCGAAGCTTTTCGTTGCTTGCTACGCCCTTCATCGGCTCCAAGTGCCAAGGCATCCACCGTGCGCCCTTTCCAACTTGACCACGCAAAATGAATCTTTCTTCTTCCACTTCCTACTGCTCAGCTTTCGCTCACAGCAGAAAAGGAAACTCGACGAAATTGGTTTCTCTATCACTCTATGCAGTTTTCAAGGTGCTCGGCCATCCAACACGTTCGCGACCAGCGCGTCCGTGCCAGTGGCTGATGTGAATCGCTGCCTCACGGCATGGACTCAAATCAGCCTCTTCCAACCTTTACTTCGTCCGATGGGTTCATTGCCTGCTCGACTTCAACTCGCTGCTTGGCAGCTCGCTTCTCGTCGGCGGCGAAGAGAAATCTTAGCGACTTTCGCTCGGCTTGTCAACCCTTCGCTCGAAGTATTTTTGCAGCTCTTCAAGCTCGACGGCTGTCAGGCGGGGCGAAGAGAAATCTTAGCGGCTTCCGCTTCGTTTTGCAACCCCTGTCATCAAGAATTTTCCTCGACGGCTGGTAGCTGCAAGCGCAGGACTGTTGGGGTTCGTGCTCTTCCACGTTCGTTCGCATCAAGCGACCTATGCGCGGCGGCGAAGAGAAATGTTAACGCTGGGCGAAGCGGTCGTCAATAGGTTGTGGAGAAAATCTTCGGAAATTTTGGCGTCTCCACGGGCTGCCGCGAGTACTTGCAAGGCCAGGCCGCCGAGTTCAGCAGCCTGGCCTTGACAAGTACTTGCGTGCTACCCAGCCGCGTCCGTCTTCCACTCCAGGATGCCGCCCGACATCTCGGGCTGCAGCTGCACTTCCAAGCGCAGCGCGCTCGTCGTCACTGGAGCGAAACTGACCGTGTTGAAGGCATCGCGGGCCACGCCGTAGGTGCCCACATTCTCGACGGGCTTCCACGCCTCGCCATCGCGGTACAGGAGCTTCCAGGAGGCCGGGACGCGAACCTGGCCCTTGCCGGTGTCGTCGAACCAGAACAGCGACACGCTCGACACCCGGCGCGGCGCCTTCAGGTCCAGCGCGGCCCACTCAGCCGTGCCCTTGTGATCCCACCAGGTGAAGCGGGGCACCGTCTCGTCGCTCGATTTCTCGGGCGCGACGCCGTCGACGAGGGCTTGCAGATCGTCGTGCGCGTTCGAGGCGCTGGGCTCGAAGGGCGAGGCGTGCGGCAGGCCCAGAGTCCAGTCCAGCGCGCCCGGCGCGTTCGAGACCGTGGGGAACGAGGAGATGCGCAGGCGGGCCGCGCCCATGGGCACCAGCGAGATAGTCTCCAGAGGTTCGTTGGACTTGGCCGGCGAAGGCTGCAGAGGTCGCGCGATGTCCTGTGCGTCGGTCTCCCAGCCTGGGACGCGGCGCGCTTTGGTGACGAGGCTGAGCGGCGCGCTCTCGGGCGTGAAGGGCTGGTCCGAGATGGCGCCCGGCTTGCGCACGACCTGGAAGTCCGAGGCCCTGACACCGTCCGGCAGGCCGTAATTCCAGGCGCCCTGGGGCTGCACGGCGAACTCGGGCCAGGCGTCGGTTCCGCCGTCGCGCACCCACTTCTCGCCTGGGCTGTGGGCGAACGAGAGCGGCCCGTAGCTCACGCTGACCGAGCCCTGGTTGCCCTGCCACTTCTTAACCACGACCTGCATCGGCAGGCGCAGCGAGACCTCGTCCCCGTCCTTCCACTCGCGATCCAGAACCACATACGACAGCGGCGTGGGCGCGACCTCAACCGGGCGCCCGTTGAGCCCAAGCGAAGCCCCCACAGCCCAGCGCGGGATGCGCAGATACAACGGGAAGCGCACGCTCCTGGGGGCCGAGAGCTTGAAGCGGATGGTGTCCGCGAAGGGGTAGTCGGTGGTCTCGGTCCAAAGTACTTGGGTGCCGTCGCCGACCTTGACCTTCACCTCGGAGGCTGCGTACAGCGAGGCCGCGACGCCCTTGTCGGCGGTGGCCAGCCACGATTCCTCGGCGTAGTAGGGCCAGCCCATGCCGTAGTTGTGCGGGCAGCAGCGGTAGTTGTCGATGCCGGGCTGGTAGGAGAGCATCGGGAAGCGGTTGTCGAACTGCCCCTTGACGCCCAGCCTGTTGATCTCAGCTAAGTTCGCGCTCGTGATATAGTGCAGCGCCTTGTGATCGGGCGTCAGCGCGGCGGGCAGCGAGTTGAAGGCCAGCTCCTCGGCGCGGTCGGCCCACACCGGGTCGCCCGAGATGCGGGTCATCATCTCGTGCGTGTGCATGAACTCGACGATGCCGCACGTCTCGAAGCCCTGGCGCGGGTCCGTCTGCGTGGGCCGCACGTTCTCATCGCCCGCGAAGCCACCGCCCGGAAACTGCCCGAAGCGCGACATGATGCTCTCGTAATTGCTCTCGACCGCGCTCAGGTGCTTCCTGTCACCCGACTGCATCCAGAACTCGCCCGGCTCGCGGATGCCCTGGGCTAAGTTCACGTTGTGCAGGGTGGGCAGGTTGTCGGTGTAGTTGGCCGAGTTGTCGTGGATTTTGCGCGCCAGGTCGAGCAGCCACGGCTCGCCGGTCTGGTTGTACAGCCAGTAGACGAGGTACAGGTTGTCGGCCCAGCGCAGAGCGCCCCAGCCGCTCTGGAAGTACTTGGGCTTCTGCTCGCTCTGCCACTTGAAGAAGCGCGACAAAAACTCGAACGCCTTCTTGTCGCCGCTGTATTCGTAATACGAATGCACGACATCGGCGACCAGCATATGGGGCCAGGGGTCGTTGTCGCCGTCGGGCTTGGGGCGCAGGCGCTCGGGGCCGAAGAAGCCGTCGGGCTTCTGGTTGGCCATAATGCCTTCGATCCAGCGCCTGGACTCGGCGATGATGCGCGGGTCCTGGAGCACGTAGCCCAGGTCGCCGTAGCCGCGCAGCCAGTAGGGAAGCTCCTCCCAGCCCGAGTCGGCCTTGGGATCGACCCAGCCGTTGCCCTCGAACTTGAGGAAGTGCGAGATTTCGGGCAGGCGTCCGCTCAGGCCGCTGGCGTCGAGCTCCAGCTGGCGGCGCAGCCAGCCGCGCGGCGTGACGGCTCCGGGCGGCAGCTTCTGGAACGGCGTCGGCTGCAGCGGAGCACGGTTCGCGGTGTAGAAGCCAGAGTTCAGCGCAGGCGGCAGCGGAACGACGCGGACGGTAGGATTCTGAGCCATAGTAGGCACGCTGAGCAGCAGAGGAGCCGCGAGGAGGGCGAGGCGAAGCGAAAGTTTCTTCATGGTTTGAGCTACAAGTACTTACAGCATCTCATTCTTCCCGGCTGGCGCGGCTGGCTAACGCTTCTTGGTCCGCAGGTAGGAAGAGGAGTAATAGCGATCCAAGTTTTGCAGCGTCCGCTGGGCCAACTCGTGCGAGAGGGGCCTGAGCGACTGGAACTCGATGTGCAGCGCGTGAGGCACCCCTCAAGTACTTGCAGCGTCTTCGTTTCTCAAACGCCGCTCTGTGCGCCCAATGAGGCGCGCACCGCATCATGCTTGGCCCGCAGTTTCATCCTTCGTAGTAAAGATAGACATCGCACCGCCTGCCGCTGCCAACGTCTACGATGACCCAAACACCATCGGATCGGTTTGTTCTGGCCATCAAAGATACCCCATTCAGGGCTATTACAGGAGACATTTGGCTAATCTTCCAACCCTGGCGTTGCAGACTCGGCACGTTCTTTTCGCTGATAATCGAGTAGTTCTCTATCTTGGTGCTGGAGAGTAGAGGCTGTTGCAAAAACAGTGGCACCGCTTCGCGCGGCATATTGACCTTAGCGGATAGCCACACACTCAGTCCGTCAGACGATTCTCCTTCTAAGAGACGGGTGTGACGGGGGAATGTTAGGCCTGTGCGTAACGAGATAATTTGGAGATTCTTCAGCGGTGCTGGGTTGGCGCTCCTACTGCGCGTGACGTAAATCGTAGCCCCGCACAGGAGAAGACACAGTACAGCCCCCAAAAACAAAACGCCTTTATTGAACAACGCCCTTTTCATGTTAATGGTGGCCTCTTGACCCAAGTTGAACTTACTGATCTTGTAGAACGCTTTCAAACTCTCCTAACTTCCAGCCTAAGTCGATTCTCGTGAAAACTCCATTAACCAAGAAGTCATGGGCCAAGCCCTTCAAGTGCCATTGATGGAAGCCAGGAAAGAAGCCTTTGCCCCCAAAGGTGAAGAAGTCCTCCAGACGGTACTCAAGGTCCATTTGGAATTCGGTGTAACTGAGCTTCTTGAGCAGAGCTTTTGCGTAGCCCGTATGACCACCGACGGAGTTCCACCAATCGGTGCTTTCGACAGACAGAGACCCAGTTGGACGCGGCTTGGACAAGGTCATAGCATTTGCGCTTTGGCCCACCTTCAAGTTAAGCTCCGCGAATTCGGCTGCACCACGTAAAGCTTCTTTCACGGTGTCTCGTTCGGCAGCCGAAACAGCCATGAAGTCTCCCATGTTAAATGAAAGCTCCTGGCCGCTGTTACCGAGCCAATGGTTGAAGAAGATGCTCATATTAGGCAGATTTATCATGTAAGACACCGGCTCGGCCAATGTGGTAATCCACAAGGCGCGAGCCTGAATCGTGTCGCCCAAATTACGCGGCTTAGACTCCCAACCAGCATTCGGATCTGGCCTTGAGTGTGGAGGCGCAAATCCCGAGGCAAAGTGCCATTCTGAGTAAATGCCACGGCGAGGACGAATGGCTATCTTTTGCAGATTGTCGACCTGGTTCTTGTTGCCTTTGGCGCGCAAGTAAGGCAGCCCCTTCTGGGGCCTGACAACAACAGCATCAATCTCACCCGATGTCGCCTTTTGTATAGCCACCTCGCGTGTCAGCCACTGGTCGGTTCCTTCGACCAAGTACTTGACCAGATTCCCCTTGCTGTCCACCAAGGTTCTAACAATCTTCTTCGCCATAATCTTACCTCCGCTGAAACTGATTACAGTATCGAGAACATGATACTTAAAGTCAAGCAAAAGCACGCGGTTTTCTAATGGGCAGGACGCCCACGCCACTCCTGCCCATTAGAAAACCAAATTCGCGAACCACAAGTACTTGCAGCTACCGCTTCACACGCGGCCTTCCACCACCAGCGGGTCGATGCCGCGCAGCATCATGCACTGGCCGCGCGATTCGTGGGCCTTGACCGTGGGCGGGTCCGCCGGGTCGCGCATCTGCACCAGCAGGGTGGTGCGGGCTTCCTTGGACACGTTGATGCCCGAGCCGTGGATCGTCAGGTAGGAGAAGAAGAGCACATCGCCGGCTTTGGCCGGGCACGCAACGGCGGATTCGAGCGGGTATTGCTCGAAGGGAAGGTGCCACGAGCCATCGCCGATGTGGTCGAGCATCCCGCGCTTGTGGGAGCCGGGCACGACGCGCACGCAGCCTTTTTCCTCGGGCGCGTCGTCGAAGTGGATGATGGCGGCCATCATCGAGTGCTTGTCGTGCGGGAAGTAGGGCGCGTCCTGGTGCATCGGGAAGGGCGAGCCCTTCTCGGGCGGCTTGATGAACATCTTGGTGTGATGCAGCTGGACGTTAGGCGAGCCGATGCACTGCGAGGCGGCTCCGGCCAGCCGCTCGTCCACGATGAGGCGCGCGAAGGCCGCGCTGTAGAACTGCACGTCGTGGCAGTGCAGCAGCTTGGTCTTGACCTGCGAGCCGCGCTTCTCGTCCATCTCGCGCGCGCTGCGCCAGGTCGCGTCGATCGAGCGGTGCTCCATCAGGCGCTCGGCCAAAGCGTGCGTCTCGGCGCGCAAATGCGCGGCTTCCTCGGGCCTCAAGAGCCCCTGAGCCAGCACGTAGCCGTTCTCATTGTAAAACTCGACTTGCTCGGGCGACAGAATATTCCCCAGTTCCATGTTGGTCTCCCTTCCTCCAAGTACTTGCAGAGGCTGTGTCGGACAGCGACAGGATGCCCGAAATCGCTGCGTTCAGCGCGCCTCGAAGCAGCAGCGAGTTGAGGCGAGGCGAAGGCAAGAGCCGCGAGAATGAATTCTCGCGGCCCTTGCCCTGAGCTGAAGCCCGCCTCAACTCAAGAACTCAAGGCATCCACAGGGCCAGCCGCCGCTCCTGGCGCGCAGCTAAAGCCGTGCGCGTCGAGGTTGGGCTCAGGCTCCAGCGCAGCGAGAAGCCGCCGCTGGTGGTGAGGGCGCCCAGGTTGTACGAGTCCACGGCGACCGAGTAGGTGTGGCCCGCGACGGCGTTGAGGGCCACGATCATCGAGTTGTCGTCGCGCGAAACTTGCGAGGACACGCTCTGCAGCGAGCCCACCGCCGTGCCCTCGTAGGCCACCAGGACGGGCTTGAAGTAGCTTGAGTAGAGCACGAAGGTCGCCAGGCCCGACTCGGGCGCCGTCCAGCGGAACCAGACCGAGCGGCCCGCGCCAATCCCGGCGTGGTGATACTCGCCCGGCTCGATGCTCGCGATCTTGTTGCTGCCAACCACCGCTCCCGACAGCCCCGCAAGCACCTGGGCGTTGGCGAACAGGTCGTTGGACGGCGCGCGCTGCAGGCTCCAGCTCAGCACCAGCGAGCCGCTGCTCGCGTTCTTGCCGTCCACCGCGATCCAGTAAACCGTGCCCGCCGTAACGTTGAAGGAGACGGTTCCCGTCAGCGCGCCGGCGTCGTTGTCAACCGAGGCCACGCGGGCCAGAGCCGCGACCGGAGCCCCGGTGTAGATGGCCAGCAGGGTGTCGAAATTGGAGCCCGTGGTGCGCCACGTCGCCAGCCCATTCGCGGCTGGAACCCAGCGGAACCAGACCGAGCGGTTGCCCAGGAACCCGGCGTGCGCGGGCTCACCGGCCTGGCGCGAGGCGAAGGAAGTGCTCTGGCTCACGCTGCCCGCGTCGCCCGCAAGTACTTGAGCCGCGCCCGCGTCGTCGTTGGCCGGAGCCGCGCCGAAGCTGAGCACGAACGGCCCGCCCAACGTTCCCTTGCTGTCAACCGCGACGAAAATCACAGCTGCCGCGCTCACGGCGACGGTAACGCTGGAGGTGCGCAGCGGCGGGTCGTCGTCGTCAATGCCGATGCGCCGCAGCTCGTTGAGGGCGGTTCCGCTGAAGAGGTCCAGCGTGGTGTCCAGGCTGGAGCCCTGGGTGGTGAAGGTCCAGCGGCCCGCCGAGGGCGCGCTCCAGCGATACCACACCGAGCGGCCCGCGCCGCCGTGAGCCGGCTCGCCCGGCTGCAGGGTCGCGTTCAAGGTCGTGCCCGCGACGCGGCCTGCCGAGCCCGCAAGTACTTGAGCGCGCGCGAAGTCATCGTTGGCAGGGCCGGGCGGAGCCAGGCTCCACGACAGCGCGACGCTGCCCTGAGCCGCGCCCGAGGTGTCGCTGTAGCCATCCACGGCGATGAAGTAGGTGCGGCCCGCGACGGCGGCGAAGGCGATGCGGCTGGTGGCGTCGTTCTGGCCGGCGTCGTCGCCCTGGCTGCCCTGGAGCGGGGCCGAAAGTGCGTTGACAGCCGAGCCGGTGTAGACCGCGAGCAGCGTGTCGAAGCTGGAGCCAGCCGTCGAGAAGGAGGCGCGGCCTGAAAACGGAGCCGCCCAGCGATACCAGACGGAGGCACTGCCCAGGTTGCCGGCGTGGTTGGGCTCGCCGCTCTGCTTGGTTGCGTTGATCGTGCTGCCCGTGACGCGCCCGCTGGCTCCTGCAAGTACTTGAGCGCGCGCGAAGTCGTCGTTGGGCGGGCGCAAAGCAGCGGGCGTCGGCGTCGCGAGGGGCGCGCCGGTGGGCGTGGGAGCCGGGGCCGGCGTGGGCGAGGTGGAAGCTCCCACGCTGCCCCAGCCGATGTCGAGGAAGATGGCGAAGGTGATCGGGCCGGCGTCGTGCGGGTTGCCCGAGGAAAACGGCGTCATCAGCTCCTCGGCCCCGTGGTAGGTGTCCTCGTCGGTGTGGTAGATGCTCGATCCGTCCGAAAAATCAGCCGGAGCATACAGCCTGGCGTTGCGCCCGCCGCTCGCGGCCCGCGCGCGCGGCCCGGCGAAGTACAGCGAGTCGGAGCGGAAGGCGATGGAGCGTTCCTCGTTGCTCAGGCTGGTGATCAGGTTGGCGTCCAGGCCCGGCCCGTCGGCGATGAAGCGGTCGAAGGAGGCCAGCGTCTCGCTCTGCGAGGAGCCGTCGCGGTTGAACAGCCCGGTGAAGCCCAGGCCGTGCCCCATCTCGTGCAGGGCGGTGGCGAAGAAGTCGCTGTCGCTGCCCGAGACGCCGTCCAGCCCGTAGTAGAAGTTCGTCGAGCCCAGCACGTCGGGGCCGTCCACGTCCGAGTTGAACTGAGCCGTGATGTCCACCTCGTCCGGCGCGAGGTCGCTGCCGGCCAGGTTGTTGGCCAGCGCGTAGACGTAGTAAGTGTTGCTCAGCGGCGGCTGGCGCGGCCCGTCCCAGTTGGCGAAGAGCCCCTGCGGGCTGGCCTGGCCCAGCACCGCGCGCGTGGCCGTGCCGCCCAGGGGATCGAACGAGGCGCTGATTTCAATCGGTACGCTGCCGCCCAGCCTGCGCCCCCACACGCTCGCCGCGGCCTCGAAGGCCCGCCGCCGCGCGCTGCCCAGGCCGGGATCGTTGAAGCCCTCGCTGGAGCCGTCGGTGTAGGTGATGCGGATCGGAACCGCCCGCGCCGCCGGAGCCGCCGCGCCCAGCCACAGCACGCTCAGCAGAACGCCCAGCAACACGCTCCACGACCTCCAACGCCCGTCTTTTGGTGCGACTTTTTCCATGGATTCCCTTCAACAAGCACCTTGAGCAGCCGCCTCAAGTACTTGCACCAATCTCATTCGAGCGGCTCAGCGGCTGGCTGTTTTGCGCGCGGCCCGGCTCTGGATGGCGGGCACGCAGTCGCGCACGAGGCGGCCCCTGGCGTCGCGCGTGGCGACCTCGACGTGCATCAGGTTGGTGCCTGTCAGCTTGTCGCCGCCCAAGCGCGTCGTGCCCTTGCCCTTGCGCCAGGCCGTGAAAGCGCCCGCAGCCCCCACCCGAGGCTCGCCGCCCCCGCGAGGCGCGCCCGGCTTGAGCGCGATCCAGCCCCTTGAGCCGGCCTTGCCCAGCGCCGCTCTACTCGCGGCACGCGCCGAAGTCTCGGCGGTAGAAGAACGTGAAGGCCGCTCGCGCACGCTGACGCCCGCGAACTCCGAGGGCCTGAAGCCATCGGCCTCCGCACGCTTTGCAGCCGGTGCCACCGGCGCTTGCTGAGCCGCTCGCTCAGCCAAAGACCCGGCCCCCGTAGGCTTGGCTCCCGAAGGCTTGGCTCCTGAAGTGCTGGCGCTGCGGCTCGCGCCCGCCGCCACGACCGCGCTCAGCGAGGCCAGCGCGAACCATTGAATCTTCTTCATCTTGAATCCTTGAACTGTTAGGCTGCGTTCGCGCGCCTCAAGTACTTGAGGCGCGGCCTTGATCGAATGCCCTTCACCGTTGCTGCCGCGCAACGCGACGGCTCGGGCGAGGCGAAGGTGCGTAAAGAATTGTCAGGCCGGCGGTTTCAGGGGCGCAGCAGGAGCACGTCGGTGTCGGCGAGCGGGACGTTGACGCGGATGCCGTCGCCCTCGCGCGCGAAGTCGAGCCGCCCGCGCTCAGCCGAGGCGACCGAGCGCACGTTGGGCGTGTTGTGGATCAGAATCGAGGCTTGGGGCACCGCGGACTTGGTCCAGTTCAGCAGCACGACGGCGCTGCCGGCGTCCGAGTCCAGGCGCGCGGCCTCGACGCCTTCGGCTCCGGTCTCGATGGGCTTGGACAGGCGCGTCAGGCGCAGCGGAGCCGTGAGAGCCTGGGTCAGAGCCGGGTTCACGCCGCGCGCGATCGGCCCGTAGCCCAGCGTGGCCGCGTCGAAGTAGTTGACGCCGGGCCAGAAGCCATACGAAATGCTCAGCCCCTGCCCGAACCGCTTGTGCGCCAGAGCCGGAGCGCCCTGGCTGGACGCATCGACCTTGGCATCCGTGACATCGAGGGGCATAACAGGGCGCGACACCTTGAGCGCGCTGCCCCAGTCGGGATCGTTGAAGGTGATGTCCTTGCGCGAGGAGACCTCGTCGTTCATCACCCAGCGGTCGGGGACGCGGCCACGGATGCCGCGCGCCTCGTCCAGGATGCGCGTGGGCGTGTTGTATTCGTCGGCTGTGGCGGCTCCTGGCGAGAAGACGGCGGTGCCGCCGCCCTGGATCCAGTCGCGCAGGCGGCCCTGGGCTGAGCTTGAGAGGTTGGGCGCGGTCACGAAGATCATGGCGTAGCCGCGCGCCGAGAGGTCGCCGTTGGCCACGTTGGTTTCGTCCACGAAGTCGACGGGCCAGCCGTTGTTGGTCAGCGCGGGATGCAGGCCGCGAATTTCGTGGGCATACAGCGGCAGCGCCGAGGCTTTGTCCCAGGCGTAGGCCGACTGAGGCAGCAAAATCGCGACGCGGCTCTGGGCGCGGCGGCCAGGGTACAGCAGCTCTTCGGAGCGGCCAATCAAGCGGTTGGTGCTCGCGATGGCGGGGTATGCGGCCTCGTTGTCCGAGTAGCCGTCGCCGAACCGCTCGTGCGGGCCCCAGGTGTACCACTGCAAAATCTTGGCGCCGCGCGAGAGCAGCGACATCGCCTTGAGCCGCGCGCCCCAGGTCGAGGTGATCCTGCGCCCGACGACGTAGCCGCCGAACTCGGGCGCGTCCTGGTCGGCATCGACCTTGGCCACGCGCACCTTTCCCACGCGGTCAAGTACTTGCGCCGCGCCCTGCAGAGGCTGCGCGTTCTGGCCCTCGATCTGGGCCGCGCGCAGGGTGTCGGCGGTCATGGTCCACATCTGGGCGGTCTTGTCGTCGAAGTAGTCCTCGGTCCACATCGCGGTCACGGCGCGCTTGCGGCCCATATCCATCAGGTCGGGGAAGCCCTCGCCGGCGTCCGGGCCGGTGTCGGTGTTGTTGTTGTACTTGACGCCCGGCGAAGGCGCATACCAGCGGCTGAGCACGTTGTTCAGGTTGGTCGTGGTGCGAACCTGCGGGCCGAGCTCGTTTTGCAGCGAGCGCGTCCACGTCCTCAGCCCGTCCGAGATGGCTTCGGTTGAGTAGCGCACGCTCCAGTAATAGAGCCGTCGCGAAGGCAAGTCGCCCGCTTGCGAAGCGCCGATGGGCGCCACGTTGTCCCACGAACCGGCTCCGACATCGGCGGGGCGCAGGCCCTTCTGCTGCAAGTACTTGTGGAACTGATCCATGCGCTGAGCGCCGGCGACCATGGCGCTCAAGGTGCCAGGGAAGTACCAGCCCGGCTCGTCGGCCATGTGAAAGAGCGAGACCTCGCCCGGCGCGCGCTGGACCTTGCGCGCGATGTCGCCCTGCTCGCGCGCCCACTGCGCGACCGTGGCCTGCGAGCGCGCGCTCGTGCTCCACGAAAAGTAAGCGCCCTCCTTGTCGATGCCGTTGAGCGGCCTGTAAACCGCCTGCCAGCCCCGGTTGAGCCCGTATCGCTTGGCCAGGGCCGGAGCCTGAGCATCCAGAGCGCCGAAGTCGCGCGTGAAGATGGTGTTGTTGCCCAGCAGAGCCTGCATCTTCAGCCCGTTTTCGAGCGCGGTCTGGTCGGCGGCGCGCGGCCCGAGCAGCTGGTCGGCGATGAGGAAGCGGCGCGGGCGATCCCCCTCGGGAACCGCCACGGCCTGAGCCAAGCGCAGCCCGCGCGCGTAGGAATCTTCCTGGGCCTGAGCCCAAGGCAGCACAGGCGAGGCCAGGCCAGCCGCCAGGGCAGCCGCCACAGCAGCGGAAAAACGAAGTGTTGGGTTCATAAGGAAAGTGCCGGCCTCAAGTGTGCGCCAATATCTCAAGCGAGGAGCGAGAGCCGGACGCCGAACACGCGGGCGGGTTCGCAAGGCGCGGCTGCAAGTACTTGCGGTTCAGGCGCGCGGGCGGCTTTGCGCAGGTTTGGGTGCCGAAGATACTTGGGCGCGGCATCGCTGACCGCTTTAAAATCTCACCATGACTTCCTCGACCTTCGACATCAGCCAGTTCCGCCACGTCGTCGTGCTCACCGGAGCCGGCGTCTCGGTCGCCTCGGGCCTCTCGACTTTTCGCGACGAAAACGGCGGCGTGCTGCCCTCGATGCCCGACGACTGGATGTGGGCCTCGGACGCGCGCAATCTGCCCGTCTCGCTGGACCGCGTGTGGGGCATCTACGGCGTGCTGCGCGGGCTGGCCGCGACCGTCCAGCCCAACGCGGCGCACCTGGGCCTCGCGCGCTGGCAGCAAGGACTTGAGGACGCGGGCGGCTCCCTCACCCTGGTCACGCAAAACGTGGACGAGCTGCACCAGAAGGCCGGCAGCCGCCGCGTGCTCGAACTGCACGGCTCGCTGCTGCGCTCGCGCTGCACCGACCAAACCTGCTCCAATGTCGCGCCCTTTCGCGACGAGCGGCCCTTTAGCTCAGCGCCTCCGTGCGGCATCTGCGGCCAGGGCCTGCGCCCCGACATCGTGCTCTTTGGCGAGGCGCTCGAAGGCGAAGTCCTCGGCCAGGCGGGCTTAGCCTCCATTCGCGCCGACCTCTTCATCGCCCTGGGCACCTCGGCTACGGTCGCTCCCGCCTCCGATCTGGCCCGCGTCGCGCGGCGCAACGGCGCAGTCACCGTCTTCGCCAACCCGACGCCGCACCTGCCCGACAACTTCGACCTCCACATCCGCGAGCGCGCCGAGGACGCCGTCGCCAAGTGGCTGAGCTAAGCCGCGCGGCTAAGCTAAAGGCACAAGGTTCCTAACCTTGCCTTGCATCTGGGCGCGGCGCGGCTCAAACTTTTGCCTTCCATGAACGAGACTTTTGCGCCGCTCCTGCGCGACATCGTTTCGGCGCGCGACTTCCCCGCCGTCGTGCAGGCCGCCACCGTCCGCGAGCTGCGCCACATCGCCCGCCAGACGCCCGAGGACGAGCGCGTCAACGGCTTCACCGGCGGCTTTTTGGGCGTGGACGACCGCTCGCGCATCGCGCTCGATGTGCTGCTGCGCGCCCTGAGCGGAGGCCAGGCCAGCCCAACCCAAGCCTCGGCTCCAATGGGCGGCGCGTTCTTTCTCAACGGCGTCTTCGGCTCGGGCAAGAGCCACCTGCTGGGCGCGCTGGCTCTGCTCTGCGACCACGCCGGGCACCGCGCCTTTCGCGAGGCGCACCCGGCTCTGGCTCCGCTGCTGGGCCGCCTGCTGAGCCGCAAGTACCTCGTGGTTCACCTGGCGCTCGACGACTACGCCTCGGCTCAGTGGAGCCTGGAGGAGATCGTGTGGCGCGAACTGGCTCTCGAATGGGAGCGCCAGGGCTTAGCTCAGCTCGCCCAGCCGCCCGCGCCCGCGCCCGGCCCTGGCACTTCGCGGCGCGAGCAGTGGGCTGAGCTGGGCGAGCGGCTCGGCCTGGCCGGGCGCTGCGGCTTGCTGCTGTGCGTCGATGAGCTGTCGCTGTTCCTGTCGTCGCGCGCGCACGAGGGGCTGCAAAGCGACGCGGCCTTCCTCCAGTTCCTGGGCCAGCGCGCGCGGCTTTTGGGCGAGTGGCCGCTGTGCGTGGTGGCCGCGCTGCAAAAGACCGTGGACGACATCGGCGGCATCGAAACCTACTCGCTGCACCAGATTCGCGACCGCTTCAGCACCCTTCAGCTCTCCTTAGCCCACATCCCAACGCTCATCGAACGCCGCCTGCTGCGCGTCGAAGACGAGGCGGCGCGCGACCACACCGCGCGCCAAACCTGGCTCCAAGTACTTGAGGCGCTGCCCCGCTTCGAGGGCGACGAGGACGAGTGGCGGCGCCTGCTGCCCTTCCACCCGCCGATGCTCGCCCTGCTCGAAGCCGTCGTCTCGCGCTTCCTGTCGCGCACCCGCTCGGCGGCTCTGTTTTGCACGCGCAGCTTAGATGCTCAGGCCCAAGCGCCCGCCTCGACGCGCATCGGCTTAAGCGAACTGTTCGATTACGTGTGGCCCGAGATCGAAGGGCACGCTGAGCTGAGGCCGCTGGGCGAGGTGTGGCGCTCGTGGGAGGGCGACATCGCGGAGATCGCGGGGCAGGCCGCCGACGTGCCTCTCTTGCGCCGCCTGATGCACGGCCTGCTGCTCTTCAAGGTCGCGGGCTTCGCGCCCGACGTGGCTCAGCTGGCGCACGCCGTCGCGCTGGACGCCGGGCTGCGCGAGGGCAACTACGCGCTGGCCCAAGTACTTCTCGAACGCATCCGGGCGCGCGGCGGGCACCTGGCCGTCGAGCGCCGCGCGCCCGATGAAGAAGGCGGCGACCGCTGGACCATCGACGCCGGCCTCAAGACCGCCGAGCTCGCGCGCCGCGCCCTGCGGGGCCTCATCGAGCAGCTGCCTCCAGGCGACGAGCGGCTCGCACGCCACGCCATCGACTGCTGCCACTCGTCACTGCTGCCGCTGCGCCAGCCTCGCGAGCTGCGCTCGCAGGCCATCAACTGGAAAAACGCGCCGCGCGGCGTCTGCTGGCGGCTGTGGAGCGGCCACGATGCCGAAATCGAATGGGCCGCCAACCGCGTCGCCCTGCTCGCGCAACCCGGCGAGCCTGACGATTGGCTGCTGCTCGTCGCGCCGCCCTTTGGCCCCCTGCAACCGGCGCGCGAAGCTCTGGATGAAGTCATCGCATCGTTGGGGCGCGGCGCGCAGGCGCGGGCCGAGCGTTGGCGCGAGCGCGTGGCCTTGTGGCTGCCGCGCCAGCCTCTGGACGAGGAGTGGCAGCGGGCGCGCGAGGCGGCGGCGGGCGCTCTTTTGCGCGAGGACCCGCAGCTTCTGGACAACAGGCGCGGGCGTGCGGTGCTGCACCACATCGCGCAGGAGCAGGAGCCGCGCGAGGCGCTGCTGGAGCGCGTCTGCGTGCGCCTGCTGCGCGAGGGCGAGCTGATCGCGGGCGACGGCGCGGCCATCGAAGCCGCTGACCTGGCGCTGGGCGAGGGCTGGGCTCAGCACGTCGAGGGCGCGGCTCAGTGGGCTCTCGAAGGCGTCTTCGCGCGCTTCGAGAGCGTCGCCCCGCGCGCCCGCGTGCTGACGCCTTCTGTTGGGGATCAACTCTGCTTAGAAGCTCTGCGGCGGCCATTGGAAGCGCCCTTCTTCGCGCCTTCGCTGGAGCGCGCGGTGCGGGCCATCGCTGAGCCACTGGGCGGCGCGCGCCCCGGCGAAGGCCGCTGGCACATCGCGCCGGGCCGCGAGGACCTGGTCGAGGCGCTCGAAGCCGCGCTTGATGAGCTGAGCCCGGCCTCAAGTACTTGGGCGCAAGCTACAGCGGAGCCGCCGCCTGCTGCCGTTCAGCCGAACGCTCTGGATGCCGCGCCTGGTTTGGAAGAGGGCGAGGATTCCGCCACGAGTTCGGCAATCGAAGTCTTGGCGCAGGCGGGGCGTTCGGGCGCGCGGGCGGGGGTTGCGCTCAGCGTGCTGGAGGGTGTTTTCGCCAAGAACGAGTGGGGGTTGCGGCCCGAGCAGTTCGCCTTCGTGATGTGCCTGCTGCTGCGCGACGGGCGCTGGCAGGCCCTGGACTCGCGCCTGGCGCCGCTGCCCGCCGCGCGCATCGGGATGCCGCTCAAGCGCAGCGTGCACGCGGTGCGGCGCGGCGAGAGGATCGAGCGCGGCGTGTGGCAGCGGCTCAGCGAGGTCGCTCAAGTACTTGCCGAGCTGGACGGCTCAGCTGAGCTGAGCGCGCTGGCAACGCCGGGCGGGGCCGGCTTCGAGGCGCAGGAAAGGGCGCGCGCGGGCCTGCTGGAGTGGCTCGAAGCGGCTCGGCTCGGCTGCGAGGGGCTGCGGGCGCGCGCTCACCAGCTGGCGCGGCAGCTTGGCCATTCAAGCGAGCAGTGGCGCTCGTTCAGCGCCGCGATGAGCCGAGCTGAAGGCATCTTCGCGCTCGAAGTTGGGCGTCCAGCCGCGCTCTTGCTCAGCGACTTCGCGCGCCTGGGCTCGGACGATTGGCTCGCGGCCTGGCGCGAGGCCAGGAGCTGGCGCGAGCAAATCGAGGCGCGCGGCTCGGCCCTGATGCAGGCGCACGCCTTCCTGACCAGCCCCGAGCTGGCGCCGCCGCCCGAGCTGGCGCAGCACCGGCAGCTTCTGCTCGAACAGCTGGCGCGCGGCGAGGAAGTCGCGCGCGATGAAGGTCTGCTCGCCGCGTGCCAGTCGTGGCGCGATGCTTTCGCGCTTGGTTACGCGGAGTGGCACGCGGCTCAGAACGCCCCGGCACGCTGGCTGGGCGTCGAGCGTGCCCTGGCCTCGGACGACCTGCGTGTGCTGGCGCGGCTCGAAGCCTTGCAGATGGCTGGGTTCGAGGGCGCGCGCCAGGCGAGGGCGGCTCTGGAAGAGGAGCGCAGCCGCCGCTGCTCGCACGATGGCGGCGGCGGCCCGTGGAGCGCCTGCTGCCCGGCCTGCCGCCTGCGCTGGGACCAGCGTCTGGAGCTGCGCCCGCTTGACGATCTGCTGCAGCCTGCGCGCCAAGACCTGGCGCGCCTGCAAGCCCTGCGCGACGACGAGGGCGTCCGCGAGCGGCTGAGCCGGTCGTCGCAGCCCGCCGCACGCGACTGGCTCGGCTGGGATGGCGAGAGCGCGTCGCTGGCACTCCTCACCGCGCCGGCTCAGCTGGGCGCGCTGGACGAGGCGCTGCGCCCGCGCCGCGTCTTCACGCGCAGGCTGGAGGAGCTGCCTCAAGTACTTGCAGGCTGCCGCACGCGCGCCGAGTGCGAGCGCGCCTTCGCGGGCTGGCTCGATGGCGGCGCGGCCCTGCGCGGCGACGATGAGATCGACTGGGCGTGATAGCCGCGCGACGGCCTGCTGAACAGGATTCCGTAAAGTGTCAGGGCCACCAGGATGAAAATCGCGGCGCCGCAGCCCGAGTCCAACGGGCGCTCGCTGAGGCGAGGGTCCAGGAGCGGGGCGTAGCGCGTGTCGAGCAGGCGGCGCGTCAACGGCGACAGGGCGCGCGAAATGAGCAGGCCAAGCGGCACTCCCAGGGCCAGCGCGAGCGAAAAAGGCAGCGGGAAGCCGCGGTGCAAGAAGACCACGCAGACCAGGGCCGGCGCGGCCTTGAGCACCATCCAGAAGTCATCGCGCGGCGTCTTCATGCTAAATCCTCACCAGCCGCAGCAAGTACTTGCAGCGGCCTGCGGCGTCTTATTTCAGGCCCAGCTCGCGCATCTTGAGCAGCATATCGGGGCCGTGGGTGCGCACCTGGACGGCGCGATCCACGAAGCGCACGATGCCCTGGCGGTCGATGAGCACGCTCATGCGCGAGGGCGCGGGCTGGTCGGTCGAGAGCGCGGAGCCGTAGAGCATCGACAAATTCTTGCCCACATCGGGAATCAGCGGGAAAGCCAGGCCGAGCTGGTGCGCGAAGGCCAGCTGGCCGCGCTCGCCCCCGGCGGGGTCGAAGGAGACGGCCCAGATTTCGGTGTTGAGGGAGCGGAAGGCGAGGCGCTCGGACCCGAGCGACGAGAGGTGGTTCGCTCAGCCGCCGGTGAAGCACTTGGGGAAAAACGTCAGCATCAAGTTCTTCTGGCCGCGCAGGTCGCTGAGCCGCCGCACCCGCCCGTCGTCGTCGCGGATCGAAAAGTCCGGCGCGGGCTGGCCGATTGCCACCTGCGGCGACACCTCGCCCGTCGAGGCCAGCAGAGCGCCCAGGTTGAGCAAGTCGGTGACGCCTTCGTTGAGCCGCACGAAGCCCGCCAGGTCAAGCGCCGTCAGCACGACGCCGCTCTCGCTGCGCCCCGCCAGCTCGCTCCAGCGCACGCGGCGGCTGCCGGCGGCGGGCGCGTTGAGCTGAGCAGGAACGGCCTGAGCTAAAGGCAAATCGTCGCGCAGCAAGAACACGTTGGGCGAGGACGGCTCGATAACTTCGGGCACGGTCGCGGCTTTAAAATCCGCGCCCAGGGCATCTCTCAGGGCCGAAAAATACGGCTCGCCCGCGATGACGACAACCGCCACGCCGCTCTTTTGCAGCCGTGGAGCCGCGCCCTGAACCGCCTCGGCCACACGGCGCGCCGCAAGTACTTGCTCGGGCGACAGCGGCGCGTTGGGCGGGCTGGGCGCGAGCTGAGCCGGGGCATCGTCGGGGTTGAGCGGAGCCGGATCGCTCAGCGAAAGCACCAGCAGCGCACGCTGCGTGAGCCAGGCGCGCGAGGAAATCAGGTTGCCGCCCGCATCGGGCAGCGCGAAGGGCAGCGCGATGTCGCCGGGCCGCAGCGTCAGCGGCTCAGCTGGCAGGCGCACGCCTTCCTGAAGCGGAACTACGGGCGTGGGCGGCGCTTCCTCCTGGGCGCGGGCTGAGGCGCAGCAGAGGAGCACAACGCAGCTCAAGGCGCGAGCCGGGCGGGCCGGGAATCGGGTTCTCGTCATGGTTGAGGCTTGTTGCAAGCTGTGCGGTTGAGCTGCGGCTGAGCGCGGCAACCGGGCTCCAATCGCGCGCAGCGTGGGGTGCAAGTACTTGCGGCTCAGCCCTCGTGGAGGCGGGCGTGCTTGATGACGAGCTGCAGGCTGGTGCGCCCGTTGAAGGTGTTGAGCTGAGGCGTGAAGCCCAAGTCCACGCGCGCGCCCAGCCCGAAGCCGTCGGCCTTGTCGCCGGGCGACCACCACAGCGCGTCGAACTCCTGCGCGCCCAGCTTGACGCGCCACTTGAGGTGCGCGCCTCCGGCTCCGATGTTGCGCCCGTCCAAAATCGTCGCGCCCAGCATCCCCAGGACGGGCTCGTGGTTGCTGGCTCCGCAGGGCTCGAACCGCTCGAAGTCGCTCACCAGCTGCGAGGACAGCTCGCGCGACTCGACCATGCACTCGGGCTTCACCTCGGGCTCAACCCGCTCGGCTCCCATGCTCTGGCCAACGCACTCGCGCACACGCTCGCGAAAAGCCTCCAGATTCTCGACGGGCAGATGCACGCCGCAAGCCCCGGCGTGGCCGCCGCCTTCGGTGATGAGGTCGCGCGAGGTTTCGAGGAGCAGCCCCAGGTCGAAGCCGCCAGCCGAGCGCCCGCTGCCGTGCGCCATGTCGCCTTCGATGGCGAGCACGATGACGGGGCGGCCCAGGCGCTCGACCAGGCGCGAGGCCAGCGGCCCGACCATGCCGTGCCCCCAGCCCTCGCGCGCGATGACAAAGGCCGCGTCGCCCTCGACATCGAACTCATCCAGCAGTTGCAATGCTTGCAGGCTCATCTCGCCCGAAAGCTCCTTGCGCCGCGTGTTGTGGCCATCAAGTACTTGGGCCAGGCGGCGGCTCTCGTCCTCGTCGTTGCACAGCAAAAGCTCCAGCGCGCTGCCGACTTCTCCCATGCGGCCAGCCGCGTTGAGGCGAGGCGAGACGAACATCCCGACCTGGGTGCCGCCCAGCGTGCCGTTGCTGGCGCGCACGTTGGCCACCTGCAGCAGAGCGCGCAGCCCGGCCTTGCCCGTGCCGCACAGCGCGCGCAGCCCTTCGCGAACCAGCACGCGGTTCTCGTCGCACAGCGGCATACAGTCCGCGATAGTCGCCAGCGCCACTAAATCGGCGTAGCGAGCCGAGAACGAGTCCAGGTGGCGCGGCGCGTGCCGCTCCAGATACGCCTGCAGCAGCTTGTAAGCGACCGTGCAGCCCGCGATTTCGCGAAAGGGATACTCTGAGCCTTCGCGCTTGGGGTTGACGATGGCCAGGGCGGGCGGCAGGTTCGCGCCGTCGGGCTCGTGGTGATCGGTGACGATGACATCCAGGCCCAGCTCGCGCGCCCGCTGCAGGGCCTCGAAAGCGCGCACGCCGTTGTCGACCGTGAGCAGCAGCCGCGCGCCGCGCGCGTGCGCCTCCTCGACAGCGCAGACGCTGAGCCCGTAGCCCTGCGCGCGCTCGGGAATGCGCGACCACACCGGCACGCTCAGGCGTTCGAGGGTGCGCTGCATGAGCGCAGTCGAGGCCAGCCCGTCCACATCATAATCGCCGAAGATGGCCACGCCCTCGCGCTGCTCAATGGCCCGGTGCAGGCGAGCCACGGCGGGCTCGACGTCGGGCAGCAGCCACGGATCGTGTGTGCTGCCCTGGGCTTCGAGGAAGCGGCTCATGGCGGCCTTGGTCTCGTGCCCGCGCCCGCGCAGCACACGAGCCGCCACGGGCGAAACTCCAGCCTCGCTCGCCAGGCTGCGGTCAAGGCTCTCGACGCGAGCCGAGGTGTTCCAGCGAGCGCGAGGCCCGCGCCCAACCAGGCGCTGAGCCGGAGCCGGGCGTGCAGAAGGGCGCGAAGCGGAGTAAGCGGGCGTCATGGCTTTGGTGAAGGGAGCACTAAAAAGCGTGGCAAAGAGCGTGGCAAAGCGACGCCAGGGATTTTAACACGCCGCCTCGCCAGGCCGGGCCTCAAGTACTTGAGGCAAAGCAAAGCGCCGCCGAGCTCAGGCTCGGCGGCGCTTCAAAATCAACTGCCTTCAACTGCCTTCAGCTGCGGACTCTCTCGCCCGGCAGCGCCACTTCGTCTCGGCTGGTCTCGTGACGCCCGAACAGAGCGGCGTCGACCGAGAACAGGCCCGGCCCGGCCAGCATCAGGGCCAGCGCGCCGAAGAGATAAAATCCCACGTCCTCCCACGAAGGGCCGCCGGGCCTGGACGAAATCCACGGGTTGTGCGAGGGCAACTGCACAAGCACCAACGCGCCGATCATGGTGCCCATGACGCCGATGGCCGCGATGGGCGTCAGCGCGCCCACGAGCAGGCCCAGCCCGCCGAAGAACTCGCCCGCCGCCGCCAGCGCCTGCATGAAGCCAGGCACCGCAGCCGGGTGGCCCGGCTGGTTCAGCCAGCCCGTGGCGTTCGTGATCTTGCCAAAGCCATGGACCGCGATGCCCAGCCCCAGCGCCGCTCGCAGCACCAGCAGCCCAAGCCCGATGCGGCCTCCCACAAACGGCGGGAACAACCCGCGCAATCCCTTCATGCAGCCTCCTCTTCAATTTCTTCGCGCCTCGCGACGCTTAGCTCAACACAAGGTGCCGCCTCAAGCCGCGCGCCGCGCCTGAGCGCCGCGCCCGAGCGCCACGTCGCACAGTGGCAGGTTAGCCTTAACCGGGCCGGCCTTGAGTTGACGCCGCGCCGAGGATGGGCCACAATCGGCACCTCAAGTACTTGCAGCGCCTGGCCTGCCGCTTCATCTTCATCACCTCGCTTATGTTCGACTTGCCTAACAAGACCGCGCTGGTCACCGGGGCCTCGCGCGGCATCGGGCGCGCCATCGCCCTCGCGCTGGCCCGTCAAGGCGCTGATGTCATGGTTCACTTCGGCTCCAACGAAGAAGCGGCTCAGCAAACCGCGCGCGAGATTCAAGATCTGGGGCGGCGCGCGCCCATTTTCGGGGCCGATGCGCGCGATGCCGAGTCGCTCAAGGCGCTGTGGCAGGCGGCCAACGATGAGCTGGGGCGCCTCGACATCCTGGTCAACAACGCGGGCATCCTCAAGAGCTCGTTTCTGGCGATGACCTCGGAAGCGTCCTGGGACGAGGTGTGCGACGTCAACCTCAAGGCGGCTTTCCTGCTGAGCAAGGCGGCGGCGAAGAGCATGAGCCGCCACAAGAGCGGGCGCATCATCAACATCTCGTCGCGCGCGGCCCAGAGCGGCGACGTGCTGCGCTCGGCCTACGCCGCCTCCAAAGCCGGGCTGCTGGGCCTGACCAAGAGCGCCGCCCGCGAGCTGGCCGCTTCTAATGTCACCGTGAACGCCATCGCTCCGGGCTTCATCGAGACGAGCATGACCCAGGGCAACGCGGCTCAGGCCGAGGCTCAGCGCGCCCTGATCCCGATGAAGCGGTTCGGCTCGGCTGAAGAAGTCGCGGCCCTGGCGGTGTTCCTGGCCTCAGACGAGGCTTCTTACGTCACGGGCCAGGTCTTTGGTGTTGACGGCGGCCTCAGAATGTGAAACTGCGCGCTGTGTTTCGAGGTTTCGAGGCGAGCCGCAAGCCCTTGCACAAGTACTTGCAGCCCCGACCTCGCTCCTGCAGCCCGATTTCCTGATGCGCTTCCTCACCGCCCTCGCCCTGCTTCCACTCAGCCTCAGCCTACGCGCTCAAGCTCAAGCTCAAGGCACGCCGCCGCTGCTACCTCCCAAGCCATCTCAAACCGAACCGGCTCAGGCCGAGCCATCTCAAACCGAACCGGCTCAGGCCGAACCGGCTCAGGGCGCGCCCGCAGGCTTCGCTGAGGAGACGGTGGCGCTGGATGTCAAGGCGCTGCAGCTTGATCTGGATGCGCTCAAGGCGAGCACGCAGGAGGGCCGCGAGGCTCAGGACGCGCAGAACTCGCCGCTTTTGCGCTTCAAGATCGAGCAGGCGCAGATGTGCCTGGACGTGCTTTCGGGCCGCTACCAGGGCCGCACGCTGTACAATCGGGGCGCCGTCGAGCGCATCGCGTCCTTTGTCTTGCAGCGTGCTCACGAGGTGGCGCGCGCGCGCGGCGACGCAGTGGTGGCTTCGCTCTCGACCTTGCAGGAGCGGGCTTACATCGCGGCCAACGACGGCTCGGCTCAGCCCTTCTGGGTCTTCGTGCCGCGCGACTACTCGCCGACCAAGAAGTATGGGCTGGCGGTTTTCCTGCACGGCTACGGGCCCGATGTCTCGAAGATCAACCCCTGGCTGCCCGACGAGAGCGCCGTCGAGGAGGCGCACAAGGCCGGGCTGCTGCTGGTGCTCCCGCACGGGCGGCGCAACACCGACTTCGTGGACGTGGGCGAGGACGACGTGCTGCGCGTGGCCGAGGAAGTCCAGAAGCACTACTCGATCGACCCCAGCCGCGTCTTTTTGTGCGGCCCTTCGATGGGCGGCTTCGGGACCTGGGCCGTCGGGCTGCACCATCCCGAGGCGTGGGCGGGCCTGGCTCCGATGGCGGCGCGCACCGATTTTTACCTGTGGTTCAAGCTGCGGCGCGAGTCGGTTCCGGCCTGGAAGCGGATCAATTACGACGCCGACGATCCTCTGACGCTGGCCCAGAACGCGACGGGCCTGCCCTTGTTCTTCCAGCACGGCGCGCTGGATTCGATCGTGAGCGTCGAGCAGTCGCGGCGCATGAAGCGCACCCTCGACGAACTCAAGATCAAGAACACGTATCGCGAGATTCCCTTCGGCGACCACTACATCTACTTCTACAACGGCGCCTACGAAGCCGCCTTCAAGTGGATGAGCGTGCATTCCTACAAGCCTGTCGTCCAGACCTTCAGCCAGATGGGAGGCCGCCCGCGCGACATCGCTGCTGACCCGCCCCTCATCTCGCCATTTTCTCCAAGCCGCGTGCGCTACACCTCGGGCAACGCGCGCAATGATGGCGCTTACTGGGTTCGCATCACGGATCGCCTCGACTACTCGGCTCCGGCCTCGATTGATGCTCGAGTCGTGGCCGATATAGGGCCCGGAATGAGCACAAGCGGAGGAATTGTCGCGGTGAGCAACTACTTGCTGCGTGTTTCGACCACGAACGTGGCGGCCTTCACGCTGTCGCCGCCGCTCTCGAAGGGCGCGCAGTGGAGCCTGGAACTCAACGGCAAGGCAGCCCAGGCCACGCGAGGCGAGGACGGGGCGATCTCGTGGCGCGAGGCTTCGGCTCCGCTCAAGACTGAGTGGCCTCAGACGAAGTCGCCGCGCCGGAGCGGGCCGCTCAAGAACGCCTGGCGCGACCCGTTTCTCCTCGTCTACGGCACCCAAGTACTTGCGGGCGGCGCGCCCAATCCTGACGAGGCGCGGGCGCGGGCCTGGGCCGCGCAGTGGCAGGATTACGCGGACGGCGCGCCGCGTCTCAAGGCCGATGTGGAAGTCACGGCTGAGGACAGGGCCGAGTTCAACCTGATGCTCTTTGGCAGCGCGCAGTCGAACTCGCTGCTCAAGGAAGCCGACGCCGGGCTGCCGCTGCACTGGACTGCTCAGGGCGTGCGCGTGGGCAGCGGCGCCAACGCTAAGCTGCTGCCGCACCTGGGCCCTGAAGTGCCGCTCGCTACGCTGACGGTTCCGCGCGCGCCAGCTGCCGCGCCCGCTCAGGCGGCGGCCTCAGCCAACGGAGCCGAAGCAGGAGCCGAAGCCACGGGCGGGCGCGACATCAAGCAGGACGCGCTGCTGGTGGACGTGGGGGCCAACGCGGTGTGGTGGAACTACGCCCCGGCGCCCGAGCCCAGCCCGCGCGAGCTGGGGCTTGCCTTCTGCTACGCCTCGCCGTGGTCGAGCGAGCGGCTCATCGTGGTGCAGTCCGGGCCGCTGTGGGGCACCTACCTGCCCTTCAACCACAAGTGGGACTTGCTGCCCGACTGGGCCGTCTACTCGCAGCGCCGCGACCCCTCGGACAACACCAACCAGACGCTGGCCGCCGGTTTCTTCGGGCGCAACTGGGAGCTCAAACCGTGAAGCGCCCCGCCCTGAGCCTGCGGACGACGCAAAAGAGGACGCCTTGAAATAAGGCGTCCTCTTTCGTTAAATGGCCGGGGCTTCAACGCCCGTGGTCGCGCAGGGGGCGGTTCATCGAGCGCGCCAGCTCATCGTAGGCGCTTAGCTCGACGGCAAGTACTTGCAGGTACTCGCGCGCCTCACCATCGCTCGCGCCGTCGCCCGTGACCTGGGCGGCCTGGGCGGGCGCGTCCTGAGCGGCGAGCTCAGGAGCCGGGGCTTTGCGCAGCGTCATGGCGCGCTGGCAGAGCGAGATGGCGGTCTGGAAAAGCCCGACGGCAGCCTGGAAGCGCCTGAGCCGGGCCGCTTCGTGCGCCTGCTCGCGGCAGATGCGCGCCTGAACCAAGCACGCGCTGTATTCATCGCCCACAGCCTCGGGCGCGGCAGGCGTGGGCTTGGAACTTTTGGCGCGGCGCGCTTTGCCCCGGCTCTTTTCGCGAGGAGCAGCGGGCGCGGCGGGCGTGGCGGGAAGCGACGCGGATGCGAAGGGGGCGGCGAAGATCGGGCGTGCTGCGTTCATGCGATTTTCTGCGGTTCCGGCTGGGCTCGGCTAAAGCGACCTGAGACACGGGAAGTGCGGCGGAAGAAGCAGTCTTCACAAGAAAGATGACAGCTTCGGGTTTCAAAGGTGTTGCTGCAGCGAAAACTTTGCGCTCTCAAATAACCTCCGGTGAACAAGCTCAGGCAAGCTCGCAGCGGTCAGGGCAGCGCGGCCCAAGCCGCATCAATTTTAATGCCGCTTCCTCTTGCGGCTGTTCACGAACGGCTGTCGGGCGGGCAAGTCGTGCGCGTGTAACTTCTCCATTTATACCCTGCGCTGCGTTAAGTTTACCTTGTCCGCGCGCCGGATTTCTTCGAGCGGCGCAAGCCCGTCGGCGCGGGCGCACGCGGGCGCACGCGGGCGCGGAGGGCGCGGAGGGCGCGGGAGGCGGGGTAAAATGGAAGGCATGAGTTCTTCCTCTGGCCTCGGGGCTTCGGTTGTGGTGACTGGGCTGGGCTGCGTGTCGCCGCTGGGCCTGGACGCGCCCGCCTTCTGGCGCGCGCTCTCGCGGGGGCACAGCGGCATCGCGCCCATCGAGAAGATCGACACCCACGGGCTGCGCAACGTGCGCGGCGGCGAGGTCAAGGGTTTCGACTGGAGCCTGTACGGAGACGATGGCGACTGCGACGAGGCCACCGCCTTCGCCTTCGCCGCCCTGAGCGAAGCCATCGCCGACGCCGCCCTGAGCCTGGCTGACCTGCACGGCTGCGGCCTGATCCTGGGCACCAACTTCGGCGGCGCGGCCTCGTGGGAAGCCGCCGCCGAGATGATGCGCGAGCCGAGCGCCTCAAGTACTTGCCGCGTGGATGCCGAGACGTTCCGCCAGTTCTCGCCCGAGGGCGCGCTCGACTTCGTGGCCGGGCGGCTGGGCATCGGAGGGCGGCGGCTGGCCTTGTCCAACGCCTGTTCGAGCGGCGCGCACGCCCTGGGCATCGCGCTGGACTGGCTGCGGCTGGGGCGCTGCGAGCGCGTGCTGTGCGGCGGCTACGACGGGCTGGGCCTCTCGACGCTGGCCGGGCTCTCCATCCTGCGCACCATCGCGCCCCAGGAGTGCCGCCCCTTCGACCTCAACCGCAACGGCACCATCTTCGGCGAGGGCGCGGCGGTCGTGCTGCTCGAAACATTCGAGTCGGCGCAGCGCCGCGACGCCAAGACCTACTGCCGCGCCCTGGGCTACGCCGTCAACAACAACGCGCACCACCTCACGGCCCCCGACAAGGGCGGGCGCGGCCTCGAAATGGTCATGCGCGGCGCGCTCAGGGACGCCGGCATCGGGCCCGACGAAGTGGATTACATCAACGCCCACGGCACCGGAACCCAGCTCAACGACCTCGCCGAGACCCAGGCCATCCGCCAGGTACTTGGCGAGCGCGCTCCGCAAGTTCCCGTCTCCTCGATCAAGGCCGCCACGAGCCACACCATGGGCGCGGCGGGCGCTCTCGAAGCCATCGCCTGCGTGCTGGCCATGCAGAACCAACTCCTGCCGCCGACCCTGAACTACCAGACGCCCGACCCCAACTGCGACCTGGATTACGTGCCCAACACCGCGCGCCCGGCCCGCGTCGAGACGGTACTGTCCAACTCGTCCGGCATCGGCGGCAACAACGCCAGCCTCGTCCTGCGCGCCATTTAACTCGCGCCAGGAAGAGTGTACGCTCGTCGGCAACAGTTCCCGGCGTGCCGGGGTAAGTTCCCGGCGTGCCGGGATGAGTTCCCGGCGGTAGCGGGAGGAGTTCCCCGCGTGCCGGAAGAAGTTCCCGGCGGTGCCGGGAGGAGTTCCCCGCGTGCCGGGAGGAGTTCCCGGCGGTAGCGGGAGGAGTTCCCGGCAGTGGCGAGGTGAGTTCCCCGCGTGCCGGGAGGAGTTCCCGGCGGGCGAGGAGGAGTTCCCCGCGTGGCGGGAAGAGTTCCCGGCGGTAGCGGGAAGACTTCCCGGCGGGCGAGGAGACTGGTGATTTACAGCCGGAAACTGTTGCTGTGGCGGCTGCCTTGTGGCGCACTACGAAATCATGGCTTTCCCGTTTTACTTCCGGCCCGGCTGCTTTGAGGCCACGCAAGAAGTTCTCGAAGCCGACATCGGCATCTACGGCGCTAATGCTGCCGGAGTTGTGGCGGCTTTGCAGGCGCGGCGCATGGGGCTGAGCAGCGTGGTGTGCGAGCCGCTGGCGCACGTGGGCGGCCTGACGGCAGGCGGCCTTTCGTTCACCGACATGGGTTCGAGGGCAGCCATCGGCGGGCTGTCGCGCCAGTTCTACCGCGAGTGCGGCAAGTATTACGGAGCCGAGGAGGAGTGGAAGTTCGAGCCCAGAGTGGCTTCTCAAGTACTTGCGGCCTGGCTCGCGGAGTCCAGGGCCGAGCTGCGGCTGCGCCAGTTCATCGCCGGGGTGGAGAAGGACGCGGGCAACGCTGTGCGCGAGGTGCGCTTTCTGGGCGGGCGCCGGGTGCGCGCCCGCGTCTGGCTCGACTGCTCGTATGAGGGCGACCTGCTGGCGATGGCGGGAGCTTCGTTCCACGTCGGGCGCGAGGACAACGCGGCCTTCGAGGAGACGCTCAACGGAGCCCAGGTCAAGCCCAAGCACCAGTTCGACTTCGACATCGACCCCTTCGGGATTGAAGGCGACGCGGCCTCGGGGCTGCTGCCGCAGATCGAAAACGAAATCCCCAGAATCGGCGAGGGCGACCGGCGGGTGCAGGCGTATAACTTCCGGCTCTGCCTGTCGAGCGAGCCGGGCAACCAGCGTCCGTGGGAGAAGCCGGAGGGCTACGACGGGCGGCAGTATGAGCTGCTGGCGCGCTACTTCAAGGCGGGCTGGAAAGAAGCCTTCCACAAGTTCGACCCGATCCGTGGCCGCAAGTGCGACATGAACAACCACGGCGCAGTTTCAAGCGACTTCGTCGGCGCGAGCTGGGAGTATCCGACCGCGTCGTATGAGCGGCGCGAGCAGATTTTCCAGGCTCACCTCGCCTACCAGCGCGGCCTGATGTGGTTCCGCGCGCACTCGGAGCAGTCGCCGGCCTGGGTGCGCGACCGGCAAGACGGCTGGAAGCTGCCTTTAGATGAGTTCGGGCACAGCGAAGGCTGGCCGCCGCAGCTTTATGTGCGCGAGGCCAGGCGCTTGATGAGCGCGCGCACCGTGACCGAGCACGACTGCAAGGGCGCGCACGATGTGGAGGACGCCGTTGGCATGGCTTCGTACACAATGGACTCGCACAACTGCACGCGCTTCGCGGAGCAGGTAGGCGGCAAGTGGCGCGTGCGCAACGAGGGCGACGTGCAGGTCGGCGTGCAGCCGTATCGCATCTCGCGGCGCTCGATCGAGCCGCACCAGAGCGAGTGCCCGAACCTGCTGGTTCCGGTTTGCCTGAGCGCCTCGCACATCGCTTACGGCAGCGCGCGCATGGAGCCCGTGTTCATGCTGCTGGCCCAGAGCGCGGCCATCGTCGCGGCCCTGGCAGCCGGGGCCCAGAGCGCGGTGCAACAAGTGCCCTACCGCGACATCGAAGCCGTGCTGCGGCGCGAGGGGCAAGTACTTGAGGTCTGACTGATTTGACAAGGCGATTATGCGCGATGTAGTTTTGACGGGCGGCGCGGCGATCACGGCGCGCGGCGACCTTCAGCTCAGCAAGCCTGCGGACGAGGCTCGGCCCGCTGAAGGCGGTTTCGCTGGCGGCGATTTCGGCGGCGGCGCCATCGAGGGCTTCGCGCTGGGCAAGTACCTGGAGTCGTCCAAGACGTATCTGGATCGCTGCTCGGCGCTGGCGCTGGCGGGCTGCGCGCAGGCGCTGAAATCGGCGGCCCAGAGCTGGCCCGTGGAAGACGGCGACGCGTTTGGCATCGCGCTGGGCACGCACGACGGCTGCCTGGAAACCATGCGCGCCTTCTGGGACTCGGTAGCCGAGCGCGGCGTCGAGAAGGCCAACTCGATCTTGTTCTCGCACTCGTATCTCAACTCGCCGGTTTCGCTGTGCGCCATCGAGTTCGGCCTGCGCGGGCACCACGGCACCTACAGCACCGATTCAAAATCCGGCCTGGATGCGGTTCAGCTCGCCTTCGATGCCATCCGGCTGGGCCATGCTCAGGCCATGCTGTGCGGCGGCGTCGAGGCGCTCACCCCGGCGAGGGCGGCCTGCGAGCCTGCGGGCAACTTAAGCGAAGCCGCGTGCTTCTTCGTGCTCGAAGCGAAGGAGCGGGCGCAGGCTCGGGGCGCGCAAGCCCTTGCTGAGCTGAGCGACGACTGGTTCGAGCAAGCCGAGATCGAAGGCGCGGCGCGGCGCTTTGGAGATTGCGGCGGCGCGAACGGATCGCTGGCCCTGCTGCTTGGGCTGCCGCAAGCCGCCAAGTATTTGCAGGCCCCGGTGGAGAACTGACATGAACCCAGAACTGCTGCCGCACCTGCGCATGATGCTGCTGATCCGCCGCTTCGAGGAGCGGCTGGACGATCTCTTCGCCTCGGGCAACATCAAGGGCACCTCGCACCTGTATGCCGGGCAGGAGGCCGTCGCGGTCGGCGTCTGCGCCGAGCTGAGCCGCGACGACCTGATGACCTCGACGCACCGCGGCCACGGCCACTTCCTGGCCAAAGGCGGCAGCGCCAACGCGCTGATGGCCGAGCTGTGGGGCAAGGTCGGCGGGCCGAGCAAGGGGCGCGGCGGCAGCCAGCACGTCGCGGATTACAGCGTGGGCTTCCTGGGCTCGAACGGCATCACGGCGGGCGGCCTGCCCATCGCGACCGGGGCCGGGCTGTCGCTGCAGATGCGCGGCAAGCCCAACGTCGTCGTCTCGTTCTTCGGCGAGGGCGGCGCGAACCAGGGCACCTTCCACGAGAGCCTGAACATGGCCGCGATCTGGAAGCTGCCCGTCATTTTCCTGTGCGAGAACAATCTGTATGCGATGAGCACGCCCTTCTCGCAGGCGTTCGCGGCCCCGACCATCGCGGCGCGGGCGGCTGGCTACGGCATCGCGGGCGAGGTCGTCGATGGCACCGATTTCTTCGCGGTGCGCGAAGCCTTTGCCCGAGCCGCTCAGCGCGCCAGGAACGGCGAAGGCCCGACTCTGCTGGAAGCGCACACCTACCGTTACTACGGCCACTCGAAGAGCGACAAGCGCGAGTACCGCACGCGAGCCGAGGAAGACTCGTGGCGCGAGCGCGACTGCATCGCCAAGCTGCGCGAGGCCATGGGCCTGAGCCTGGACGACCTCAAGGCGCTCGATGAAGAAGTCACGCGCGAGGTGGATGGGGCCGAGGAGTTCGCCAGAAATTCGCCCGAGCCCGAGGTCGAGGACTGGGAAAGCGTCGTCTTCGCGTGAGGCGGGCGCGGCCGCAACTCGCCGCGAAACTCGCTCGCAAACCCGCTGCAAGTACTTGGGCGGCCACATCAAACGGCTCGGCTGGCGCGCTGGTGGGCGCTCGTGGCGCGCTGGTGGGCGCTCGTGGCGCGCTCGGATGTTTGCTGCTTAGCCCCGGCGCTCTTAAACTGCGGCTGAAATGTCTTGGCTGCGATTCTTGGGTGGGGGGCGGCGCCGGCGCTCGCCGTGGAACAACGTGGACGCCGGGGGCGCGCTGACCTGCGGGCGCCTGGGCCAATCGCTGCTGCTGGGCGGCGAGATCGGGCCGCGCGACTGGGACGCGCTGTCGCAGGCGGGCGTCTCGGTCGTCGTCAATATGCAGCAGGAGCAGCAGGATGTCTTCTCGGCGGACGAGAAGCTCGACGGCTACCTGTGGCTGCCCGCGCCCGACGGACGCGCGCCCTCGGTTGAGCAGCTCACGCAGGGCGTGGCCTTCGTGCAGGCCGCCATCCGGGGCGGGCGGCGCGTCTTCGTGCACTGCAAGGCCGGGCAGGGGCGCGCTCCTCTGCTGTGCGCCTGCTACCTCATCGCCCAGGGCGCCTCGACCATGGAAGCCATGAAGCGCGTGCAGCAGGCGCGCCCCTCGACCCAGCTGTCGCCCGAGCAGTCGGCCCGCCTGCGCGAGTTCGCCCTTCACCTCGCCTCGCTGAACCCCGCGCCAGACCCGCCCATCCCCCCAATCCCAGCCGCTTCGCCCAACGCTCCGCTCACGCAAACCCCCTTCAACAAAGCCCTCGCTCCAAGCGCCCGAGCCGAGCCCGCTGAAGCCGCCGACGGCAACGCGCCCAACGGAGCGCCCGCTCCGGCTGTGGCGGCTCCGGCTGTGGCGACTCCGGCTGTGGCGACTCCGGCTGTGGCGGCTCCGGCCAGCAAGCCCTGACTGATTCGCTTTTCCGGCCATGAACTCTTCCACCACGCCCGCGCCGCGCCCCGTGATGCTCGTGATTCTGGACGGCTGGGGCCTGTCCGCCTCCTCCGAGGGCAACGCCGTTGCCCTGGCCGACACCCCGACCTTCGACCGCGCCTGGAAGGAGTGCCCGCACACTCAGCTCGCCGCTTCGGGCCCCGACGTTGGGCTGCAGCCGAATGTAATGGGCAACTCGGAGGTCGGGCACCTCAACATCGGGGCGGGGCGCATCGTGTGGCAGGACTCGCTCTTGATCGACCAGTCCATCGGCGAAGGCTCGTTCTTCGACAACCAGAGCCTGCTCCACGCCATGCGCCACGCTAAGGAGCACAACACGAGGCTGCACCTGATCGGTTTGCTTTCGAGCGGCAGCGTGCATTCGAGCGAGACGCATTACCTGGCGTTGCTGCAGATGGCGGCTCGCGAGGGGCTTGCGGGCGAGCAAGTACTTGTGCACGCCTTCACCGATGGCCGCGACACCGCGCCTAACAGCGCGCCCGGCTTCTTCGCCCGCGTGCTGCGCGAGATGGCGCTCACGGGCGCCGGGGCCTTCGCCTCGGTTATCGGGCGCTACTACGCCATGGATCGCGACAAGCGGTGGAGCCGGGTCGAGGAGGCTTACGCGTGCTTGACTCAGGGTACGGGCTTCAGCGCGCCGGATGCGCTGGCCGCGCTGCGCCTGGGCTACGAGCGCGGCGAGACGGACGAGTTCATCAAAGCCACCGTGATTTGCGATGCCAGGGGCGTGGCGCGCCCGCGCATCGCGGACGGCGACGCGGTGATCTTCTGGAACTACCGCTCGGACCGGGGCCGCGAGCTGACGCAGCTCTTCGTGGACCAAGATTTCGACGCCGATGTGCCTGACCCAAGTACTTTGCCGCCGCAGGAACGGGAGCGCGCGCGCTTCAAGCGGGCGACGCGGCCCGAGGTGCTGTGGGTGACGATGACGCGCTACGACAAGGAGCTGGCGTGCCCCATCGCCTTCGAGCCGCGCGAGCAGCGCGACGGGCTGGGCGAGACCATCGCCCTGGCCGGCAAGACGCAGCTGCGCATGGCCGAGACCGAGAAATACCCGCACGTCACCTACTTCTTCTCGGGCGGCGTCGAGGTGCCGTGGCCGGGCGAGGAGCGCATCATGGCCCCTTCGCCCGAGGTGGCGACCTACGATCTGCAGCCCGAGATGAGCGCAGGCGAGCTGACCTCGAAGGCAGTCGAGGCCATCGCAAGCGGCAGGTTCGACTTCATCGCGCTCAACTTCGCCAACCCGGACATGGTCGGGCACACCGGCTCGCTGCAGGCCGCCATCAAAGCCGTCGAGACCGCTGACGCCGGGCTGGGGCACATTCTGGAGGCGCTGGAAAAATGCGGGGGCGCCTGCCTGGTCATCGCGGATCACGGCAACGCCGAGCAGATGATCGACCCCGTGACCGGCGGCCCGCACACCGCGCACACCACCAACCCGGTGCCCTGCATCCTGTTCGGCCAGGGCTTCCAGGACGCTCAGCTGCGCTCGGGCGGGCGCCTGGCCGATGTCGCTCCCACCTTGCTGGGCCTGATGAAACTCGACGTTCCGCCCGCCATCACCGGCATCGACCTCACAAAGAGCGCCCCTCAGCAGCTCGTCGAGACACACCTGGAAGGCGCGCGCCACGGCGGGCGCGCCGGCGAAGCCATCGAGAAGCTGAGCGCGCTGCAAGTACTGTACGCGGCTCTTTCCGACGCCGCCCCACACGAGCGCCAGGCCACAGCCGAAGCGATGGCGGCTGATGTGAGCGCCCAGGCCGCGCGTCTCAGCGAAGCCGCCGGGCAGCCGATGCCGGGCCGCGAGCCCGCGCTCTACTCAGGCCCCCTGAGCTGGCGCGAGCTGGCAGCCGCCGCGCGCAGCCTGGAAGACGAGCTGTGCGCCGCCATCCAGGACGACGCGGCCCTCTCGGACGCCCTGACCACGGCGCGGGGCCGGGCCAGCTCTCTCAAGGCACTGCAGTAGCCTCAAGTACTTGCGCCTGCCGCTGCGCCAGCGGCCCTCGGCTCAGCGGCCCTCGGCTCAGCGGCCCTCGGCTCAGCGGCGATGCGCCTTGAGGCCGCGCCTGATTTCACTTAAAAACCACAACTATGGCTGAATTTGTTCCCTTTGCCGGGCTGCGCTACAACTGCGACAAGCTCGCGCTGGCCGATGTGCTGTGCCCGCCTTACGATGTCATCAAGGGCGCGGCCCGCGACGCGCTGATCGCGCGCTCGCCCTTCAACATCGTGCGCGTCGAGCTGGCCGCGCCCTACGGCACCGAGCCCTCAGACGAGCAGTATCAAGCCAGCGCCGCCTTGCTCAAAGAGTGGCGCGAGCAGCAAGTACTTGTGCTCGACGACCCGGCCTTTTATCTGTACGAGCAGGAGTTCACGGTGCCGGGCTCAGCCAGGCGCCTCACGAGGCGCGGCATCCTGGGCGCGCTCAAGCTCGAAGAGTTTGGCGCGGGCGTGCAGCCGCACGAGCACACCATGAGCGGCCCCAAGGCCGACAGGCTCAAGCTGCTGAGCGCCACGCGCACCAACACCAGCCCCATCTTCGGCCTGTACTCGGACTCCGCCGGCTGGGTCGATGGCCTGCTCGAAAACATCGCTTCGACTGCCGCGCTGTGCGAGGCCACCGATGCCGAGAACGTGACGCACCGCCTGTGGAAGGTGCAGGACGACGAGACGCTCAACGCCATCGTCGCCATTGTGGAAGACGAGGCGATTTTGATCGCGGACGGGCACCACCGCTACGAGACCGCGCTCAACTTCCGCAGCCAGCGCCGCGCTCAGGCTGAGGCCGCGGGCAAGGCTTGGACGGGAGGCGAGGACGAGAATTACGTGATGATGATGTGCGTCTCGGCCTCGGACGAGGGGCTGATCGTGCTGCCCACGCACCGCGTCGTCCAGGCCGGTGAGCATCAGCTGGCGAGCCTGCAAAGCGGGCTCAGCGAGCACTTCGAGGTTCGGGAGGTGCGCGATCTGGAAGCTCTGCAGGCTGCCCTGGACGAGGCTCAGTTCGCCTCGCAGCCGGGGCGCCTGGGGGCGATTGCGGGCGGCAAGTACTTGCTGCTGCAGCTCAAGCCCGGCGGCTCGGCGCAAGCCGCGATGGATCAGTCGAAGAGCGCGGCTTACCGCGATTTGGACGTGTCGATTTTGCACGAGCTGATCTTGAGCCGGCTGCTTGGCGTGGGGCCGCGCGAGCTGGCGGCTGGCGCTCACGTCGCCTACACCATCGACTCCAACGAAGCTCAGTCGAAGGCACAAAGCGGCGGCGCGGCCTTTTTGATGCGCTCGACGCCGGTCGCGCAGGTGCAGCAAGTCGCGGCTGCGGGCGACAAGATGCCGCAGAAATCGACCTACTTCTTCCCCAAGCTCATCACGGGCCTGGTGCTGCGCCCCCTCCACTGACGGATGATCTTGAAGATCGCGGTCGGCATCGTGTGGCGTGAAGCTCAAGGCGAGCCGCAAGTACTTGTGGCCCGCCGCCTGGCCTGGGCCTCGCACGCGCCGGGAGCACGCGAGTTTCCAGGCGGCAAAGTCGAGGCGCCCGAGACGCCCGAGCAGTGCGCCGAGCGCGAAATTCTCGAAGAAACCGGGCTGCAAGTACTTGTGGGCGCGGCTTACGAAGTCGTCCGCTGGAATTATCCCGAGCGTTCAGTCGAGCTGCACGCCTTCGACTGCCGCGTTGTGCGAGGCGAAGCGCGGGCGCTGGAGTCCAGGTCGGTCGCGTGGCTCGCGCCGCACGAGCTGAAGGCCCCTGAGTTTCCCGAGGCCAACAGGAGCCTCATCGAAGAAATCCAGAGCCGCCACGGTTGCAAAACTTCCTGAAGCGCGGCGCCTGGCTGCAACGGTTCGATTCAGGGCCTTCGCTTCTCGAACCGAAGCCACAACAGCCGCCTGCAAGTACTTGCAGGCGGCTGTTGTCTCTTGAGGCTTGTTGCTTGAGGCAGGCTAAGCGTCGTCTTCCTCCGAGTCTTCGCGGCGGGTGAAGCCGAAGGTGGCGACGAGGTGCTGGGCGAAGCTCTCGATGTCGTGGGGCATGGCTTCCTCAGTTTGGATGGAGTCGGTCTCGGCCAGGAAGCGGTTCTGCTCGACATCGAAGGCCACGCGCGAGATGTGGAAGATGCCGGCGGCCAGCTCGGGCGAGATGGTGATCCACTCGGCCATGGCCTGGAGCTGGGCCTCGTCCGCGTCGGCCAGCGCCTGGCTCGCTCCGGGCAGCAGCAAATCCAGGCTCTCGTAGGGCGCGAACGGCAGCTGCAGACGCTTCTCCAGCTCGACAACGTCCTCGTCATCGTCATCGTCGGCCTCGCCTGGCGAGAGCAGCAGCGTGACTTCCAGAATGATTTCCATGCCCGCCAGCATAGCAAGCCGCCCGCCACGCCCGGCCCCGAGCCGCAAGGACTTGCAAGTACTTGCGGCGGCAGGCGCGGCTCAAAGACGGTAAATTCCTCTGCGGCCCGAAATTGATTTCCAGAGGAAAACGTGTCCACAGACCTGCAGCAGCCCGTGCTCAAGCGAGCCGAAGTGCCCCACGAACTGACCTGGGACTTAGACCCCATCTACGCCTCGCCCCAGGACTGGGAAGCCGACTTCGCGCGCCTCGAAGCCCACATCGAAGACTTTTCAACCTGGCAGAACACGCTTTCGCAAGGCTCGGCGCGCCTGCTGCAAGTACTTGGGCACCGCGATTGGACCGGCATCGCGCTGGGCAAGCTGCGCTCCTACGCCAGCCTGCGCTACTCCGAGGACACCGGCAACTCCCAGTCGCAGGCGCGCCACGACCGCATCGAGAACCTGGGCACCCGCCGCGCCGCCGCCACCGCCTGGATCGAGCCCGAGATTCTCAGCCTGCAACCGGCTCAGCTGCAGCGTTGGGTTGGGGAAGAGGCCGGGCTCAAGGTGTATGGCTATTACTTCGAGCAGCTCGAAACGGCGCGCCCGCACACGCTCTCGGGCGAGGTCGAGGCGGTTCTGGCGCAGGCTTACGAGCCGCTGGGCAACGCCTACAACGTCTTCACGCTCTTCAACAACGCCGACTTGAAGTTCGCGCAGATCGAGGACGAGCAGGGCCAGCTGGTCGATTTCTCGCTGGGCCGCTACATCAACTTCCTCGAATCGCGCGACCGCAAGGTGCGCGAGCGCGCCTTCAAGCTGATGCACGGCTCGTATCTCACCTGGCGCAACACGCTGGGCGCCAACTTATCGGGCCTGATCAAGTCGCACGCCTTCGATGCCCGCGTGCGCCTGTACTCCTCGGCTCTCGAAGCCGCGCTCAAGCCCAAGGAAATCCCGACTGCGGTCTACACCAACCTCATCGCGACGGTTCACGAGCGGCTGCCGGTTCTGCACCGCTACCTGCGGCTGCGCAAGAAGCTGCTCGGGCTTTGTGAGCTGGAGCTGTGGGATTTGTATGTGCCCATGGTCGAGTCCGTGGATCAGGACGCTTCGTATGATGAGGGCAAGGCCATGATCCTGGAAGCCTCGCGGCCCCTGGGCGAGGCGTATCTCAGCGGGCTGCGGCGCGGCCTGAGCGAGCGTTGGGTGGACGTGCTCGAAAACCAGGGCAAGCGTTCGGGCGCTTTCTCGGACGGCTCCTTCGCGACCGCGCCCTACATCCTGATGAACTGGCAGGACAAGCTCGACTCGGCCTTCACCTTGGCTCACGAGTTCGGGCACTCGATGCACTCGTTCTTCACCAGGCAAGCTCAGCCGTATGTCTACTCGGGCTACACCATCTTCGTGGCCGAGGTCGCGAGCACGCTCAGCGAGAACCTGCTGACCCACCTGCTGCTCGAAAAAGCCCGAGCCGAGCAGAACAAGCCGCTGCAGCTTTCCCTGCTCAACGACTGGGCCGAGCGGTTCCGCACCACGCTGTATCGCCAGACCATGTTCGCCGAGTTCGAGCTCAAGATTCACGAGGCCGTCGAGCGCAACGAAGCTTTGACCGCCGATTCGATGAGCGAGATGTACCTTCAGCTGAACCAAGAGTTCTACGGAGCCGAGGTCCAGGTCGATGAGTCGGTTGGCATCGAGTGGGCGCGCATCCCGCACTTCTACTACGACTTCTACGTCTACCAATACGCCACGGGCCTGTCGGCGGCGGCGGCGCTGTCCAGGCAAGTATTTGAGGAAGGCGCGCCTGCCGTCGAGCGATACTTGAACTTCCTGCGCGGCGGATCGAGCCGCAACTCGATCGACTTGCTGCGCGGAGCCGGAGTGGACATGGCTTCGTCTGGCCCCATCCACCAGGCGCTCGATGTCTTCGAGAGCGTCATCGCGCAGATGGAAGAGCTTTCCGACTAGACCCTTTGCCTTATGAAGCTGAGTTCGTTGTTGATGGTCGGCCTGGTCGCGGTTGCGGCTTCGGCTGTGGTTTCCTCGGTGGCGCAGCGTTCGATGAGCGGGCGCGTTGCGGCTGCGGCGGCGCCTCAGTTCGAGCTGCTGGACTCGGGCCAGAAGCCCGTCTCGCTGGCGAGCGCGCTTAAGAACCGCAAGGCTGTGCTGCTCAATTTCTGGTTCGTGGGCTGCCCGCCGTGCCGCGAGGAGTTCCCGCAGCTCGAAAAGATTTACCAACACTACCGCGCGCGTGGCCTGGAGGTCGTGGCCATCAACACCGAGGACCAAGGCCCGGCCATCGAAGCCTTCAGGCGCGAGTTCAAGCCCAGCTTCCGCCTGGCGCGCGACCCCGAGCGCAAGGCCTCGGGCGACTACAAAGTCGTCGCCACGCCAACCAACGTCCTCATCGACGCGCGCGGCAACATCATCTGGCGCTCCGAGGGCTTCGATCCCAAAGAGCTGCAGCAGGTCCTTGACGAAACGCTTAAGTAAACGCGCCGGGCTGAGCACGCCGAGCTGAGCACGAGCTGAGCTGAAGGCTCAAGTACTTGCGCTGCTTGCGGGCGCGAATTTTTATGCCAACCGACTGGACCCTGGGCGTGCAGCACCTGCGCGCCGCCGATGCAAGGCTGGCCGCGGTTATCGCCGAAGTGGGGCCGCCCGAGCTGCGCTTCGAGCCGGATGCCTGGCGCGCTTTGTCAGGCGCGATCATGGGCCAGCAGATTTCGGTGCACGCGGCGCGCGCCATCCGCGCCCGCTTCGCCGCCCTGGACGCCGAGCGCGGCTTCCCGCTGCCCGCGCAAGTACTTGAGGCCGAGGACGACGCCTTGCGAGGCTGCGGCTTGTCGCGCGGCAAGGTGCTTGCGCTGCGCGACCTGGCGGCGCACATCGAGGACGGGCGGCTGGACGCGGCGCGGTTTGGGGCGATGGAAGACGAGGCGGTCATCGCGGCGCTGGTTCCCGTGCGCGGCATCGGGCGCTGGACAGCCGAGATGTTCCTCATGTTCTCGCTGGGCCGCCCCGACGTGTGGGCCGTGGACGACCTGGGCCTGCGCATGGGCGTGGCCCGGCTCCACCAACTCGAAGCGCGCCCGGACGCCAGGCAGATGCACCAGGCCGCAGCCGCGTGGCAGCCGTGGCGCTCGCTGGCCGCGTGGTATCTGTGGCGGATGCTGGACAGCACTCCCAAGATCGCCGCGCCGCCCCCAGAGCCCAACATCGCGAAGCCCAGAGGCGTTAAGGCGGCGAAGTAGAGCAAGCTGAGCCGAGCCTGGGCGCTGCCCGGAATCTTGGGGCGGTGCAGCATCGGCTTCAGTTGGCTGTAGGAGTTGCGCAGCGCGAGGGAGCGGGTATCTTGTGCTGGACAGGAGTTAATGGGAGGCTTCTATGACGTGCCCACACTGCCACGCGCGCAACTCGCCCGCAGCCTTCGAGTGTCACAACTGTGAGGCCCCGCTTCGCGACGGGCCTGAGTACCTTAAGGAGCGCGCTGCAAGTACTTGGCAAGCGCTCGCCCGGCGCTGGGGCGTGCCTGCTCTGGCGGCTCTGCTGCTGCTGGGAGCGGCTCATGGCGGCGACTGGCTGGGCGATTGGTACACGCGCCAGGCTCCCGTCGCGCCTCTGGAGCCCGGCCACGTGGTGGTTCAGAATTCCTCTCTCGAAGAGCGCTACGAGGCTTGGAAGCAGGCTCACGCGCTTCCGGTCGAGAATCTGATGGCCTTGTACTCACCTCAAGCACACATTACCTTCACGGATGGGTCGCCGGGCGGCGTGAATCAATTGCGCCAGCTCGCTGTGCAGGTGCGCCAGATGCATAGCTTCGATAATGTGCGGGAGGTGGGTGCGTCACGCATCTCCACTTCTCTCTTCGGCACCCGCGCAACCATCACGGCGCGCCACCGCTACGGCCACAGCAGCCGTCCTAACGCACCCAGCTACGGCAACCGCACGCTGGTCTGGGAGCAGCAGAACGGCCAGTGGCTCATTGTCCAAGATGACTTCCCCACCACCTTCTCGGGCACGCCCTGAGGCGCTGCAAGTACTTGAGGCGCAAAAAGAAAGCAGCCGCCTCAGCTGGGAGCTGAAGCGGCTGCTTGCGATGTCGCAGAGAGGACTCGAACCTCCACGCCCTTGCGGGCACCAGCCCCTCAAGCTGGCGCGTCTGCCATTCCGCCACTGCGACAGGAATCCAATTGCTCTTCGGCTTGGCCCAGGCTTTAGCTCAGGCTTTAGCTCGGGCCTGCTCAACTCAGCGCCGGGTGCCGGTGATGGCGTTCCAGATGGGGCCGCCGTACACCATCGAAACCACGTACACGAGCAGCACGACGCCGAAGTGGACGATGTTGAGTTCGGCTCGCGGAATGGCACGCAGCAGCGAGAGGAAGAGGAACCCGACCGCGATCCACTTGGTCAGCGGCTTGAGGATGCGCTCGGGCCCGACCAGCATATCGACGTCGCTCGCCCCGCGCCCGCCCGCCGCGCCCAGGCCCATCACGCCGCCCTGCTCGGCCTTCGAGGTCTGCACGGCCAGCAGAATCACCACGCCCACGGCGCACAGCACCTGCAAAATCGCAATCAACGTCGGCAACATACGTTTCCAATCCGAAAAGCCCGACACATTATAGGGAACAAAACCCTCCAGGTCAAGCCGCGCCCTCGCCAGCCTCAAGTACTTCAGGCTGGCTTGCAGCCTTCGAGCGCCTGGCAAACCGGAGCGGGCCGCGCTCTTTGTTACAATGAAAGCGATTTCCAAGCGGAGGCCGGCGGCATGGGCGACCAAGAGCGCGCGCACGAAAACGGGAAGCAAGGCGGCTTGCGCGAGCTGCTCGCGGGCGTGCGCGCCGGAGCCCTCTCCATCGAAGGCGCGCTGGAGCAGCTCGCGGCGCAGCACGAACAGCAAGCGCAGCACGAACAGCAAGCGCAGCACGCTCAGCGCAACGGAACCCAGGACCTGGGCTTTGCGGCTGTGGATCACGCGCGGGCCCAGCGCCAGGGGTTTGCCGAGGTCATCTTCGGCGCGGGCAAGACGCCCGAGCAGGTCGCGCTTATCGCCCAGGCGCTTCACGAGCGCGGCTCGACCGTGCTGGCCACACGCTGCTCGCCCCAGGCCGCGCGCGCCGTGCAGCAAGTACTTGAGGGCGCGGTCTACGATGCTGCGGCGCGCACCATCGTGGCCGGGCCAGCCGCGCCGCCCCTGCCAGGACGCTGCGGCATCGTGTGCGCCGGCACCAGCGACCTGCCGGTGGCGCGCGAGGCCAGCCTCTGCCTGCAGGCGATGGGCGGGCGCGTGCTCGAAATCAACGACGTGGGCGTGGCCGGGGTGCACCGCCTGTTCGCGCGCCTGGACGAAATCGTCGCCTGCGACGTGCTCATCGTGGTCGCGGGCATGGAGGGCGCGCTGCCCAGCGTCGTCGGCGGCCTGGTCTCGGCTCCCGTCATCGCGGTCCCAACCAGCGTGGGCTACGGCGCGAGCTTCGGCGGCTTAAGCGCCCTGTTGGGGATGCTCAACTCGTGCGCTTCGGGGCTGGCGGTTGTCAACATCGACAACGGCTTTGGGGCCGCCGCCTTCGCCGCCTCGATTTTGAGGAGGATGAGCCACCAGCAGCCGCGTGGCTGAGCCATTATGAAGATCGCGTATTTCGATTGTTTCGCGGGCATCGCGGGCGACATGGCGCTGGGCGCTCTGCTCGACTGCGGCGCGCCGCTCGCTGAGCTCAAGGCCGCGCTGGGCACGCTCGCCCTCGAAGGCTGGGAGCTGAGCACCGAGCCGGTCTTGAAGAGCGGCATCCACGCGCTCAAAGTCCGCATCGCCCTGCACGGCGAGAGCGATGCTCAGGAGCTGCAGCGCGTTCGAGATCAAGCCCCAACTCACGAGCACGAGCATTCGCACGAGCATCCGCACGAGCCGCACGATGAGCTTAGCGCAGGTGAGCACAGGCACCAGCATTTTCATGGGCGCTCGATGGCAGAGATCCGCGAGTTGATCCAGTCGAGCGGGCTGAGCGAGACGGTCAAGGCCAAGTCGCTGTCGATTTTCTGGCGCATCGCCGAGGTCGAGGGCGAGATGCACCACAAAGCGCCCGAGGAGGTTCACTTCCACGAGATCGGCGGCGTCGATTCGATCCTGGACATCGTGGGCATCGCGTGGTGCCTGGAGCACTTGGGCGTCGAGCGCGTGGTGTTCTCGCCGCTACCGTATTCTGCGGGCTGGGTGGACTGCGCGCACGGGCGGATGCCGGTTCCGGCTCCGGCCACGCAAGTACTTCTGCGCGGCGTGCCCGTGGTGCCGACCGACATCCTGGGCGAGATGGTGACGCCGACCGGAGCGGCTCTGGCGGCTGTGCTGGGAGCCGGGTTCGGGCCGATGCCGGCCATGACGCCGCGCCTGATCGGGAGCGGCGCGGGCAGCAAGGAGTGGCCGGACCGCCCGAATATGCTGCGCGTTGTGATCGGCGACACTCTGGAAATCGCGGTTCCAAGCGGCGGCCACGTGCCGGTTCGCGCCGCCCAAGCGCACGAGGTGCAGCGAGAATCGCACGGCGACACGCACGCCGAGGTGCGGCAGGAGGGCGTGCCCGAGGTTCAGGCCGCGCCCGAAGCGGGGATGCTGAGCGGGCTGAGCGGAGTCGAGGGGCTGGAGTGGAAGAACCTGGCCACGGTCGAGTGCAACATCGACGACATGAACCCGGAGCTCTTCGCTGCGGTGACGGCGCGCCTCTTCGAGGCGGGCGCGCTCGATGTGTGGATCGCCAACCTGCACATGAAGAAGAACAGGCCCGCGTTCTTGCTGGGCGCGTTGTGCGAGGCCGAGCGGACTTCAGCTCTGGTCACGTCCATGCTGCGCGAGACGACGAGCCTGGGCGTGCGTGTACAACCTGTGCTGCGAGCCTCGCTGCCGCGCGAGTCGCGCACCGTCGAGACGAGCTACGGGCGCGTGCGCCTCAAGGTCGCGCGCTGGAGCCAGGCCGGAATCCTGCGCTGCGCGCCCGAGTGGGACGACGTGGAAGCCGCCTCTCAGGAGCGAGGCGTGCCCGCTCGCGAGGTCTACGAAGCCGCTCTCCTCGCCGGGCGCGAGATGCTGCGCGCCCACAGCTAAACCTCAGCTAAGCCTCAAGTACTTGCAGCAAGCCGCAGCCGCCAAGCCACCAGCTTGACGAAAGCACCAGCCCAGCCGAAGCACAAGTTGAAGCCACGAAGCACAAGCAACGAAAGCACAGGATGCCGAAGATTATGTCGAAGAAGCTAAACACACAGCGCGTTCAGAGCCTGCTCATCGCAGCCAGTTCTCTTTTGGTGGCCTCAACCGGCTGGGCGCAGGCGGGCGCGGCGGCGGCGGCTCCGGCAGCTCCGGGCGCAGCTCCCAACACGGCTCCCGGCGGCCCGGCGGTGTTCCCCACGGACGTGGAGAACATCGCGCTGGCCAAAAACGGTGGGCGCGTGATCGCGGTCACGTCCACGCTGGACAACGACCCGGCCTTCAACGCCAACAACCTCATCGACGGCCAGGTCACGAGCGCCGCGCGCCCCAAGTCCTCCTCGGGCTGGGCCTCGAACCGTTTCGACCCCATCGACATGGAGACCGTAACGCTGGGCTTCAAGGGCGACGTGACGCGGCGCATCGGCAAGGTCGTGCTCAACCCAAGCTCCAACGTGACGCCCGAGCGTTGGGCCAAGGATGTCGAGATTCAGGTCTCAACCGAAGGCCCCGACGGGCCTTACCGCCCGGTCATCTTCGCCACCATGCGCAAGGCCGCTGTGCCCCAGGAGTTCAAGTTCGTGCCCGCCGAGGCCAAGTACTTGCGCCTGGTCTTCCGCTCCAACTGGGGCTCGGACCGCGCCGTCGCGCTGGGCGAGGTCGAGGTGTACGAGGCCATTGGCCAGAGCGACCCCATCGGCCAGATCATCTACCAGCTCGAAGGCGCCGTCTCCGAGCTGAGCCGCTTCCGCCAGACCCAGTTCAACACCGGAGGCGCCCCGACCACGGTGGCTTCGGCTCAGGGCTTGTCTCAGGCCACGCTGCAGCTCATCCAGAACATCGGCGGCACGGCGGGCGCGGCGGCAGCCAGGAGCGGCGCGCGGCTGCCCAACGGAGCGCCCAACGCGGCGCTGAACATCGCGGCCCTGGCCAACGGCGGGCGCATCGCGGATTTTTCGAGCCAGTTCGTCTCGGACCCGGCCAAGGGCCCGGACCCGGACTACGCGCCCGAGAAGCTGCTGGACGGCCAGGTCATGAAGGTCGATGCCGCGGGCAACGCGACGGGCACCTTTGGCTGGTCGAGCCAGGGCTTCACGCCGGGCAAGCAGTTCGTGACCATCGGCTTCCAGGACGACCGCACCAAGCTGCTCTCGAAGATCGTGCTCAACCCGGCCTCGAACCAGTCCCAGCTGCGCTGGGCGCGCCGCGTCGATGTGCAGGTGACAACCGAGAGCGCCAAGGCCGGGCCCTTCCGCACCGTGGCCACCATCAACCTGCGAAGCGAGCCGGTCAACCAGGAGTTCGCGATCGGCCCGGTCGAGGCCAAGTATGTGCGGCTTGTTTTCGAGGCCAACGGGCCGGGCGACGTGCCCATCGCCAACGCCGACCCCGACGTCAACTCAGACCGCGCCGTCTCGCTGGGCGAGGTCGAAATCTACGAGGCCACCGCCGGCAGCCAGGAGCTCGACACCCTGATCGACCGCTTCAACAACGTGCTCACCCAGCTCAAGAACCTGCGCAACAACGGCAAAGCCCCCGCAGCCAACGCCGCCACCGCCACGCGCCCCGATGAGCTCAAGACGCAGCGGTCTTAACCAGCCACAGCAGCAATAGGCGCGGCAAGTACTTGAGCAAGTACTTGCCGCGCCTTCGGCTTTGGGACTCGTCATGCCCATCGAACTCAACGCAACGGAAGCCGCCAGCTACAAATCGTGCCTTCAGCGCCCTGTCTCAACTCAGGAAGTCGAGAGCCGCAAAGTCGGGCGGCCCGCTCCAACAAATCCATATTGGCTGGACTTCCTGGCGCATATGATGGAAGGCGACGAGCTGTGGCAATATTCCTCACCGCGAGAAGATTGGGAGAATCTGGTGGGCGAAACAGGAGTGGCTATCGTGCGGGATGGTGAAGTCGTAAGCATCTTCTTTAGAACATAACCGGGTTTGGGTGTTCAGCCATAGGCGCATGGGAGAAAGTATGGCGCGCAGCCCAGGCGCACGCGACGGCACAACTGGCTGCTGCCCCTCAACTGGCAGCAGCTTCGGCTTTGGGCGACGGGCGATTTTGATCTGCGGACTGGAATGAGCGGCTGCAAGTACTTGCAGGCGCTGCGTTTGGTTTTCGCGTCGCTGAGCCATCCTCAACACCATGAAACTTCTCATCCCCGCCCTGCTGCTTGGGCTGAGCGCGCCGGTTCTGGCCCAGCCCCAAGCTCCGCTGCGCTTGTGGCCCGGCGATGCTCCCGGAGCCAGAGGCCAGGCTCCCGAGGACATTCCCCTGCTCACGCCCTACCTGCCCGCAGCCGGAGCCACGGGAGCCGCCTTCGTTATTTGTCCCGGCGGCGGCTACAGCGGGCTGTCGATGGATCACGAGGGCAAGGCGTACGCGCTGTGGCTCAACCAGAGCGGCGTGGCGGGCTTTGTGCTGAAGTATCGGCTCGGCTCGCACGGCTACCGGCACCCTTCGATGCTCCAGGACGCCGCGCGCGCCATGCGCCTGGTGCGTGCGCGAGCCGCCGGGTGGAAGGTCGATCCGCAGCGGCTGGGCATCATGGGATCCTCAGCCGGCGGGCACCTCGCCTCGACTCTGCTCACGCACTTCGACGCGGGCGACGCCAAGTCCGCCGATGCGATCGAGCGCCAGAGCTCGCGGCCCGACCTCGGCGTGCTGTGCTACGCGGTCATCACGATGGGGCCCGACACCCACCGCGGCAGCCACGACAATCTGCTGGGCCAGAACCCTTCGCCTGAGCTGGAGAAGCTGCTCTCGAACGAGCTGCACGTCACGCCGCAGACCCCGCCCTGCTTCGTCTGGCACACCGTGGCCGACCCCGTGGTCAAGGTCGAGAACAGCCTGGCCTTCGCCTCAGCTCTGCGCCGCAACGGGGTGCCCTTCGACCTGCACTTGTATCAGAACGGCGGGCATGGGCTTGGCCTGGGCGACGACGCGCCGCCGTTTCGCAACGCCCTGCCGTGGGCCGGCGACCTGCTGTTCTGGCTCGGGCAGCAGAAGTTTTTGACGCCCGCAGCGCCCGCTGTAGCCGCCGCGCCCGCCGCCCCCACGAAGTGAAGGGGCCAGCAGAATCGCGGCGCGCGCTTTCAAGGCGCACACGGCCAGCCTCAAGCCGAGCAACGGGCCGGGACGCTTCAGTTGAGCCGGGCTGAGCATCAAAGGGCTGCCTGGCGCGCGCTCCCATCACAACGCGCTGATGCCGCCCCAGGTACTTGCGGACAAGAAATCGCGGCACGCTGCCTCGTTGCGCGGCTTGGCGCGGCGTGCGATTACGAATGCCGCCCTGTCACTTCGCTGATTTCAGGAGAAAGCCATGCTTGCCATCCCTTCGCAGGTCACCGTGCCGCGCTTTGTTGGGCAGCGCCAGATCGGCACGATTTCTAAGCCGGTGCCCACGCCCGGCGCGGGGCAGCTGCTGCTCGAATGCAAGGCCAACGCGCTGTGCGGCAGCGAGCGCGGCCAGTTCGCCCACGGCAGCGAGGTGACGCCGGGCCACGAGGCGGCGGGCGTGGTGGTGGCGGCTGGCGAAGGCACAAGTACTTGCGTCGGGACGCCGGGCGTGGTGTTCCTGATGGATTTCTGCGGCCAGTGCCGCAGCTGCCGCGCCGGGTTCACCAACCAGTGCCTGCAAAAGCGCGCCGACATGGGCTTCAACCGCGACGGCGGCTACGGGCGCTACGAGCTGATCCACGAGAGCATCTTCTTCGCCACGCCGCACGACCTGCCCGCGAGCGAGGCGACGCTGCTGCTCGACATCATGGGCACGGGAGGCCACGCCATCAAGCGCGCGAGCCTGGTGCACCCGGACATCGGCTCGCTGCTCATCCCCGGCGCGGGGCCGATTGGCCTGGGCGTGCTGGCGATGGCCAGGCTACTGCTGGGGCCGGAGGTGCCGGTCGTGATTTCGGATGTGGTGCCCTACCGATTGCAGCTGGCCGAGGCGATGGGCGGCCTGCCCGTCTTGAGCAGCGAAATGTCGCTCGCGCAGGGGCTCCAGCATCACGGAATCGGCGCGCCCGATGTGGCCATCGACTGCGCCGGCAAAGCCGCCGTGCGCGACGAGTGCCTGGCCCTGCTCGCCCATCGCGGCGTGCTGGTCAGCGTGGCGCACGGCGAGGGGCTCAAGATCGAGAACCTGTACGCCGACTTCGTGGCCCGCGAGATGACGCTGCTTGGCTCCGAATATTTCGCGTTCCACGAGCTCGCCGAGAACCTGCCGCTGCTGCAGGCCAACCGCGCTTACATGAGCCAGATCATCACGCACCGCCTGAGCGTGGACGAAATCCAGCGCGCCTTCGAGCTCTTCTTCGCGGGCGAGACGGGCAAGGTCATCATCGAACAATGAACGAGAAACTCAAGATCGCGCTGATCGGCACCGGCGGCTGGGCGCGCCAGCACTGCCGTATCTTGTCGGGCCGCCCGGACGTGGATTTTTGCGCCGTCGTGGGCCGCGACGCGGGGCGCACGGCCACGCGCGCCGCCGAGTATCGGACGCGGCCTTACACCTCGGTTGCGCGGATGCTGGGCGAGCAGCAACCGGATTTGGTGTGCGTGTGCCTGCCCAACCAGCACCACTTCGAGGCGACGCTGCAAGTACTTGAGGCGGGCTTCCCGCTCCTGGTCGAGAAGCCGCTCGTCTTCGAGATGGCGCAGGCCGATGCTCTGCTCAGGGCGGCTCGTGAGCGCGGCTTGTTCTTCGCGATCAACTTCAACCACCGCTACGCCAGGCCGCTGCAGCTGGCCAGAGCCGCCATCGACGAGGGCAAGCTGGGCGACATCGTCTTCGCGACGTGGCGCTTTGGCGGCGAGGGCAGCTCAGACCATCCGCACGCCAACCTGATCGAGACGCAGTGCCACGCCTTCGACCAGCTCGAATGGCTGTGCGGGCCGGTCACCTCGGTTATGGCCGAGATGACCGACCAGACGGGCAAGGGCTTCTCGACTCTGGCGCTCTCGCTGCGCTTTGAAAACGGCGCCGTCGGCTCGCTGCTGGGCTCGTATGACTCGTCCTACGCCTACCGCGACACCCAGCGCATCGAGGTCAACGGAACCAAAGGCCGCGTCCTGATCGAGGACACCGTGCGCCGCTTCCAGCTCCAGAGCGCGGGCGACGAGACCTCGCAGGAGTGGCAGGCGGGCTACTTCAACGACGCGGACCGCGAGTTCGTGGGCACCTTCGACAGGCACATGGACGCCGTCCTGCAAGCCTTGCGCGCTGGCCAGGCGCCGCCCATCGGCGCGGAGCGGGGACGGCGCGCGCTGCAGCTTGCCTTTGCCGCCATCGAGTCGTTCGAGGGCGGGCGACGCATCTGCACGCCGCAGGAATCCGGCGCCTGAGAGCCTGCAAGTACTTGCGGGGCGAGGCCTGGCGCGGGCAGGTTAGAAAATGGCGCGGCAGTGATATAATGAGGCCAGTTAATCCGTTACAGCGGCGGCTTCAGGGAATTCATGCAGACATTTTTTCATCAGTTGCAAAGCGCGCGGCGCGGCTCAAGCTCAAGGGGCTCAAGAGCCGCCGGGTTCAGGCAGGCGCGCGGCTTCACGCTCATCGAACTGCTGGTTGTGATAGCCATCATAGCCATCCTGGCGGCGATTTTGTTCCCGGTGTTCGCGCGGGCGCG
>JAABUK010001178.1_pt1 | contig 50846 bp, 66 predicted proteins | sample 5559141 | NCBI WGS metagenome assembly JAABUK01 (sample SAMN10711869, study PRJNA513367) | rock metagenome | isolation source: Antarctica rocks | place: Antarctica: Victoria Land, Pudding Butte nord | collected 2016-01-03 | reverse complement strand
GGCCCCCCTTTCCCCCCCCCCCCCCCCCCCCCCCCAGTATTCCCCCCTTTTAGGCCTGCGGCCCAACTTGCCAAGAGGGACTTGGGCATCATCGCAGGCTTGTCTGCATCAACATGTCTCACAGCTCTGTACTTTCTTTGGCTTGTCTGTTGCAAGATGCATATTTCAAGCATCTACAGGTGCAGAGTGATCAGTTTGAATACATAATTTGTGTGTTCTTGTGATAGCATGCAGACAACATGCATTCACGCTTCATCCTTGCATTCATCTTCATGCAGGCACAACAGCCCAGTGCTGATGTTCATGCTACAAGGGCGCTTTCCCGAATGCCCTCCTTTGGCAAGAGCCTCAACAGGAGCTTGAGCAGAGGGAGCGGGTCCTCTTCTTCAGGCAGCACCATGGAGCGAGCAGCTTCTGCAGCAGCTGCCATAGGTGACCAGCCCAGCAGCTCTGGGCAGGGGGGTATGCTGGGGATGGCTGTGGGGGTCTGGAGAAAGGCTACCTCCAAGCTATTTGATCTAGAGGCCAAAATTGCCAATCAAGTACGCACACACAACATGATGTGCAATGAGCACATGTGCAAAGAGTTACAGTCAAGGTTGTTGGTTGTGTGTGCTTGCAGCTGCGTGATCTTGTTCCTCACAGCCAGCATGTTTTGTGAAACATGCATGGACTGCATGGCCCTGGCTGCGAACTGCATGACACAGACATCCAAAGAGTGTCCGCATACACACAAGGCTCATGCCTGCAGTCATGAGCAGCATCTGGTGTACAACGCCCACTGATATATCTGTTCATGGCGCAGTCAGCAGCAGTCTCGACCCAGACAGCTCGCGTACAGCAGCTGCAGACCCAGGCAGCTACTGGGAAGGTGTCTGTCAAACGTGTGGAGAAGGAGCAGAACGTCCTCTCCAAGATGACGGTGAGCTACAGTCACATGACCGAAATGGTCAGCCATTGCACAACCTGCCTTGTTGCCTCACACAGATTTGCATGTGCTGAAAGTGGAAAGGTCACCTGTGATTGGATGGCTTGTTCTGCAGATGCACTGACAAGCAAGGATGTCATGTTGTAATGCCTAGAGCATTTTTTCTTTTTGCGTGAGTTTAACAGCAGACGCAGCTGCCACATATGACAAACTTGACTGTCTGAGCATACTTGGGTGGAGTACAATCATGCCTTTAATCATAAGCTCCTTGGTGAAGTTATCTTGTGATTTTGTAGGGACGCTTGGCAGGACTGACCTCTGAGTTCAACACTACAGCCCAATCAGCCAATCGCCTCCTGGGGTCTCTCATGAACAGAGGCAAAGGCCCAACCACCCTTGAATCCCCAGATGCTGTTGCCCAGAACGCTGCAGAAACCATAGGTGCTCCCAAAAAGTCTGCTAGGCGTTCAGATCTCCCGCCCAGCTTGCAGAAGCAATCAAGTCTGTCAGCCAGCTTGCAGAAAGCCCGGGAACAGCAGCAGGAGCTCACAGCAGCAGCTGCTCAGGCAGCTGCCTCAGTCCAGGAGCCTGTCCAAGCTTCCAGGGCTGGCCAGGAACAGCCCCAGCAGGGCAGGGCTGTTTCACAACGTCCCAAAGCTGTGAGGCAGAAACTGTCCAAGAAGAGTGTTGACAAAACAGAGGCAGTGCCTGCAGCAGCTTCAGGTACGCGCTGTCCTTGCAAAACAAGAGATGACAGAGTCCTTGCTTCTTCCATGCAGTTGCTTTGAAGGTGCATGTTATGGCAATCAGCATTACCCTGGTCTTGCTGAAGGTTCCTCACACGAACTCTGCTGCTCTGGCTCTGAAATCTAGGCTGAGCTGAGCCTTGTCTGAGAGCATGTATGTGCCCTTGACAAGCAACGACACCAAATCTGCGTCTCTCTTTTAGTGGACAGTAGCACAAGATGCAGCTGTGGTATGGTTGCCATTTGAGGCTCACCAGTGCTGCATGCTCCAGCTCAAATCCCTCTGGCAGGAACCAACAGCCGCTAGGCACCCACATGCTGAATGCACACATGTCATTCCCCTATTACCGAATCCCACTCACAAACATTTCCTCCTGCATGCTTTTGCAGGTGGGGGTGGGGTTGCAAGTGGGGCTGGGGGTGCAGGCGTCAACATGCTGTATGCTGGGCTGAAGTTTACAGGGCTGGCCCTGAATGTGGCTGGTGGCCTGGCAAAGGCTGTCAGGCAAGACGCTGAGCGCATGATGAAAGAACTGGAAGCTGATGCTGCTGCCAAGGTTGGCCATAGTTTCACCTCATTGATCACCATACAATCAAAGGTGTTGAGTCAGTGATCACAGTACAATCTAAGGTGTTGAGTCAATGATCACAGTACAATCTAAGGTGTTGAGTCAGTGGAGCAACAGCGTCATGCGGCCTTGCCATTACATTGCAGCAGACAAAGCCAATCAGTGCATCACCCTAGAGCATTAGGAGTTTTGACTCAGCAGACATGCTGGCTTGACAGCATGGTGTGCGACAATGTCTGGCATGTGACATCAAAGCGGCACCTTGACAGTGTCTGCAGCAATACAATGTCTTATGCACGCATGCATGCGAGGCATGCTTCTGGTGCATCACGGTGACAGTAAAAGCTGAAGCATGTGCGACACATGCTAATTATTAGACCAGTCGAATGGTCAATTGTTGAGCATGGAAGGTGTATAACAGCAGCATCGAAGGTGTACTTGAATTACACCTTTGATGCTGCTGTTTTCTTCCTCAGAATATCATCCACCGACATGTGGCTTGCAGAAACTGTCCAAGGAGTCAGCAGCAGCCTTTGTGGACCTACTCAGGCAGGCTCACCCTCCCATCACCTCTCACACCACCTTTGCTGCCATTGAGGCACAGTGCCAGGCAGATGACCGGTGGCAAGCCCTTTCTGATGACAAAAGGTAGCTGCTCTGTCTGCAGCACTGTGCCGACACGGAGATCGCTCTGAATGTACTCAGTTTACTTGCCTGTTGTTGAATGGTCCAGGGTTGACTGATTGCTTCTGCCTGATGCATTTGATGTACCTGATGCATTTGGTGTGACGGTCCAGGGTCGAACCATGGGAATTGAGTGTTAATGGACACTGCTGCGTTGCTTGCATGGTGCTCATGCATGTAATCACCTCTGGACTTGTCTTCTATCTGTCTAGTTCATACAGCAGCAATTCCTGTATTGCCATGCAACCATGCACTGGACATCTTGCTCACCACAGCAATTGATTGACACATTTACTGCTTGGTCGCCTCCTATTGGTTAATGGCTTGATTGCAACTTTGCTTTCCATTGACATGCCTTGCTGACTGATGCAATGCCTGACTCAGGGTCTGAAATGCTGACACTGCAGGCAGCAGGTGTTTGAAACGTACTCAACTGCTGTGACCAAGATGGAAGCAGCTGCTCATCAAACAGCTGTTGCAAACTTCAAGGTATGCACTTGCCTGCCAGCATCAGGTCTTAAGCTATGTCAGCTCTCTATTAAGCTCTTTGCAACCTAGATATTGATGTCATTTTGAGCATTGTCTGACATTGGCATTGCCATCGTGCCTGCCCACAGCTGTGGTGCGCACTCTTTGTGCAGTTACCACTATGAGTGTGGTGGTTTTGGTGTGAGATGAGGTGTCTTTTGTTGGAACACTTCCTTGTGAATGTCAATGGGTGTGTTCTCACCAAAAGATGCATGGTACGTGCAAAATGACATATGTCGGGGCCTTTTAGCCCACTGCAAAGCACGCTGCTTCTCAACAATGGCTGGCATCTGTCAACCACAAGGTGCATCAGGGTAGGAGATCACAATCATGCTGTTCTCATCAACATTGCCATCACTGCTATTACTGTCATACTTACTGTCATGACAGAGTCGTCGTACTCATGTAAACGCTGTTAAAATTCGGCAGGTATCACTGCTGACGATGGCTCGGTTGCAGGTCATGCTTGCTGAGAGTGACATCAAGCCGGACAGTGATTGGTCCACAGTCCAGGGACAGCTGTCCAGCCTGGCTGCTTTCACTGCTGTCAAGTCTGATGAGGACCAACGCCAGCTCTTTCAGGATTACACTGGAGATCTCCAGGTAAGCATCAGCCATTCACAATCAGTAGCAGCGACAAGGTTTGGAGCCTGGACATCCATCACTTGTGTTTGACAGAACACGAAGGCTTTTCTGAAGCATCTACACCAAGATCTGCGCACGCATGACTTGTCGTAAGAAAGTAGGGAAGCACACCCTGGCACAAACTTCAAGCAAAACATGATAGGTTTGAGGTTTTCCCTTTTGAGGGAATTCAAGGATCTACATCTTGGAAAAAGACTAGGGCTCTCTTTGTGCATGGTGCTCACCAAGGACAGGAAGCAACTCTTTACTGCTCTTCAGAAGCTGTCTTCAGAAGCTGTCTTAGTCGTGACCTGCCAAATCTTCAATCTTTCCTGGTGGCAACCTGTCAAATCCTCAGCTGGCTGCAATATCAAGTCTTGTTACTCTGTGGCATTCTCTGCATCATGAAATCAATGACCAGTCATTGTCAACAATCATGTCCTGCATGCCTGCTCCCATGTGAAATTTGTGACACAGCATGCAAAGCAGCCTTAGCTAATCATGTGTCATGCTGCAGGCTGCTGCTGACAGGGCCGCTGTAGTTGCATTGTGTGAAGAAGAGTTTTGTGGGCTGTTGGAGGGGCAAGACCCCCCTCTCACGCCCCGGTCCTCCTGGCCCGCCTTACGCCGCCAGGTCATGCTCCCCTCCATTCTCTAGCTGTTCTTGTTTTGTTCAGCCATGTTACCTTTATGGATACAGTAACGCTGACTGTGCCAACTAGGTATGCTGACTGTATTCAGTAAACTTGATGACTGTTTTGATTGTGCTAAGTAGAGTCGCTGACCCCAATAGAAGCCTTGCTGTGCCTAGGTTCTGTCGTTTGTCTAGTCAGCAACTGCCCCCATGCACATGTCTTGCTCCCACAGAGCCAGCAGCTGTTCATGAGTGCAGATCTTGTGTAGGTGTACCCGCCCATAAAGTCTTGTCTCACTGGTGTGTAAGCATTTCTGAAAACCCAAACCCTAAACCCTGAAAACCCATTTTCTGGAGTGCAGATTGCCCAGGACCCCCGCTACACAGCTTTGCCTGAGCGGCGCTGCCGCCAGCTCTTCAACCAATTCCATTCCACCCTCAAGGACCAGCAACCCCAAGCGGACCCCACTCCTGTCCCCTCATCAGCCACCAGGCCTTCTTCTTCCTCGTCACCATCACACAGCTCTTCTTCTCCCATGCTGGCCACCAGTGGGTCTTCTTCTTCGCCAGCTGAGTCAGAAAGGATGTCCGCAAGTAGGCTTGCTCAGACTTCAACCAGTGCACAAGAAGAAGACCAACAGCAGCATTGGGAGGATGTAGGGCCTGGCCAGGGTTTGGCAGAGCTGACTCAGCAGGCAGGGGCGCAGATGCCCACTGCAGGGGGTATGACTAATGGGGCAGGTTCCAGTGGGCTACAGTCTACAGGGCAGCTTGATGCACTTGAGGCACTCAGGCAGGACCAGGCTCGACTCAAAGCTGAGTATGACCGCATGGAGGTGAGCAACATAGCTGTCCAAATGCCTGTGCTTGCATGGTGCGTGTTCTGAGTTGAATCTGGATTGTCATGCTTGACAAACGCGTATGGCATGCTGGTTGCCACTCTGTCTGATGTCAGGACAGGCGTCCCAGCTAATCGTTGTTGCCAGGTACCTACTAGTTGTGCCTAAACCCTAGTCCTGTGAGTCAACATGCACTAACTTGAGACAGTAAAGTGCACCAATGGGGTGTGCGCTGACAGAGCAAGTGGCATAGACGCATTTGCAAGTCAGCACAACGCCCACTACCCTACACAGAAGCCTCAGAAATCAGCATGCTACACTGAGGCTTGATCCCGCATCATATCCTGACACACAGCAGTTGATACCAAAGGCTTGTGAGGTGAAACCAGCAAACACCAATAACACTGGGTTGCTGGTTGCTTTGGCAGGCCCAAATGCAATCCACTGATCAAGATATATAGAAGGCCTGGAAGCTACTTTTTGTACAAATTCCACGGTTTTTTTAAAGATTGGTATAGAAAGTTTTGTTTGCTGCTGTGTGTGCAGGCCAAGCTGCTGGAGATGGAGGCCCGTCTGCGCATGAAGGAAGCCGGCCAGAATGCGCCCAATGCTTCTCCTGCCGCTGCAGACGCACAGCCTCACAGACTGAGGTGACTCATCCCCCTGCAAGCTTGTTGACATGTTCAGCATTGCCTGCTTCATGGGTGTAAGCAGGTTCACACTCTTGATCCATACGTGATAGGTGAGAGTCATTGCAGTGCTGCACGGTAAAACATCAGATTGTGAAGCTTGCCTGTAAGATGAATGTGATGTCTCTTAAGACGGCTGTCGGGTTGCCTGATGTTCCAAATGACTTAGTTTTGGTTGTGGGCAGCAGTCCGTGCGTGATGCCACCTAGTGTTGTAGTGTCCAGGCAGGGTGTTTGACATTAAGCTAATGCCAGTTTGTATGCTAAAATTGTTCACTCTCATTACTGACGGTCTAAATCCTAAATGCATGCTAATCTGGTGTAATTGCCCTTTAAGAATGTCTACTGTTCTGTAGGTCAACATCAGTGTCTGGCAATGGAGCTGTCAAGACTTCCTCCAAGTGACTGATTTTGTACTGACTAGTGAGCGGAATCCCAAGGTCAAAGAGCTGTTTGGCTAACAGTGGACAAGCACGGCAGCTGTCTTGTCTTATAGTATGCAAGGCCAGCTGAGTTCAAGGACTACTGTTGCTTATGTGGCTTGCTGCAAGCTGTTTGGTCGTCTCTGAGCATAAAATATAGTAAGAGTGATGAGTGTCAGTGTCTTTTTGATGTCATTGAAATTTGACATATCTTATGGGTTACAGCCACGTGCTTTGTTTGAGAGGAGGCCACTTGCGATCATTGCAACCAAAGCATGGTTCTGTTTGTTTGAGTGCTGCTGCTTAGATTGGTCAAGTGATTACATTTATGAATACACCGCAGTTGACACAAGGTGTACAAGTACAAAGTACCTGGGGTCAAGCTGTTCCTGGTTGTCCCTTTGAAAAGCGGAAGCATTACAAGCTTGCGACGTTCCGAATGACCTACATTGAATGTAGCACACCCTCAAAAGGTCTCGTTGATACTTGCTTTTTCTGCTCATCTTTGAGGTGCCCCTTGCCAGGCTTCTTGTCCACTGTACTTGCGCAGCAGGAGCCACGCGTGTGCATATGCAAGCAAAAACATATAAGATTGTTTTTGATCCCGAGTGGCATGAAGCAAAAGTTGCTGGGTGCATTCACCCTATCCAGTCAGCTCAATTAAGAAAGTCTTGCATTTCAACAGTGACAGTGCTATGGTGCAATCTTGCTGCTCTTGGCAAAATAGCTTTTTTCTTCCTGGTCGTGTAAACACAACACTTGGCGTACTGCTGCAGCTGTTCAGCCGCTGCTGTTGCTGCAATATTGCTGCAATATATTAATATGCTCATGATGACAAGGTGTTCACAGCGTGAAAGTGTGTCTCAGTGTGCCATTCCCTACAGAGAGTGCAGTATTAATTTCTGTGTACCAATGTACCACCTCTTTCTTAGTGTGTGGGAGTAGAGAGCATATGCATTTCCGGGTAGGGTGAAACCTTAAGGCTTTTCTATGGCTGGTGGTGCATTGACCCCGCCGAACCCTACGCACACACGCACACCCCCACTGTTTATTCCTCTACAGCAACTTCCTGATACCTTAAGGAAAGCTTTTTTCATAAAATCCATCAACCTGTTGAAAATGCATCTTTCTTGCAGCAAACAATACTCTTCATCCCATTTTATTCCAGATGGGGACTCCGTGTCATAGTCAAATCTAGTGTAGGTATCATCCTCTATTACCCTTCCATACAGACTGACAAAATGGTTGAATTTATTAGTGTTTGTCCATACTCTACAAGACACGTCATGCTTACACAAGCCTGTTACACTCCTGTGTACATCCCTGTGTTTGCTGTTCTCAGGGCACGACAGGGCCTCTACATTTCGCGGGGCCGCCCCATCGGATGAATTCGTGTTTTGCGGGGGTTTCCCGCATGCTGTGCGTGCGTTGATGGGGGTTGGTTCAAGACTCGCAATGGCTTGACTGAGCGTGCTGAAAGGATGTTGTTGAAGCTGCAATGTTACTGGCTCAATCTCTAGTGCGTCGTCATCCTCACTCTCAAATTAAGTACTTTGTGAAAGTAAAGTACTTTGTGAGCACGTCATTCTTGCTTTTTGGCATGCTTGTCATGCACAAGTAGCTTTGCACATGATTTGCATGTGCAGTATTGATAGCGGTCAGAAGCGCTTAGACGGTGTGCCCGCAAAGTCAGCAGCCGACTCTGTCAGTCAAGGGGGCTTCCCACTGGAGCACCAAAATTTGAAGGGGGCAAAGCCCCCTTCAAAAAATGGCATTAAGCCGTTTTGGGGGGGCGCCCCCCGACCGGCCTTCGAATTCGGCCGGTCGGGGTTTGGGCACCCAGCCCGCCGGGTTTTCTGCGGGCTGTCGTGCCCTGGCTGTTCTTATCTTCCCTGACTGTAACTATCATGCCGGCTCCTGTGCAAAACAAACCTTTTCAATCCTCTACAGAGACTGGAGTGTACTGCATGTGAACACAGTTCAACAAAAATCAAAACATCTCCTCCTCTTTAAACCTGATTTTTGATCGATTGAATTTGATTGCTTAGCGGAGAACTCACCTGCCTGTTTCCAGACAGGCGTTCCTCCTAATTGTTTGGAACTAGATACCCAGCGCCTTGCATGAGGACCTACGAGAAGTCGACTCACACCGCTGCATTGACGTCAGTTGCTGCGGCAACTGCTATAAGTACCACAGTCAGTAACAGGCACTCAGGCCAGGTATGGGTTGCCCTTAGGGTCAGGCAATTTGCCATTGGCGAAGACTGAGTTCGCAGAAGTGCTTCACACGCAGCCTGCCAGTGCCGCTCTGACGCGCTCCCAGCCGCTGCACATGTTCTCGTGTCCGTTTCCACAATTCATAGATCTGCGGTCGATAGGGGATCTTTCGCGGCTGTTTGGATCAACCCCCATGTCTGACCTTGCTTTGTTGCTGTGACCTTGCGACCTGCATTGAAACTCAGATTGTTTACAACGACAGCAACAATGTTTCCGGTAATATGTTGCAAGCATCCAACTGATAGTCTTCTCAAACACACCCAGTTTGGTTCTTGATCACAAGGCTTGTGCAACTGGTGGCAAGTTGCGCGTATTGCCAACCTATTGTCTTTGTAGCACATATGAATTTGCGTGCGTGTTTAAGGTGTTACATGTACATAAGACACCACTTGACGCAAGTCTTGTAGAGTGCAACTATTGTCAAGATGTTTGAGGCATTGTTTGGGTCATTTGTCAGGAGCACCCCTCTTGTAGCACATTTGTGGGAGATGCCTGGTCTGTTGCTGCGCAGCATGCTGCACTGGAGCTGTGGCAATGCGGAAACTATGCATTCATCACCCAGCAAGTTATTGTGCGTGGTGCACAGTATACTTGCAGGATGAAAAGACAAGGCTGTCTACAAGCACGACATTGCATCATGATTTAAAACGATGCAACGTGCAAAATTTATCAGTTTGAAACACTGTCTACCTGGCAAGACTAACGCAAAGGCAATTGAACTACACAACGAAATACGACTGCGCATGCACAGTGCATCAACGGGTTCAGGCAAACATTATATCCGCAACTTGTTTACATCAGAGGCAAAGCGGGTGCCCAAGCACGCGAGCGGCTCAATCCACACCTCCTGCCATACCTCTGTTGATTGACAGGGAAACCTGAACCGATAACATTCATGCACAGTTGTCAGTTGCACAATCTCTGACATTATTCAAATGAAGACACCGTGAGTGGATAGGTCATTGACTTAAAGCTGATTTACGGCCACATCAAGCTGTACCAAAAAGCCTGCCCAAAATATGGCGCTGTTAGCCGCCCAGTCAGGGAGATCTTTCAACATCATGCTGCTCATGCTTGACCCCTCCGCTTGAAGGAGATTTTGATGCCTTCGACTTCTTCACTATCACTGCTAGTCAATGCCATGCCAATGCCTGTCCAGGCCCCGCTGCTGCCTTGTCTACCAGAGTAGTAGAGTCGCCAGGATCCACCTGCCATACTCACAGGGCAGGGTGTCCCAATGCTGCCCCTGTCCCATGCTTCAGGGTCGTCTGAACAGGTCAGCACAGGCCTGTACAGACACAGTCACTATCAGTGCAATCCACATATGCACTGTGGTAAAGTATGACATGCACAATAGTTACACCATGCAATGCACTTGTAGTCAGCTGCCTGTGCATCTATGATAGCTAATGGCTGTAGGGCACTGCCTTTGAAGGTCAGCAAATGCTGCCTGTGACTGCAGACAAGTTGTGTCGGCTGTATGGTAGGGTTGGTTGAGCATGAAAGCAAATTTCTGGTAACATAGCTTTTGCTGTTTAGAACGCAGATGTGCCAAAAAGGTGGTTAGTGAGGGGTGAATCTGCTGACCTGTCCCATCGTTTCCATCCAGAGATGCCGTCATTGGAGACTGCCATGCCAATGCTACGAGAGTTGTCTTCAGCCACACCCTCATACCACATCACAAACCTGCAATGCACCCACACGGCTTGCTAGTACATAAGTGCACTGCAATTTTGCTGCAGTGCCCGACACACCCTTGCTGAATTGCATACTGCACCACAATATCTCTATGATTTAGGTGCTTTACCAGGCTCTGCAATTCAGTGCATCCTTCAGAACATGCATCTGACATCTGACTTCCCAAGGGGGTTGCAGTGGAAGACCAGTAATAAACTTCCACATACCACATGGCAGAGCTTGAAAGCGGAATGAGAACCAGCACTTACGGATAGGCTAGAAGCATATGAGGGTGTGTGGACAGGCCAGAAGCACACCAGGGCATGAGCAGCTGTGGTGATTGTTGAAAGTCACGCCAAGGAAGCTGTGATAGCATGCAAGCAAACTGATGAAGCAGACAACACCTGGCCAGAACCAAAGCAGGGCTAGGGCAGGGCAGGGCAGGGCAGGGCAGGGCAGGGCAGGGCAGGGCAGGGCAGGGCGGTATCATGCAGGGAAACATAGACACAACATGATGGGTTTAGAATTTAGGGCAGAGAAAAGGGACAAAAACAGTAAAGGGCCCCGGGTTTTGGCGCAAAACAAGAAGAGGAGGAGAGGGTAAGACAGTAAAAACAGCTTACAATCTCCCCCGACTCTCATGTTGTTGCAGCACCCCCACAAAAGACTGCAGACATCCACTACACCTTGACGCTGATGCCACGTTTGATCGCAGTTCCCACTACACCTTGGTCTCTAGAACTGCGATCAAACATGGCACCAGAGTCAAGGTGTACCTGATGTGAATAGTCTTTGAAGGCCTTGCTGAAGCAACATGAGAGTGAATGGCCAGCTGGCAGAATGCATGCTGTTCTCACATCTGGGCAGCCCGGTATAATTGGCTTCTCATTAAATTGACGCCGAAAGGCGTAGTCTTTTCTTTTCTTTTCTTTTCTTTTCTTTTCTTTTCTTTTCTTTTCTTTTCTTTTCTTTTCTTTTCTTTTCTTTTCTTTTCTTTTCTTTTCTTTTCTTTTCTACTGTTCTCACTGTGGCATGCCAGGCAGAGCAGAGGAGATAAACAGGGCAGCTATACTGTAAACATGTCACGCTCTGCACAATGTCATTGCACCAGCACACAGTCATGAATGGCGGAAGCAAAAGGCATACTTCTTTGTGTCTAGGTCTCTGACGATGTTACAGGCAGCTACCCCTCGGGCATCAAAGGCTCCTGGCTCTGTGCTCCCACTGCACATTGGTCCTTGCTTGGTCCACCTGCAATGAACACAGTGTCTCTCACTTTTTGTCTAAATAGTTTTTGTCGCCCCTTCTTGTTGCCCCTTCGAGGTTGTTGGAAGTGGATAACCAAGGCAGACATTCAGGGCTTTTGGGGATGTTTTATCATTGTGTCATCACAGTGTCATCATTGTGTTGATGATCCAAAGCACCATCTCAAGTCTTGACACGGCATGCTGCAGCAAATATCAGTTGCCATAGCCATCATTGTGACAATCATCAAAGGCTACTGCAGCTCACAGTTGCTGCAGCATGCGGTGTTGGGGTTTCTTTTCTGTCCTCTTTGTACTGGTAGTCTGTCCGTTGCCTGATCCTGTTTTTTCGAAATTGATGGTCCATGCGTTTTCTTAAACCCCAGTTTCGGAAAAACAGGATCAGGCAATGGACAGACTACCAGTACAAAGGGGACAGAAAAGGAACCAGATTGGATAGGGCAGGCCGTCCAACATCTGACGGGCTTTAATGAGATAGCGCGCAAGCCTCAGCATCCTGTACAACTACAAACGATGCTGGAGTTTGTGAAAGCTAGGTTTGCACGGATATACGTCTCACAATTCAAGCAAGACACAGGCAACATGGGATGCCCCAGATCACGGCAGCAGCACAACAAACAGACAGACAGGGCCAGAGGGCCTCCATGGAGGGATGGGGCCCCAGCCCACCGCAAAGGAGATCTTTTTGGCTGAGGCCGAAGCAAAAAGCAAAGGGCAGAGACAGCCAAGCAAAAGCGATGCTGAAGGGCAGGAGGCATAGCACAGCGCAGGGATAGCAGCCCAGCAAAGGGCATGCTGAAGGGTAAAAGGCAAAGCAAAGGGCAGAGACATGCAGCCAACCAGAAGGCATGCTGAAGGACAAAAGGCAGAGCAAAGGGCAGGGACAGGCAGCCCAGCAACAGGCATGCTGAAGGGCAGAAGGCAAAGCAAAGGGCAGGACCAGGCAGCTGAGGAGACGGCATGCTGAAGGGCACAAGGCAAAGCAAAGGGCAGGGACAGGCAGCCCAGCAAAAGGCATGCCGAATGGCAGGGAAAGGGAGGCCCACAGAAGGCGCTCTGAAAAGCAGAAGGCAAGGCAAAGGGCAGGAGGTGGGGACATACTTGAAGCCATCCGGGGAGGAAGCCCAGCCCACCACAAAGCGCTGCTGAACTTTATCAAAGGAATGGTAGTACATGCGCATGTCCCCTGGACCTGCTGCCACCACCTGCACTACAAAATTGAGGTTTTGATGCAACAGAAATTTCTGCCATCCGCGTTTGGTCTTTTTGTGTAAACAGGCATTTGTTTGAACCACAAAGTCGGTGAGTACCTTTGCATTTGTATGCAGATAGGGTCAAGGCGTGGTCCATTTGTACACTGCCCAGGCTGACAGCTAAAACAATCACCTCATGCTACTGGTAAACAAAAGAAAATGTATGCTAAATGTATGCAAAAGAAAATGCATGCTTTTCAGCAGGAGCCTCCTAAGGCAGCAGTTCAAAGTATGCCACTGGTGATAGACTAAGCCGTTTTACTTCAGGATCGATTGCAGACACCAGCAAGGCATTGCTAATGCAGCACACATCACCAAGCTTGGCCTTTGTAACTGATTTCTGATCAACAAAATGGACTGCCAAGGGCAGAAGTGCCAAGAAAGTGCCGGCTGCGGTGTAAAAACCTGGCTTGCTGCAGTGTCAGAGCTGTGCTGTATTGTTGAGAATGCCGTGAGCACAGCTGTGCTACACCAGACACGTACACTGCATGCTTGAACATGACTATGGGAAGGCAGCAGGAGACGCATGGACACTTCAGTGTTGACAGCCAGCCAGCAGCTAGCTTATAGTGTGGCTGCTGGCATGTAAGTCTTGGGCAGAGTTGGCAGCAGGCGCGATAGGTAACAACGGGCAGGATGCACATCAGGCACAATACACACAGACTCATTGCATGATGGGCACAGTAGCCAGCACTACCAGGGGACTACCCACACCACAGAGCAAGTGTATCAGACTGCAACACTGGGTGTCATTGACAGCTGCTGAGGACGTTCAGAGCAAAAGCAAGCATACAGTTGTTCTGTCAAAGGGCCAGGACTGAGTATGGGTTGTGGAAATGCAGTTCATCAGGGCAACCCAGAAAGCTGGGAGTTACTAGGGCCACTTGCCTGAGGGTTTGCAATGAAGAGCTCATCCCACTCCCCGGCCTCTCCTACATCTAGTATTGCCCCTGTGTGGTGCTCCCCCTCTATTCTGGCCCAGTTCAGCCCATCCTGACTCATCGCCAACCCAGGCCGCATCCTGCAGGCAGAGAACACTTTTATCACCATTTCCTTTTCCAAACTCAATTTTGGTGCTTGTGTTTGTCACAGAGAAAAGAGTCTTAAGTATCCAGCAAAGTGTTCAAATTCTCTGGAATCTACATATGCATGGTCTTGCCCTGACAAAATATGTAAATTCTAGACAATCCGACAAGTTTGATGGTTACTTAAGAGTCTTAAGCACACATTAAAGTTGTCAAATTGTCTACAATCTACATACGTTTTCAAGTTAAGACCATGCAATGCTGATGCATGCATGGCTCATCAAAAAAAGTCTAGTCAGCTGTGGGATGAGACCTGTTTACACATACACCTCAGTGGAATATGTGGTGACTAAGACTGGTGACTGGGATGAGCAGCAGCCACGTCTGCCAAAACTCATGTACAAGCGCTGCCCCAGCTGAATAAACACAGCAGTGGTGAAAATCGAGAAAAAATATTAATCATAACAACAACAATCATAATTATAATCAATGCTCACCACTGCTGTGTGTATTCAGCTGGGGCAGCACTTGTATATGACCTCTGACAGATGTAGCAGATGTGAGCATTGAAAAGCTGCTGCAACACAGCGGTTACAACACAGCAGCAAGCTTGGGAGCACTGCTGACGTGCATCTCTGCAAGCCTGTGCTGCACTTTTGGGTGCCATTCTCGGAGATATCCGTTTGGGCAACTTTGACAATTGAAAATCATCATAGACAACGACGTTGCTCCGCAATATGTCCTATTGTTATAACATACTTTCATGGGCTGTGTTCCCAGTCAGCAAGTGGTACACAGAAGACATGAGGGAGGCACACAAGAAAGCCATCTCAACGGTCACGTAGGCAGTCCTGGCTGTCGAGAAGATTCTCTTTTGTGTGCACCAATTCATGCCTTGGAACGTGGTCATGAGACAAGATAAACTGCAGCGCTGCCCTGAAACCATCCTGTTTTCACCTTTTTACCGCAACAGAAATAGAACAACATTGCGCAGACATTAACAGCCAAGGATGGTCACTGGCACTGAAGGCTGCCATCAAACACGCATGACTCTGAACTAGCACCATATGTATCTTGGGTGCCATGCTGCGCATGGTCAGCCCGCTGAGCACATGATTAGCCTGCTGGGGTGGACCTTCGCTGTGACAGACCCCACAGGTGTGGTGACGGAGAAACGCTGTCAGGTCTGCAGATGTAAAAGCTTCTGTCACTAACATGCTCAACAAATAACAGTAATTATAACAACAATAAATGCTTTCCAGCTCATGATGAGCTAGATACATGCAGGACAACTCTTGCATGTCAGCAAGTGTAATGCTATCAAGCATGCTATCATGCAAAAGCTGTAGCTTTTGCTTGGATTGCACAACCACCATGTCACGCCAGCAAACACACTGCTGCTTCATCTGTGCACAAAAGGTGACACAGTGTCAGAAGAGAGTCAATCAAGCCTCAGACAACGCCCATCGTTATAGCTGACTGGTTCTCAAACCCTGAAGATGAAAAGTGCAAAAGCCGCTGAAACCTTAACCACTACAACTTATCAAGCAAGCCTGACAAACATAAAAGTTTGAAATTTTAGAATTTTGCAAAAAGCCTGACGGCGAGAACCAACGAGAAACAACGCTGGGGTCAAACAACATGTTTGTACAAGTTGCTGTTGGAAGCAGTGTGATCTTTGAATGTTGTGAACATTGCATGGCAAGCAGAACAGCTCTACTGATGGACTTTTAGATTCCAGAGTTGACAGAGGTGTCGATGGAGCTTGGGGTTGGGGTGAGCAGGTGCTGTGAGTATAAGGGTTATGCCAATGTGTGTTCTAAATGGGTCCATGTCAAGCAGCGTGAAAGGTCTCTATGAGCCGGATCAGTCAAATAATCAATCAATTTTGCATTTTCTGTGTTTGGGAATCATCTGGGGAATTTTCAGGCACATCAACCAGACAACTGCTGAGAATTCAAACAAAAGTGTGTCATTCAACAAAAGGAGAGGCCTTTTTTCACAGAAAGGAGAGGCCTATGTTCAAGCCCAAGCAGAAAGCAATGCACAACAGTCAGCTGGAAGCAACATTCACAGCGAGAACAGCAAAGCTTGCATGTTTTGCACTGCTGCCGTTAATGCTGATCCTGACGTCAATGGTGGCAGCTGGCAATACCTGCCCACCGCGACCAAAGACTTCAGAATGAGCATTGAGGGCATCAGGCAAGCTTGCTGCCGCGTCCTGAATGCTGCTGCTAGCTCACAAAATAGTATCTTGGCAAAGTAGAATTTGGCCTGTTGCAAGTCAGATGTCTGAAACAAGTCCAAAGCAAGGAACGCAACTTTCTGCTGATGTAAATCTACGGTAACTAGCTCATGATGAGCCGGATACCATTAGCATTGTTGTCGTGATCATGATTATCACTCTTATTTATATTGTACATCCTCTGCTTGTCACTGTTATTGACCCTACTATTGATGTTGTTGTCACCAATACTGTCATTATTATTACATCTGCAGTTGCCCCGCTCAACAATTGACAACCCAGTCAGTCAAGAATACCAAATCAGTCCACAGCCATGTTTTGCTTGTATAAGAGATGCACCGGAGACAGAGGCAGCACTGTTTGTCCAGCTGAAGACCAAGTTATTTATAGCAGGCCTGATTCTTCAGCTTGACAGGCAGTGCTGCCTCTGTGTCCGGTGCATCTAACACATGAAGCGAGCCAGTTTTGTGTCTCAGTTTGTGGTTGACAAAGGAGTAACGTCCCATTCATGGTGGTGGCTGACACTCAAGAACAATGTGATTTACAGTGGCCGCTTTCAAGTAAATACAATAGACATGTTGCCCAAAATTTGTAAATATATACAAAAATCAAATATACAATAAATATATATGTTGTGCAAACATGCTGACAATGCCATGTGAACCAAATAGCAAGGATGACTAACAGGCATTGACATTGCTACACAATGCCTCGTGTCTAGGTTTCTGGGCTATGTGTCAGCTTCCCCATGTAATAGGCCTGCCTCTATCTGAGTGTGGCATATGAGGTGCCATCAGTTTACAAAGTAAGTGATGGTCCCTTCTGCACACTCAATCAGGGGTCAGTGACACAATATGGGGAGTCAGTCACACAACATATGTGGGGGGGCAGTGACACATTATGGGGGTCAGTGACACATTGCAGAGGGGTCAGTGACACAATATGGAGGTTCAGTGACACAAAGTGGGGGGTCAGTGACACATTAAGGGCAAGCCAAAAAGCAGCCTGTCAAGAGTGTGCACTGCCTACAAGCCTAGGCAACTTCACCTGAGTCAACACCAGTATGGCTGTGTTGACTCAAGTAGACTTGCCTAAGCTCATACGCAGTGTGAAATTCCAGCAGGCTTGCCTTTTGGCCTGTCCGAGGACATGAAATTTATTCATTCAAAGTGGTGCTATAGAGTTCCAGCAGACTTGCTAGTAAGCATCCCACATCTTCTGCAAATTGTCAGTGCAGTGTCAGTCCGTTGATGCTGTGAGCTCAAGCTTAGACCATGGGCATATACCGCAAGGGGAATTGCTGCTTCTGAGTTGCAATGGCATTACTGATGCAGGGATTACTTTCAAAGCCGTAAAAAACCCCTCAGCAAATGAGTGAAGTTTCCATTTTCTTTGAATTATTGCTTTTTCTGTAGCCATTTTTTGTTATCTCTATCACTGATCTTTACAAACAAAAAATGGTAAACTTTCCATGAATCTTCTTTTGCGACATTGTGTTTACAGAAAACTTTCAAAAGATCTATCAAAAAAGACTTTGCACTAACAAATCAAGACTTGCATTTCTATGTTTTTAAGAGTTGCTGCCAGCCCTGAGAGACATCCCAGTGGTGGTGGGCATCAGCAGTCTGTGTACAGCAGCTACAGCTGCAAGGCAGGATAGGACATGTTGACGCAGAGTATGTCCCATATGGTTGCAACTTGTGTGCCAAAAGGCAAATGCCGTCTAATTTCTCACACAACCAACATCCACTCTGTATTGGATGTTGATTGTGTGAGTACAACAATTTGAAATATGCAACAGCCAAAAGTGGATGTTCTTGAATCAGTGCTTGACTTCTGCTATAGGCAACCCTTCTTGCAAGACTACAAACACATATCGCAAGAAGGGGCAACATACAAAAGACGCCATGCAAACTTTCTGGGATATGAAGTGCATTTTTCTATGATTGTGCGGTTTCATGGTTTAGGCTTTACTCCAACACTCAAAATCTCAATACTGCGAAAAAACGACGTTCTCAGCGTCACATGGCAACTCATCACCTGCTGCGTGACACCTAAAAAATCATGTGCTCTGTGTAACACCAGCAACCATGACGCAGCAATGCACACAGACAATTCATCCTCACATATAAAATGCACTTTGCTTCCAGGACCTGAATTCAGTGAGGCCGCAAGCAGGCACGATTCTGCTGCCCATGTGTCATGTGTATCACACGCATGTGTTTTTTGCATCATAGCTGGGCCACCGCTCAAGTACTCAGGCCACACAGGTTGTTTGGCAGCAGACACTGTGCGGCCTGACTACCTGAGCTGTGACCAATCTGTGACGCAAAGAAACATGCATGTGATACACATGACATGTCAGCATTCCAGATTTATTTCACAGTGTGTATCTGTGCAACTAGCCTAGCATGGCAAGCAGTATATCTGCGAGCCATTGTCACTCCAGCTGACATGATTGTGCAAGAGGCAGATTTCTTGCAAGTAGGTGTTGAGCAATGCAGTCTATGGGGTGGAGTCTTGCAATCCCACATGGGTATACAGCCTAACAGGCACGGTTCACATGGAGTTAGCATAGGAACAGTAGGTGAAAAGCTATGTGCCGTATGCTGCTCATGTTCACCGTGACTTTGAGAAACTGCCAGAAACATGTGGTCGTGCAACTTTACAGCACACCAAAGGAACTGACAGCTGGTGAGCAATCATGGCAGCAAACTGTGATAGTCAGCTGGAAAACAGGCCATGTGCGAGATTGCCTGAAGCTCGAGTAGAATTCAAAACGCTGCAGGTGAGTTGTTGCAACAAGAAGGCCGGCGAGCTCATCTGCCTGGGATGTGAGCACATATGCGCCTTTCTGGTTGGTCCATTGCTCTTCTTGGGCAGCTTCATGGCAGCTGACAGAGGCTGTCATGATCTCTTCAGCTGGAACCAGTCAGCATGTCATGTCACCCCATGTTGCATAGCTGTAAGTTGTGTGTCATGATGATGCTGCTTTACAAAGTCACGTCCATGACTTCATGCAGCAGCATTAATATGACACAGCTCACAGCTTTGCATCAGCAACACCGATAAAACTGATGGAGTGCCTGCACTCTTTATCTTAAACAAGCCTGTCTTGCCTATGACAAAGTATGCAGCCTCTCCATCAACATGCACATGTGACAGCAGGGTCATGTAACACTATGTTTTGCGTCCAACTGCACCAGACGTAGCTTCAGGCCTTACGTCTCCTGCCAGACGCATGTCAGCATGTGATTATCTTTGACTTGACTCCTGCCTCTTCACAGTGTGGTTGGACGCTAAAGTCAAATTGAAGATAATCACATGCTGACATGAGTCTGCTGGGAGATGCAAGGCCTAAGCTACGTCTAGTTTGAGAACATGGGCAATTGCCAGAGTGCAGCTGGCAAGACAATCCACTGGCAGGCAGACCAGGCAACTTCCCTGCCTTCTAATCTGGCCCGTTTTGTTGGTGAAGCTGCTTGTCAGTAGCTGGTGTTGCTAGCTGCAGTACAGTAGTTCCATATAGGCAAGACAACAGCAGAGGGGCACCTCTCAACAGTCTGTACAGTCAGATGCAAGACCATGATCTGGGCTGTACGCGTCTGACCTGACAAGACTCTTTGAGGGGTGTCGTTCTGCAGCTGTTCTGCCTTTTATATTGCATTACGAGGGCTGCTGAACGGTCCGCCCTTGTTCAGAGATGGTTCTAGTTCTGCACCTGCCAAACCAAGCGCCCTGAAAGTGCTGACGCTTTAGGCGTGCTGATTGCTGATGATAGATAGTCCTGATCACACAAACGGCTTTGTGACACATGACAGCACCCCAAGCACACCAATCACCAGCATTGGAGGGACTCTCATGCTTGGAGTCACACCCATGCTGCCGACTGCTGTGCTTTGGGTGCTGTCATGTGTGTCAAAGGTGCTGTCATACAGAGACTGAGCTGAAGCAAGCATGCTTGTTATGCTGATGTCCGTGCCAGCTGTGCTGTATGGACTGTCAGCTGAATCCATGCAAAGCTGAATAATGCATGATGTTGACCTCCTTGCTGCTGCATGGACAAAATGTAAACTCTTGAATAGAAACAAGCTGCTCCCTGTCCATTTCAGCTTGCACTGTAGTAGCAGCTGCTGCAACATCCTTTGCTGTTTGCATTGCAGCAGCATCATGTTTCTCCTGACAGTTGCTAGTGATCACTTCATGAGTTTGGACTGCTCCTTGAGTTGTTGAAGGCAGGGCTGAGACGCCTTTTGAGCAGTGGAGAGACCGAGGGCTTAATGCTGAAAATCCAACCACATAATGTAGGATGCACCTTGCGCATTGCAATAAAAGACCAAATCAGAGTGGCTAATAGCAAGAACAGCAGTAGAAGTAGCAGCTGAAGCGGCAGCAGCAGCAGCAGCAAACAAGCATGCACACTTACGCTATCAGATTTTGAGCTTTTGACATGATCTTTAGGGAATCTCAAGCCAGCTGTGGGCTGAGCTGGTTGACCTAAATGGCAGTGATGTTTTATGTGCATAGATTACATTTATGTGCAATGTAACAGCTGTGATGACGGGTACAGCAGTTCCAGCAAGGGTCTGGGTGTGAAGGTTTAGACAGAAGGCTGCTATTGTGGCTGACCCATATGACAGACCCCTCAGAGCGCAATTCATGCCTGAGCACTTTGACACTCTGCTGGATGTGAGATCTCCTGTGCCATGAAATGTTTGCAAGGGGAAAATCAAGACAGAGACTCAGAGGGGGACGGGCTTTTGGGCCTGGGGACAAAGGGGTGCTGAAAGTGTTCTGCCTTATTGTATTCAAACTCTTGAAAATCATGCTCTTTGTTAGATGCATACCTCAAGCCTTCAATGGAGTCATGTGGCTGCAGGCCCGGGAAGCCCTCTGGTGCTTCTACATCCTCAAAGCTGGCTCCAGAGTAGAACATCCAGTACACACCCACACCTGTGGCCACCGCATTGTTGGACAGTATCTGCATACCCACCAATACAATCAACCAGCCATTTCAAATACCAATGCTTTACAGTCACCAATTCAGATAAGACGTATGTGCAGGACATTGTGACAACAAAGAATCGATGTGAGCAACCTTATGCATACACGCTTTGTTGCTGCCAAAAGGATGTTGTTGCAAACTGACCCCTTGTAAACACAGTGCTACGTATGACACTAGGCATCATGATGTGTACACCAGGCAGCTTGCAGACTGGCTGAAATGCTGACCTGGACATCTGAAACTGCCATGTGACAGGTGTCAAATGTCCACCAGTCTTCCCCAGGCTGCATGACACAGCCCTGCCCCTTTGGCCCACTACTCTTCTTGTCTTCTGCTGCTGTAGCTGAAGGGGCAGCTGAAGAAGCTGAAGGAACTCTTGTCCAGTCTACTCCATTACTACTTGTTGCCACACCTGCGTGCAGTATACGCTGTAGGGTGAGGATCATGTCAGCTTTGCAATGGCTGCTAAGTGTCATGTCCACTACATGGTGATGCTTGCTGGTAAATGCAACATTTGCGCTGGCATACTCAGTGTTGAATGTCAGCGTCGCGCAACATGCAAGGCAGCAACGAGCAAAAGGATCAACAGCACGAGTACTTGGAACCTGGCGTGTTTGATTTGCCATAACAGCAGCATTGCAAAAGCACAGGCTGCGTCGTTAGGATTGATCACCAACCATGTTTGCTGCTTACTCCTGATGATGAGGTGTGCAATACTCTGTGTCTAAAATGATGACAGGCTGCATGATAAAATTGTGATTCACCAACCTGTTGATCCTGAACAGGGTGAGATAGGATCAACAGCCCTTCCAGGTGAATTGTTGCCAGAGTACCACATATACCACCTCTGCTCATTGTCTCCAAGATAGCAACGTACCTGCAACAATGCAATTTTGTTGACAATAACAGAGACTGAGAAAATCAGAGATGTGCCAACAATTGCCAGAATCCAAGCAAAGTAACCCGGAGCAGCAAGTGGAACATTGTCTGTGGCCTAGATAACAATAAGCGCTCAAAGCTTTTGCTAACATGCGTGGGTTGCAAGCTTTTTCATAGTCAATCAGCTGCATCAGCTGAGCAACAACAGGCAGCAATGCTGCGCCTTGTAATACATACATTCCATACTATGCAAAACCTGCCTACATACCACAGGATTGCCGACTGCAGTGTGATCCCAGGCTTCTGAGGGTCCTGTTGTCAGCACCAAGCCTGGATGCTTCTGCTTGGGCAGCTCTCGGTCAACTGTGGTTTGTGTTGAGGAGCATTTGCTTCGACAGGCCTGGGAAAGCAAGCCTTTGGCTGATGCAAGGTGCAAAGGAGGCGTTTTGTACTTTTGAGACGAGAGCTGCGCACCTTGGAGCGACTTGCCGCACGCTTATGCAGCCGTATGCTATCAAAGCTGCGCGCAATCCAACTTTGTTTCTGCTGAGAAAGGGAGCATCGCAGGGGTGCATGCATTGCGTGAGTTTGGCAGGATGCGCTGAACGACGTTGGCATTTGTCGCTGCGTGTGCATCAGTGTTTTTTGCATTGCGATGCTCTTGCTCAATCACGGTCAATGGCTAAGATTGTTTGCGCAATTCCAGACTTTCAGACAAAATGCCTCTTTGTTAAGTTGAATTATGGAATTAGCGTTGGCGAACCCACATTGGTGACTATCTTGCCTAAGCGTGACAAAAGTCAGTTCAGGGAAAGCCTCCGCGGTACGACTGAGCCTGCTGAATGATGTTGCGCTTGATCTTAACGATGATTGATCCTGACTTCCAAATGCCGCCCGCGCTTCTTCTTCGGATCAAAGAAATCAGTCATATGAAGGTGTGCCTTCCTTTCTGGCCACGATTCGCTGTTTGCTCGAGTGTGTTTGCAGTGCTAATCTCTCTCTCCGAAGCATTGCATGTCCCTTGTGTTGCGGTGTTTGCCTGTCTATAAACATCTGTCGCCGATCGCGTCAGTGCACCTCCGAACCAGCCAAACTTGCCGGATTTCCGGCTTCAGCAGTGCTTTAGTTTTACGGCAGGAAGTCCTCAATCGATCTCCTCGCTTCAACGTGTTGCCGCATCGTTCTCGAACCTTTGCAGTCGCCACGACCCACCCAGGTGAGCCATCATTTGCACGTGCTTGGTGAGGTTCGTTGCCGTGATCAATCTCTGCAGTAGTCTTCTGCCCCAAACTTGCTGCGGTCTTACCAGCGTGTATTGCAGGTGCAGCACTTGACATCAAGCCGCATAGCAACATGACTGCAGAAGTGCCGCCCGCAACTTTGTCCGGCACGCCCCAGGTCGGTTTTTGTTGAACGCTTCTGCCTTGGCGATGCTTTGACGTCGCTTCGGGATCTGATTGAGGATATCTCATGAGCAAGCATACATATGCTGGGATGGTTAAATCTGAACTGTGTTGTTACTGTCTACAGAACTTTCAAATTGGAGAGGAGAAGCTCATCAGCATGGCCAAGCAGCTTTTTGGCAGTAGCTCAGGGCAAAAAGACCCTAGCGTCCTCTCAGATGACTTCAGATTTGAGTTCCCAATCGTGTCTCTGAGCAAGGAGGTGAGCCTAAAGTGCCATAAGGAACTGCGATCATCAGACAGTGTGCCATGATGCATGCAGCAGGCCAATTCAACTGCAGGTGATCAAGACAAGTAGGACCATTCAGCCAGTCACCAACAATTTCACTCATCTGTCATGCCCTGCTGGACCTGCATGATTGTAACTGCCTTCCAACACACCTTGTGCCACTTGCTATACTGAGCAAGTATCAGATTGCAAGAACGCAACAGAGCTTGCTCAGGTCACATGCACATCCCCAGCTGATCATCGTGAGGCTGCTGTTACGTGCTTTCATTGCAAGCCAAATTCTTGCAGGAGTATCTGAAAGCAACAGGAACATTCAACCTTGAGGAAGCATTCCCAAATCTGGCTTCGCACCCCTATCACTGGAGGGTAGACCCCTATGAGCCAAACAGGTAAACTTGTATGCATGAGCAGCCAATCTGGCATCTGGCATCTGGCATTGGTGTCAGCCTGCCCTGCTTTACTGACTGTCAAACAATGTAGTGAGACCGTCTACCATGTGCAACCAACGCATCCGCACCAGATGTCTTATTGATACACCATATGATGTGTTGTCCTGAGTTTCTTCCTTTCCCAGTATTGACGTTTGATGCCTTATGTACATGCATGTGACCTTCATATGCACAGCGTCTCGTACATTAGTGACTGGAAAATGCAACAAATTTTGAATGCATTTCCTGCCATCAGCAATGCTGACAACCAGTGTTTGATGTGTCTGCAGAGTGTGGTTCACAACAAGGGTGACTGCCACACATGCTGGTCCCTTGAAGTTCTTTGGCAAATCTTTCAAAGCCACAAACAAGAAGGTGCTGGGGGCCCCTGAGTGCCTCTCGTACACCTTCAATGAACAAGGCAAATGCACAAGCTTCACAGGAGGTGTGACTGCTCTTCAACATTGGTGCAACAGGATACAGCTTGTGCACATACCATTCATCTGTACTGTCAGCATGAGCTGTATATGTTCTGCAGCCATGCAGTTCTCGTTGTCCAGATCACAGAGCCTTGAAATCATCTTCCACAGGGCCAATGTTATAAACAGTTGGGGTTTCACAGCTTTACTGGCAGAGATCACCTCCTTTGAAATGTCAACAGCACAGGAGGGCAGATACATGACATGTGACGCACGCACGCATGCTCACATGCATGCAAAAGCACACGCACATGCACACGCACATTAGTTTAGTACGTAGCTTCGCTTGTCATAATGACAGTTGCTGTGCAGGCTACATCATGGACAGACGTGTTGGCAACACCAAGAAGATGGGAGCTCTGTTTGGGATTCTAGCAGCCATTGGTGGCCCCATCCCTGAGCCTGAAACTATTCCATACGCCTTCTTCATCCTGTCCAATAGGCTCAGTGCTATATTCAAAAGTGAGCTTTTGGTGGTTGCTTATGCATGTTAGCATCTGTCCTTTACATATCGTGTTCTGTACCAACAGCACATCTACATGCTGATTGCTGATTTGTTGCTCCTGCATGGTGTATGTTTGGATCAACATTACATCATGCGACACACGTTGTATGTGTGCCTTGCATGTTGCAGTTGCTGTAAACCCTTGTCGTGTGTGTTGCCATTCTTTGTATGTACTGCTTGTGGTGTCAGATATCATCTTCACATGTGTTAAATGCGTATTTTGTCAACGATCAAGTGCTTTTTTTTGCAGCCATCCTTGGGAAATTGACCTTTGGTATTTTGGGCAACAAGCAGAAGAAGAACTGAAGCAGCATTGCCTCAGTTGGAAGCTACAGCTTGGCTTACCAAGTTGGCACCTTGTTTTGTCCGTGCAAAGGTCGCTGCTGCATTGAAACAGTGCCAAGTTGCTCACGAGGTGATTTGATGTTGCACTCTTGGTTCAAGCAGCTCTGGGCTGCTGCCTTTGGAGGCAACACTCAAGTTTCGTGCTCACCATACAGCTTATGCGTTGATGATGATCAACACTAACCTACACTTTGTTTTGTGGATAAAACAAATTTGACATGGTGTTCTGTGGCAAGTTGCAGTTTTTATGTTGATCAATCGTTGTGCATTCATGCATGCAATGCGTGACATGGCAGACACAGGTTGTGGGCAAGCTAGGCACAGCCTGCAGGTAGCTGGCATCTGGCTGATAACAAATGCGTTGTGTGTGATAGCCCTGCAGGCTTGCTGGCAGAATGTGTGCACTTCAATTATAGGCGTACAGTTTACCATTAGGCTACTTTAAGCATCAACTGTTGCAGCTCTGCCTAGAGATATGTTTGTACAGCTGCCACTCTCAACTGTTGAGCCTAGGCAATGGCCACTTTGCAGCGTTGGATCAGATCCTTCACGCTGTGTAACATCGCTAAGCCATTCAGTGCATATGCACTGCATGCATGAGTGTTGTGTAGACTTGTGTATGGACTCACAGTGCACAGTGCAGCCTTGCCTCTTTGAATATTAAATAGTATGTGTGTACAACATACAGTACCGTTAGTACAGTACAGTAGCTTTCTATGCACAAACGCCTCTGGCAGCTGGCAGGTTTTAGCAACACAAAAGAGAATCAACATGAGGAAGAAGATAACAGTCCATAGCAGACAATCGGCCAGGGGAAAGCATGATTCCTCATGATGGACTAATCAGAGGATACAGCCAACAATGCAAAAAGCTGCCTTTCAGCAAACATGTTCAGCAAAAGGGGTGGAAGAAAAGCAAAGCAAATCTGAAAGCAAAAGAAGAAGTTTTAAAAAGCTGCGCACTCATGCAGCACAAAGATAGCATGGAAAGACGTAAAGGACAGCTAACACTCTTTGCACCATTGCATAGATTGGAAAAACACTTGGTGGCAAAACTGCTGCAATTTATTCTGAAATGTGTTGCCTTCCAAAACAGCAGCGCCATGGCTTTGCAGCTGTGGCCGCCGTCTTGCTCCAGCCAGTCTTGATGACACTGACTGCTGCCTGCCTCATCTTCTTGGCCCTGCCAATCTTAGGCTGCTGCAGACAATGAACAAAAGCACTCAGCAAAGAGGCACAGAACAAGCTTGGGATGATCTTAGCAGTGCTGGGCTGAACTGAGCAAGATGTATCCTTCGCGCCATCAACAAAGTCAGCGTTGGGGATGATGTCAGTTTCTGTCGTGTACCAACATCCAGCAGTCACCCACAAGGCAGGGTGCTCTTTGAATTTTCAACACAACAGGCGCAAACCACAGCATGTGTTGCATCAGTGCAAGGGGATGATGGACGTTTTTTTCCAAACTTATAACGCCCACCTGAGCATCAGATGAGCTGGCAGCATCATCAGACTGATGAGCCTTGACCTTCACTCCACCTCCTGACCCTCTCTGCCTGTCCACAGCACGCCTTGCTTGACTCTCAGCATGCAGAAAGACTTTGCCGCCAGAGGACACATCAGGCTTGCCTCCAGCTGCATATCTGCTGCCAGTGTCTGCACCCAGCTCTGGTGGAATGCAGATTCCCTGGATGCGTTGCTGCAGACCTGAGACGTAGTCATGAGGCAGCTGCACGGCAGGTGGCACGCTGATGTTGTGAATGCGGCTCTGCAGGTCTGCAGCAGGCTTGCTCACTTTCTGCCCAGTGCTCATGCCTTGCACATCATAAGATGGCTGCAACCGATCACCAAATGAGCTGTCTGCGTTGCTCTGCGTCTCTGCTTGATGCCACTGATCTGGTGTCACAGACATCCCACCAGACGCTGTTACACAAGGCCGTTTTGGCTGCAGCATGCTGGGATCCACATCTGGCTGCACACTCAGCAACTCCAGGGAAGCTAAAGCCGCATGTGCTGAGAGCCGCTGAGCAGGATCTGGATGAAGAAGGCCGCAAATGAAGGCTGCCAGGGCAGGACTGACGCTTTTCAGCAGGCACTCACGCAGACGCCTTTGCTCTTCTTCATCATCTCCTGTGCCAGATGAGCAGGCAAGAGCCCTCACTGCTGCAACAGGCAGCCCGTCCTCTTCTTCTCTGCTTGGAGAAGAACGAGCAGGGGTGCGGAGAATGGCAGGGATCAGCTCCTCTTCTTCGTCTTGGCCAGCAGAGAGACAAGAAGAAGATGGAGCGGAGGCCTGTCTGGAGGAGCCCTTCCCAGAGAAGGGCTTGTGGCCAGTGGTCGTGAAGTAGAGAAGGCTGCCAAGGCTCCACACGTCTCCTGCTGCAGTGCTGGCTTGTGCAGGCGTCATGCCTGCCTGCCAGGCCGCCAGCACCTCTGGTGCAATGTCATTGCTGCCATCACCTGACGCGCTCAGATTGCCTGCAGGAACATTCAACATAACAGCCCAAATCATGTCAGCAAGTGCAGCAGACAGGCATGCAATACATTGATGTTGGGGTCTTGGAGTCTGCTGGCTTGATATCATTGCGAGGCTTACTGCAGATGGTTGTTGAAGTATGACAGCTGGGCTGCAATCACGTGACAGCAACTTGTACTGCATGACAGCATCTCATACTTCCACCTCACATTACCATCAGACAAGACTGCACCCAAACATCCATCTCTGCATTGCACGGTGGATTTCAACATACAAGACTTTATCACTGCATATAGCCCATTCTGGAACAGATGATGGTTTGACCATTGGCATGCAAACAGGCTTACCTTGGGTGAGATCCAGCAGGGAGATGACAGGCTCCACCAGGACCCTCTCCGGGGCAATGGCACCCAGGTAGTGCTGTTCGGCATGACAATCCCTCAGCGTCTGCAAAGCACAACAGCAGAGGCATCTCATTTTACGACTCATGAGCCAGCTATATGTACCATAATAGGCTGTCAATGCAAGACAGCTACAGTTTGGGTGCAGTAATGCTGCTGACATGGGGCACAAAAAAAGAAGGATGGGGGGGTGGGGGTGGACGAGGGTGGGGGTGGACGAGGGCGGGGGTGGGGAGTTCTGAAAGAACATTGTGACGGACACAAGACAGATATGGTTCTGCAGTAGCCGTACTGATCACTCAGCTCTCTCTGTTCCTGATCAAGCTCAACAGCACTGAACTTTGGTTTCGCCATGTCAACTGTAACAGTGGCATTAGTCAACCCATACTTACAGTATCAAACCACAGAGAAGAGTTGTACCTGTAGAAGCCTGCTGGCAACCTTCTTGAGCATGATGCCCAGCTCTTCAGGATGCATCCTGACCCTTTCATCTCTTGAAGCCACCCAGTCTTGCAGCGACTGGACCCTGCCGCGGGGCAACCTGAGCGCAGATCCCATGACTCCTTAGCAACACTCAACTCTAAGCAACACTCAACTCTAAGCAACACTCAACTCTCAGCAACACTCAACCCTGAGCAACACTCAACTCCAAGTAAGGAGCTCATGCCGGTGACGCAACTTCAGCAAGCAGAGCATGCCTTGGCTCTCACATACTGTGTATGCTTTGTAGCACATTGTACACACTGCAGTGCAGGCAACATGTATACATTGTTGACAAGCTATGAGTGCACACTGCCGTTTCGTGCTGTCAGCTGTACGCTGGTTGAATCTGGAGCCAAGCTGCAATGGCAATATGTTGACAGGCATACTTCACAGAAGCTAAATGACACAAGCCCGCAATGATTAGGTCAACACAAGCCAACACTTCAGGCAACAAACAGGTGTCTTGCTGCAGCCACGCTGCAGATCACACACAAGGGCATGTGTGTGCGTTACCTGAAGACAGAGTAATGCACCCCCCTGCTGTAGGCGTACTGACTGGCCAGCTGACCCTCCGTGTCATCAGCAACCACAGCACTGTTGATCTGCCGTACCACCCTTTCAGTGGCAGCTGCACTATATCCAGGCCCGCACACATGCACCTGCTTGATCAGGCACTCATGCCACCTGGTCACATGGTCTAGCGTCACTGCCTGCCAACCCCTGCAGATAGCACAAACTTCACAAGGGGTTGATCTTCAGCATTGCGTGATGTTGCAGAACGTCTGCTTCAATGTTTGCTGACAATGCAGCCAGTGATGTGATGCCAGCAATCAACGTTCACAACTGGGACATGCTGATGACAGGCATGCAAGTCAAGTCATTAGCTGTAAAACGTGTCAAGCGTACTTTGTTGCAGGTCAGGGGGCTAGCGTGTGTGAGAAGCCCATGTGACAACCCCTGCATCATGGCAGCAGATGCACAGGCATGTGGTTTGCAGAAGCAGCAGTAGCACAGGCCTGAAGCTATTGGATGCCACCTAGAGATAAGCTACCTGATTTGCTTCCACGCCTTACATTGCATTGTTGTGTAAGTATTTTACAACCATGCGCACATTCATATATATACATGTTCATGAGGACAAAATAATGTATGTGAACATCTGTACGCATGATGCAAGTAGGTGCACATGTGCAGAAGTGACAGCCAGGCGATGCGAGAGTACTCATCAGCAGACCTGTAAATCACTCCTCCAGCAGTCTCACAAAAGACTGCATCCTGGTCGCAATACACCGCCTTCAGTCCTGGCACTTGTACCATGTCAGTCAAACCCACTGGTGCTACACGATCTGATTCCGGCACTGAGGCCATTGGGGAGGGCTGCTGCAGGCTGCCCTCACCCGGGGCTACTTGCTGACTGTGCCATGTCTGGGCTTGACAGGTGCATGGTGGGTGTGGCCTGCAGGTATGGGTGGCCCAGCAGGTGGGAACCCTGGTGCACGCGCTGCTCTGGGTCCAGCATCACAAGCAGCTGCACAAACTCCACAAAGGCTGCATCCTGGGTTGATTGCAGCAGGTTCTGCCAGACATCTGCCATGCCATGTTCCTGCAACAGCAGAAATTGTCTGTCAAGCTTTGTCATTGCCAAACCAATGGAAGCAGACAGGCAAAGTATTCCAGCTGTACTGTCTGAGCAGGCTCAAAGCCTTTTGTATTCAGCAGCATTCAGTGGTAGCCAAGTGCAAAACGCCTGCCATCCAATGCAGCTTTTGTCAACTCATAGCAGGTTGCATGCATCTTGACTGTACATGATCATCACACATGAAACTTTTGTTGTCCATACTTACAAGCCTGCATCTGCATTGTTGCATAGAGTACATAACTGGCTAGCGTTGCCAGTACTCTTGGCATAGCTTGGCAAATGCTGCATTTGCACAGCCTGGTGTTGGCAGACATTCCTCCTTAACAGTCACAATGCAGGCGCACAATGCCTCACCTGCCTTTCAGCATGCACTGCATCTGCACAGCCTAGTGGAAGCAACTCCATCCTGAAGGTGTTACAGTGCAGACAAAGACTCTTACCTTCCACCTGGCATGACAGTCAAACGTGGTCTGCAGCCCTCCAAAGTGGTCCATCTGGCCTGAAGCCTGAATGGAGCCTGCCCCCTGCTGAATGGAGCCTGCCCCTTGCTGAATGGAGCCCGAAGCCTGAATGGAGCCTCCCACATCCCGAAGGGAGCCTCCCCCATCTACCATGCTGAACCCTGTTCCCATGTGATACAGCGAGGCACCGACAGCCCACCAGTCTGCCGCCACTGCGTTGTATGTTACCCTCTTCTTGGGCTGCCTCTCAACAACTTCCATCAGCTCAGGACTCATATAGTTGAAGGTCCCCGTGACTTCCATCTTGTTGATGCTCAACAGTGGCCCTGCATGCATAAAGTTGTTGAGTAGCACCATAGCCAGAATAGAAAGCATGGGAACGACAGAAATGGTGGTGCGCATGCAAAGAGTTGCTTGCTTCAGGGATGCAGCAGGACTTTGCTGGTGTGTTTGTGACTGTTGCGACAGCAATGGCATGCAATAACATGTTGTAGTGACCCTTGGGTGGATGCAAGAGGCAAGGGTGCTCACTTGCCAATGCAGCTTGTGAGCATCAGCAAGGTGTTGATAGGATGATAGCTGCACATGAGGTGTCAAGTTTCCAGCACCAGCACAACCAATGTTCCAAAACAGCATGCATACAAGCATGCAGAGCTTTCCACCAGACAACTCCAAAGCATACAGCAAGCTTAGCTCTGCTCATGCACACAGATTAGATGGGCATAGACCTGGGGCAGCCAGCCGTCTAAGATACAGTCAACATCAGATGCCACAACATGTAGCAACATTGCATGCAGATGCCACAACATGACAACAAGAGACTTGATCTACCTGTGAGAGGGTCCCACATGATGCTTCCTCCAAAGTCAAAGGCGACGAGATCAGGATCGCCCTCGCCGGGAGCTGTCTTGCAGACAACATTGATTGGCTTTGCATCACGCCACGCCACCCTGTGATGATGCATGTTGCTCACCGCCTGCAAGGTGAAGCAGCTTGCAGTCATGGGTTGCTCAGCATCGTCATCATCAACAGAAAGGTTGCTGCAACCAAATCGGCCCTGGCAGGCATTCTTATGTGAGGTACATGGAGCTGACAAGCGCCACAAGCAATATGACAACAAATGACCACGCAACAAATGAATAACAAGCAGACCCAGAAGCTGAAAGCACAAAGCTGCAACAAATCAGAAGCACAGGCCTACCTCCACCAGCTGCTTGGTGACCTGCTGCAGCCACCTCCTGTCCACCCCCCCTCCCTGTACATGCATCTTGAAGATGTCGTGATGTAGAGTCTGCCTGGGCAGCAGCCTGCAAACACCACGTTGAGGTTACAGACATTACCAGGCATGCACTCAAGAGCCTGCAGCTGCCCAGCGAATCCAGATCGCTTACTCTAATACAGTGACGACTCTGTCGACCAAAATCATGGAAGGACCACGCCTTTGTACGATTCTGGGCACGTCTTGCAGAGTGCTCAACACGCTCAGTTCGTTTATAGCACCATTTTTCATGAGCGCGACAGCTTTTGGCCGAAATATGGTCCTTGGCCAGCGATTGATTTTGACGGCTACCGAACCAGCTCGTCCTCGTCCAAGGTCCAGACACTGCTTTTGCACAAGCATCTTACTCAGGTTCTACGCAGGCGGACGAAGCGTACACAACAGGCTCAAGCATACCTGTAGACCTGCGCTGTGGTTCCTGAGCCTACATGCTCCCGTCCTAGTCTCGGCACGTAATACAGGTCCGGACGGTCGGTGTCTGGGCAGGCTTGGTCCAGGCAACCGATCTTGAGCATGACATACCTCGTGCTATCAGGCAGAGTCGCGGTGCTACGGTCGCTTAGCGGGCTGCGAACGCGACTGAAAAGTTTGTTCATGATTGCTTCGATGCGGACGCCAAGCTCAACAGAAAGGACGATGCCCGCCGTTTTTGAGAGTTTGCAACCATTGCACACGAGACGAACGGAGCGTATCTGTAACATGACTCCAGGTTTAGTCACTGGACACCGTTGCTGAAGATGGCGGGAAGTTGATCCGACTACCCCACTACCAGCAGAGCTGGAGAGAGGTCTGTTGTGTAGCCAGTACCGCAATTAAACAAGTAGAACCCACGGTAAGCAGTAAGGTTATGTGCGTGCGGTATCACAGCTGGTGCACCGCAGGTCCTTCCAGTATAATACGGTTGCATGCACGCACGTGGGACAAACGCTTCAACGTGCTGCAGGTAGCGTGCTGGCAAGCTTGCGTAGAACTTGCAGCAGACCGGAGTATCATCCTTCAAGTAAGTCAGCCGCCACCGATTCGAGCTGGTTCACGTTGACCTTGCTTTTTTGGCTTGCTCGAAAGTAGTCAGCTGTGAACTCAGTTGCAATCAGTTGGTTGCGACAACGTCCGTTTGCAATAGTGTTGTGCTGTGGTCGCAGTGGATTCCTGAGACGGACCTCCGGACCGGCCTTTGGCTTACCTGGTTACGTCCAGGCAGAGTGGGCAAACCTACGCCAGTGTCTTGAAGGTCCGTTCTCGCCTACCATCTTTGCTTTCTCCGATTCCAAATGCGTATGCATACATTTACACACGCGTACGCAAGCTGCGAATGTGTATGCACGCGTACTTCACACCGCTCGTGTCCACTGCAGAAGTCTGTCAGCCTTCAAGACGACAGGGTGAACGACAAAATAAATAAGAAACTGGTGAGTGCACCTGCGTCATCTATACTATTGCGGCCTGGACGCTTGCAGCCTGCATACCCAAGCAGTTGCTCTACGTACTCATCTTTGTAGCCAGAAGCTGAACATGTTGGCATCAATGTAGGCCAAGTACCAAGCTGTCCAGGCAGCAGGCATAGAACCCCAGGCCTGGTGCAATAAGCCTATGGCCGCCGTCAAGTCTCCTACCTTTGCTCCGTTGAGGACCAGGTTTATTGCAGCTTTCCACAACGGAAGGTGGAGAACAAAACTTGATGGCGGGAGCCAGCCTGCAAGCCCGCAGCACTAGCCAGTCTTGAAGGATTCAGATGAATCAGATTCATTCCATGCAGCTCTTGCAGAGCCATGCAAAATGCATCAGCTGCCAACCTGGTGTCAGCATTGCGAAAATATGCAGCAACAGCCGTAGGTCAGCCGTCCATGGCATGGGATCATGTGCAGCTGATGCAGCTGAGTTCGAGATTCTGCAAATGGATCTTGTGGCGTGAAGCTGTCACAGTGTAGTATACGTGTGTTATTTGCTTGCTATTTCTGCAGCTGCTTATCCTGCTCCTTTTCTTTTTTGTGTCTTCTGAATACTTTGTGTATTGATACTGAGGTGTGTAGTTTTGTACATTAGGGGCCCTGTTTGTGCTTGCACTGTGTTGTACCAAGTATACGGTAGCTACTATAGTGTGCTGCTAGTAAAGTGCATTGATCACTGTTGAACAGATGCATCATGGATGCATGCATGCAGATATGAAAGGAGACCAGGTCTCAGTATTTTCAATCGTTCTTCACAGCTTGCTGAAGCTTATTTGCATTGCTAATATCGTCTGATGCTCGCTGTAACACATGCTGCAGCCATGTTCACTGCAATTGTGGCTTTGGCGCTGTTGTGTGCACATGTGCACAGCATGCTTATGCGCTGTCCTGCAAATGGCAGTACTGCTGTATAGTTTGCGCTTCCATGGAAGGCCAGTTGTGATGCCTTGAGCCTAAGCTGCCTCAAGGTAGGAACTTCTTCTACACAAGATACAAGATACGTATACATTTGCCATCACAGCTGTGTTTTGCAGAAGCCGCGAGGCTTCTGGCCCGAGTTGTTTGTTTGTCAGCTCTCATCTTATTTTGCTGTGATTGTGTATCTCACGCGAACTGACGAGGTACATCACAGCACAGACAAGCCAATAGTGCCATTCACGTCAGCAATGACCTTCAGGTACCCAGCATTGACTGTCCCAGCTGCAGCGCTCATTCAGCAGAGTAATTGCTGCAGGCTGCAGTAACTATAGACTTGGGGTGCCATGACTGTTGATATACGACATCCTGTAGCCATGAGATGGGCATTGTTGACTGCAGAGGAAGGTGCAGAACTGCCTTTTAAAATTTGGTGAGCTGACAAGGGAAGCTCTTATGCAAGGTGGCTATCAGACCAGATGGTGCAAGCAATTGCAACTGTTGACAGAAGCCTACTCAAGTTCACTGCTCCAAGACACTGGGCCAATGAACAAGACCAGTTGTGCACTTCAAAGCCGAGTGTCCGTTTCTTGATTGTTGCAAACGAGGCTGGACTGCAACATTATGTGCAACAAGACCAGTTGAATCCAAAAGCAGATGGGTGAACTGGATGCTGAAAGATGGATCCACTTTGAAAGTCAGATCTGTGCCTCTGTCATCAGTCAGCATTAATGATCATCAATATTGTCCACTTTGCTTTGACTAGTTGTTGGCCTGAAGCACTGATAGGTGGCTTCAGGCCAGCAACTGGTCAAGACAAGATGGGCAATGTTGACTGATGACAGAGGCACAGATCTGAAAGGCTGATGGCCATCTCAATTGCTGCATAATAAGCAGAAGCACTCAAATTCATCACAAGAAGAATACCCAGTCAGCTCTTTGCCGTATTTAGTGCATCACACTCAGGTGCTTACACTCGTGGTCAAACTCAATACTGGCAATCGACCGGTCAAGCAATGCAAAATGCGTTCAACACCATGCAGTTCATGTCTTAGTTCTAGTTCATTCATAAATACAAAACTGTGCTGGAGTGCAGCAATCATGCTGGGGCATGCATGTCTGCATAGCAGCTAGACTGTTGCATGCATCACATCCTTTGCAATTTGTTTCAAACTTACACACCCTTGCCCTAGCAGCATACTCTGCACTGTATGCATGAATGGCCAAAACAGAAGCCACACACATCGGTGAGCATACATCAGTGTTGTGATCTTCTCTCTTACACTTGTGTGTGCAGGGGGCAACAAGCAGAAGCTGGACCAAAATGATTTGCCATGTTGCTGAGTGTTGCATTGGTGTTGTATGGGTGCTGCATTGATGCGCTTCAAAACTGTATCAAGTCTGCTGCCAACCACCACCATGCCACTGCACATTCCCAACCTAGATCAAACGCCACCCAGCTGAAGCACCAGCTGACACAGTGCTCCTCCTGACTTCCTCAGCAGGTGACTGGTGCTTGTCGCCAGCATGCCAGGAATCCCTTTCAAACCATTGGGGCAATCTGACAATAGCCTTGTGTGTCAAAGGATAAGCCCCTATGTCCACCAAAGCATTGTCACCCCAATGGCAAAAGCTCTGCAGGCTTGGGACTTGATCATGTGCTGTGGTCAGTGCCGCTGATTGGGAGGGGGGGAGCGGGGTCTCAGGGTCTCGATCTCCTCTGTACTGCCTGTGAGGTGGGGCGCCCCCGGGGGAGGCTTCACCCCACTGCTCACATACACGCTACCATCCGGCATGCGGAAGTTGTTGACATACGCCTGCAAGCAAGATGGGATCAACGTCAGGGTGGCTTGCATAATCTGTACACTGTTACATGCCTATTGATAAGCCAACACCACTTCGTAGAGAAGCATCATCAAGCAAGGATTTGCCAAAGGACTGTACTGCATGTTGCACACATTTGATATATATATACCAATAAAGTATATATATATATATATATATAAATAACCTTGCTTTTAATTTCAGACAATGAAGTCAACAATGGCGCATGCTTGATGCCGATGACTAATCACTGATAGCTCAGCATCTAGATATCAGATCTGTGTTCTGAGAATGTCTGATGTGTCAAAGTTTTTCAGGCAATGCCTATGGCAAGCTGCATGTGCTTTGTCTGAAGATTATCTTTCCACCTCATGCACTAAGGTCAAGTAGGCAAATTGATGTCTGTTGTAAGTGCAATGCGCAAGATGTGACAACAAGCGTAATTATGAGGCTTTGGCTGCTTGTTGCAACAGTGTTTTGTAAATCATGGGAGCAGGCTTGCTAATAACACAAAGTACTGTATGAGGCACAAAGCGGGTTGATGGCATACTCAATGTCAATGACACCTCGAATATTGCTGTAAAAGAGACATCATGCTGAAAGCATGCCTTAATGATGCAATGAGGGCCTTTCCAAAGCTCAGATACTGTGTCTGCTGCAGGACTCGTGTTCAACAACAAGCAATTGGAAAGATTCTGGCCATAGGAATCTCACTTACGTGTTGATTGTACACTGGTGCTGTGTACACAGCACCTGAGCAGCACCTGTTGTGCCACCATCTCCCCACATCTGACTCATCTGAGTCAGATGAGGACAGCGTGACCGCACAGGTGCAACTTAAGCCAACACAAAAGCTCTCATTGGATGATCAGCCAGAATGGCCTGTGCAGGAAGCTTTGTCAGACACTAAAGCAAATGCTATGGCACCGTGCCTACAAAAAACAATAGGATGCCTTTGACTAAGTCTGTCACAGAGCCATCAGACAGTGCAGCATTTGAGCAGCCATAGACACTAAGGGTTAGCTTAAGTACATTTGTGAAACGTTTGTGAAAAAGACTTGAGCATGCACTGCATGCATGCACAGACCGCCTCACATCTACATTGCTCCACGTAGAGTGAAGTCTGCTGAGCTTTGACAAAGCATGCATAAGACATGCACAGATGGGGTAACATCCAGTCTCTGCCATGCAAGCGGAAGTGCAACAAACAGAGGCCTTGCACGGATGAAGGGCAGGGGATACATGCAGCGAGAGCCTGCGCAATCTTGACATTGCAAGCCAACTGCTCTGCAGCAAATCGGCCAACTGCAGCAAATCGGCCAACTGCAGCAAATCGGCCAACTGCAGCAGCATGGGGGCATTTCATTACTGGCTTGTGTTGGCAAAGATGAATGAGTCCTGCAATGTGACTTCCAACAGGCAACTGCATTGGACTGTATGTATGTGTGCAATGCTCAGGTTGCCTGCAAGGCCCTGGAGAAGGAACATGCCATAGGTGAAAAGCTCAGGAGGTTTCCTCTCAAGCCAGGAGGTTTTCTCTCAAGCCTGTCAGCCGTGGCATGGCCCTCCTGTGTCAGGTGAAACATAGTCCTGTGTCTTTGTTGATGTAATTGCCTTGGTTATCTGGCACCTGACATCACCTGGCTTTCAGGCTTGAGCTATCATGCTACCTGTTTGTACAGGTAGCGACCGAATGTGACGTCATGCTGATTCCCTTGTGCTTGACTGAACGTGATGCTGAATGATGCAGGCAGCAGTTGCAGCTCGACAGCTGTCTGGGGACAACCTGGTGGTGGCCGCCGGGCTGTCCTCTGGCGACTGCCAAGCTGCAAATGCTCACGAGGGTACACTTCTGACTGCATGCGACATGTTGCTCAGGAGACTGCTCAGGAGACTTTGAGGGACCTCAGCAATACTGCCAGTGAATGAGACCAGCAGCTGCCTTAGCTAAGCAAGGACATGTTATGTGTATACACACACCTCAGCGCAGCTGTCAACAGAACCTGCATGAGCATGCTGGCAGCATAGGACCACCACATCTACTTACGTTTTTTGTGACATATAGGCAGACACCAAAAAGAAGAAGAAGGATGCCAGCAGCAGCCGTAAGTCTGAACTGCAAAAGCAGAATTTAGGCTTGGAGCAGCGAGTGCTGGACCTGGATGGGTTTAGCGTTTGACCAATCTAGGCCCTGCACCCGCTTCTCCAACCAACCTCAAGTTGAGTGCGCGCATTTTGCAGCCTTCACGCAAGGTGCATCAGCTCCATTGCAACGCAGAGTAACAGTGTGTGTGCCGACTGCCAGTGTGTTTATTGTCAGTACTGAGCATGGATTGTGATGCTTGTACAGCAGCCAGTATGTATTTGCTAGGTGGTCTTTGCTACATAGCAAGTTGAGGGTCCTAGCTGTATCTGTTACCCATCTTTACACATTGCACTCTGGTCAAATGTACCAGGTGAGAATTTGTTCAAGATTTTGACTGTCATCATCATGCTATTCACACTGCTTAAGAAAAGAGAAGCCCGCATCAAGCTCAGCATTATGTGCTCCATATCATAGCCTATGGCTAAGGTTTGCAAGATGATGTGAAGTTGAAATCACATCAGACCAGATACCAGTTCTGGCTTGTCTCTTCCTGAATACTGCAACCAGGTTCAAGGAAGAGATCATGCAGGACTCATAGCTGGTCAATCAGGTGGAGATGCTCAGGAGATTCCACATCTGGAGAAGGAAACTGCTGCTGGCAATTTCAAGCCATTGAGGAACTGGTTGAAGGAGAAGATACTTGACTGAAGAAGGCTGAGCTGGAGCCAGCCACTGTGCAGCACGGCACTCACCATCTGAGTCTTGAGCACCTGTGCTGATAAGAGTCAGGTGAGTCTTCACCATCTGAGTCTTGAGGACCTGTGCTAATGACAGTCACGCGAATGTTCAGCAGTTGCACTACCCTCATTTGCTTCCTGGAACAGTGCTTGCGTAGCCTTGAGCCCTTCTGTAAAACAGCATGCCATGCAGCCTGTTTGTCTCATGCAGCTCTCTAGACCTACACCTTGTCTGTCAATGTTGTATAACTGCAGTGCTCAACAGTCTTCTGCATGCGGAGCAGCTTGATGCTCAGTGCTACCAAGCTTACAGTCGTGAGTACTTGCTAGCATGCTCTGAGCCATCTTGAGACAGCTCTGATGTGCATGCAATCATTTGTAACTGCGCCCATGCAAACCACATGGTGCAAGGTACACTTGTGTGTTGCAGGATGCGCTGTCACTCCTGGAAGTGGACACGCATGCAAGTCATATGAGGACAGGAGGGTGATGAACTCATGACCCCTGAGTCTTTGGGGTCCACCTTGGGGGATCCGCTCACCTGGGGATTCTGCCAAGCTTGGAGCAGGCTGACTGCAGGAGCTTCCAGCTCCAAAATGAGCAGAACCCCCAGGGGCACAATGAAGCTTCAGCTTCAGCCTATGCAACTGAGTTCGGTACAAAAGCTGAACATAGCCTTGCTCTCAGGCAAGCAGATGCTTGTCGCCAGCTTGCAGCTTTTGCTGAATAGACGTTCAGACTTGCACCCTCATTTTGTAAGGTCACCCGCATGGTGAAGGACGCTCGCAGCAAGCTGCAAAGCTGTTGATAATATGACACTTGTGCAAAAGTGCAGACAATCCTGATTGTGTTGCCATGCATGCCCCTCTGTGAGGCTGCGGGCTGCCGCCTAAGGAGGCTCCTGTTGTGATTGCTGAAAAGCACAAACTTTCCTTCCCTTTCTCTTTGCTTTTCCTATTTGTGAGGTTGTTCACCAGCTATGACCCTTTGCATCAACTTTTGGAGCTTTTGACCTTGCGCTTGAGGCATTCTGAACCCCGCAAGCCCTCTAGCAGCAGCAAAATTACTGATTCCAGAAGGCATTAAGCGCAAGGCTGATGCACGAAAGATGATGCAGAGACTGACATCGCCATTGGGCAGCCCAACAAACAGGGCGCACATGGCAGTCACTGCAGTAAGTATGGATGAGGAGCAGCCAGGAGCAGTCTGGTCCTGGCTGCTCTGCATCCATCCTTACTGCAGCGACTGTCATGCGCGCCGTTCTCTTGGGTTGGCCACCAGCAATAGCATTCTTTGCATCACCTTCATGGCTTTCAGCCTTGTACTTGAAGCATTCTGAACGCCGCAAGCCCTCTGGCAGCAACCGTATTATGGATTAAAGAACGGATGCAAAAGGACCCAGGCAACCATACATCTGCCTCAATGACAAAGAAATTTGCCCCGACTGTTGGTGAACAAAGTCAGCATGGTGGCCTCTGTGGTTGCTGCCATGGTCTCTGAGTCATCAAGGGCAGCTGGGTGTACAGTTGCTCCAGCGCACTTACAACACGGTGATCTTTCTGTGGCACTAAAAAACCCTTTGCGCGCGCAAAGGATTCGTAAACGCCACAGAAAAATTACTGCACTGCCAACATAATTTTTACAACTGATCAGCTGAGTCAGCCTTGTATTGATACTGTGAACTGAACTGGTTGGAATATATGAACAAAAGCAGTTTGGAAAGTGCACTGTATAGCTTTAAATTTGATGTTGGAGCCAGCTTTTTGGGTTGCTGCAAACCAGTGCCAATATAGGCATGCATGGTCCTAAACCTCAGCTTTTTCCTAAAACTGCTTTATGGCAGTTTACCTAGCTGGTACCAAAACCAAGTGTTAAACTATAAGGGGCAAATTTAAAGGAGCTTATGTTCAGGTAACACAGCTATATAGATAAATATATTTTGGTTCAGCGTCTCAGAGCAAGGTGTGACTGCGAGGTGCTGTGTGCAGCGAGATGCACAATTCCCTTTTTGCAGCCTTGCCAAAAGTCATGTGGTCAAGTGCATAAATTGCAGTAGATGACTCAAAGGAGGACTACACAGAGAAGTTTGTCAACGCCCTGAAATCAGATCTTGCTGTAAGACTGTACGCTACATTGACCGTATTACCGAAACAAACGTTTTGTGAGGTCCTCTTGACAGAATGTCCTCTTGACAGAATGTATACTAGCTGCATCTTGCAGCTCTAGGCATGCTTACTGTGGTGTCAATCTTAGCAGCTTGTCATGACAGCTAGTTTGGAAACATGATGTAGCACTTGTAGAGCACAAAGCTGCTTGTCAAGCTGCCTCACACCATGGTCAGCTTGACAGTGCAAATGTGTACGCTACCAGCGCTACATCATGCTTTCATCTTAGTTTGTGCCTGTGCTGTCATGCACACAGCCTTGGAACTGAAACTCATCCATCATCAAAAACTTGCCGGTGAAACTTCAATGGTGGTTGCTACGGCACAGCGTTAGGCTGAATGACATCAAGCCCTGGGACGCTTGACTTTTCCAAAACGTGGTGTGTGCACTTTTGGTGTATCATTGCTCTGCAGCCAACCCCCAGTTCTCAAAAGTCTGGTCATTATTGACCAGAGTGAGCGAACGAGGCATCAGTTACACAGCAGGAGCAACAGCATGCTACTGTCAGGTTGGACCCCTAATCTGTGACAGGATCTCATGTGTCTTTGCACAGAACAAGCAACTTGCCTGGAGTTGGGCTAAGTGCTGCTGATCTCAAGGTGACCAACACCACACATGTCTTGCAAAGACGGCCAGATTGCTGTGTGTGACTGAGCTCAAGATGACAAAGATGTTGCCTGTCCTTGTTGTTGTCAACATGGGGAGTAGCAATGGGGTTGTTCATGTGTGTGTTTGTGTCCTGGGCAGCTCAGTATAATACTTGGCTTCTCATTGAACTGATGCCACAAGGTGTAATATTTTCTTTTCTTTTCTTTTGTGTGTGTATGTGTGTGTGTGTGTGTGCGTGCGTGCGTGCGTGCGTGCGTGCGTGCGTGCGTGCGTGCGTGCGTGCGTGCGTGCGTGCGTGTGTGTGTGTGTGTGTGTGTGTGCTCAGTGGGGGCCAAGAGTGACCAAGTAGGGTAGCCTACCTGTGGGTTGAAGTTGGAGGAGGTGAGGTGGGTGCCCACTGTGACCCACCCGGGCCGGATGTTGTGGTCCTCCCCAAACAGCTCCAGCCGTCTCCTCCCTGAGAAAGCAAACCACAGTTTGCATTTGTCCAATGTCAAACATTACTGCAGGAGCTACCACGTCAGATTTGCAGCAAGGCTGTTGTGGTTATGTGACATGAGGCAAACATACTGTGATGAGGTGTATTTGCACTGACATGAACTTGTTGGCTCATGTCAATGCATCCACACCTCATTACAGTATCCTATAACCTGTTGGCTCATGCAGTCTGTAGTTGTGTTGCAAGGGTTAAGCACAATCAGGCCTGGCATTTATCAAGGGAATGTCTACTCCATGGCCATGGTGGACAGCTACCAGATGCAGGCATTGCAAGCCACATGACAATCAATGCGAAACCAGACAGCAAGAAACGATGAACAGTAAATTTGTGATGTATGCTTGGACAAGATGAGCAGTGCCAGAGCAGTGGTGCCCACCTTGTGCAAAACGCTCAATGACTTGGTATAGCTCTTCAGGCTTCTTGGTGCTGCCGGTGGGCGGCTCCTCACTGATGATGATGTCTGTGTCAATGTTGGCATGTATCAGATGACCATCTGTCGTCCGTCTGACTGTGCCCTTGATGCCCATCAGGCAATGCTCCTGCAACCACATGCCACACCTTCTTGCAAAATGCACATGAGTCTCATGTCACAATGGTGATAGGTACTGCTGGGCTGCTGTTGTGGCCATCATTGACAAGTTTCTGACACTCAAGACCCAGCTTCTTGGCATGTACATGCTGACGCATGCTGCCCGCATACGGCAGCTAGGTTTTTGGTACATTTGTGTCTTCTTTTCTGTTATGTGACAGAAAAGAAGATACAAGTGTACCAAAGACCTAGCTGCTAATATGACCCATGCTGTATATAGTACACTGACCAAAGCTCAGTCTGCCATCGCAAAACAGCTCACCTTGGTGTGCTGCAAGACAGCCTGGGTGTCCTGCCGTACAGAAGCCGCTCTACGCTGCTCCTTGTTGGTTTTGATCCAGCAGATGTCCTCACATCTCCTGAACCCCACTGTTGTAAGCAGATCCTGCCGGCATCCAGCCCCTCAGCACTGCCACACCTGCACAAGCACCAAAGCAAGCTCTGGTTCTTGCAAGTTCATTGGACAGTGGGTGTGCAATCACACCTTTCACAGGCATGTGTACCTGTCCTTGAGTCTGTGTGCTATGACACAAGAACAACATCGGCAAAACAGTAAGAAACTGTCTGCAATGTATTGCAAAGGGAAACTTGTGCAGTCTTTTCAAGTTGGTGACGGGGAGGTGCAAAACATCTGAGGCATAGACAAACGAGATGAAGCTGGACATTTAGCAGCAGTCACTCACCACAAAAACACAAAGGAAGGGTTGTCTGTGATCTTGTCAATCTCTAGGTTCTTGATTTGCTGCCAAGACCAGGATTCACCCTGACCCACCCCAGGGGCCCGCCTGACATACTCTTCCCATGGGGGGTCTATCAGGACCACATCAAATTTTGTGCCAAAGGTGTCTACCGAGAGCGGCAACTCATGCAAATCTGCCTGCAATTGAATTTGGTTATTGCACCACCTTCATAAGAACCTTTGATGCATTGCAGAGTGGCTGCATTCATCATTGCAGCTTATACTTGGCTAGCAGCCCTGTCTAAAAACAGTGATTTAGCACTTGGGTCAGTGCACACCAATGTAAGCAAGAGACCGGGTTGAAGTCTGACAGCAGCATCTGCTTTGGAGGGTGACATAACAAAATGCAGGGGATAAAGGACATGGAGTACCTGAAGAAATGCTGGCGGTGTGGCCCTGCTAGCAATCAGACCATCCTTTCGCTCAACTAGTGTCTTCAACTTTGGGTACTCTGCGTATCTGTCTGTCTACAAAAAAACAAGAGCATGTCACTGTTTCATGACTGAAAATGTTGGAACAATGTACACCCACATGATATCATCTTTGATCAATGGATCTGTGCCAGGCACACTTAAGTCTGCTCACAATGCAGCTGCAAACCAATTGAAATCAACACTGAATTGGTGCAAGATATAGCATGGAAACCCACCAGATGCACATCTCTAAGGAAGTTCTGAGGCCGTTGTGCAGTATCTACAAAATGCTGACAATAGTCATTGGCCTCCCCTCTTGAAGGTGCTCTTACACCCAAATCTCTTTCTCTGATGCCGGGTCCAGAGCTTCCCCTAGGCCCTCTGCCAGGCATGTAGTACCCTCGATCTTGGTTACTGCCTCTCGACCCTCTGCCACGGCCAAACCCACCACCAATCCCATCTTGGTTTTGTCCTGCATGCACGCAAACACATATGTCACAACAGGTGCATTGACTTGAAAGTAAGGAAGCGTGAAGCAGGAGTCTGGTGAGACATGGAGTCCAGTAGTCAATCATGAAACTTCTCAAGCAAAACAGTACACCCAGCAGAATAGTACACCCATGTGCCAGAATACATCAGATGCTTGTGCATCTTCTGAGCAAGCAGTGAACACATTAGCCTGAGTCAGAGATACAATGTGCTTTTAGTAGACAGCTCAAAGCCTGTCATCAACATTTTCACATCTTGTTGCAGACATATAGCTATCATGAGCAGGGTTACATGCATTAGAGCATGCCCACCTTGTGAGAGATCGAAACCCATACCCAGATCATGTTGTTGCATCATGCCCATCATGTCGGGGTTCATCATCCCCATGCCCATGTTTGCGCCTGGCGGTGGCCCTGTGAGTGTACACATAGCTTCGAGAATCACTGGTAGTTGCTGTGTGACCGCAAAGAAGCAGCACATAAGGGTAAATACCCTGAGCAAGACTAGATCAGTGCATACCTTGCATGTTGCCAAGAGGCGCCAGTCCACCTAAACCCTGCAGATCAAGATCCAAATAAAGCATGCCGTGGAGAGCACGCACGAGATCGTCTCAAAATATCAAGTAACGTAGCATGCATTGCACTGCAGACCCTGACCTGCAAAGCGAGATGGGATTGCAGCAGCATGTTGGGGTCGAAGCCTGCATTCATGCCGAGAGATTGGTTGAACATACCCCCAGGCGCTCCGCCACCAGTACCCCACCCTGCAAACACAGCATGAGTTGCCTGGGGCTAGTAGCGACGACATGCCAGCCAGTAGCACAGTTTTCCACTGCTAACCTGGATCCATTGAGGCAAACAACTTTATCCGCAAAGCGTATTCGACTCAGTTCCAACGACCAACACAACGCGGGGTTGCACGGCCACGCAAGGGCGGTCACAGATCAAGAGTGGTTTGCAGCAGCTTCCGGGATTCGTCTGCGAGCGATCACAGCGCTGAAGCATTTTGATTGCATTGGAACATCTGCCAGTGTTGTGTGTTGTCTGTGCGTCTTGCCAAACTGCTTGTGAGCTGCACTGCAATGTCGTCGGGGCTTGCAAAGTAATTGTGAGCAAGAAGATGAATGCGTAAACCGTCAGCATGGCGATCGCCAGGCCAGGCATGCAACATTGTTTAGCAAGAAGCTTTTGAGCGCCTATCGCACGCAGAGCCCAAAGCTTTCTGTACTTCCAGCTCAGATCACAGCAGCGCCTCCGGTTTGCATTGTCGTGCGTCAAACAGTGCGCGAAGTTTCCTGTTGGTCTTTTCAGAGCGCTGCTGCTCTGCCGAGCGCTTGGAACCTCCAAGCACACAGCAGGTACACAACCAACGAACCAGCTGTCGACAAGAAGCTGTGTCTGCGGCATACTTCGTTGCACTCACAGCTTTGCAGTTTGCTCTTGCACATGCTGGTGACTATGATGAAAAATTCCTCATGCGCGAGGGTTCTGAGGGCAACATTGCTGCCTGTTGACGAGAAATACACATTGATTCGACTGAGTCACCTGTAAGTTGTGCATCTGGCTGCGTTAGCCTTTTGATCAACCTACCAAGGTCACTGTCCTTGCAGGTATGGCTTACAGACGTCGTCTCAAGAATAAGAAACCTCCTGAGGGCTGGGAACTCATTGAGGAGGTCATAGAAGACTTTGAAGGCCAGATGAAGGAAGCAGTCAATGAGGAGCATGAGGGCCGAAGAAAAAACGAGCTTGCTTGGAAAATACATAGAATACACTGGGAGAAGAACCGCTTCATATTTGACCTCATGTATCAGCGCAAGGTCATGAGCAAAGATCTGGTAAGCTTGCAGACACCTGCCGTGCAGCTACACCATATGTGTGACTTTGCAACAATGTCAGAAGCAGCCAGCACTGCCCCCTGTATGAAAATGCAATTTGCAATGTGCATGCCAGACATGCTGCTGTTATGCAGAAAAGTGACACAGCACATATGTTTGTGCAGTATGACTATCTAGTAAGAGAGAAGATAGCTGATGGTGGACTGATATCAAAATGGCGAAAACCTGGCTATGAGATTCTGTGCTCCATGCTGGCCATCCAAAAGGGCAACCACAATTTTGGTACCACATCACATTGCAGGTCAGTCAGACCATAATACTTTTGGTGGCACTGGCATTCAAGTGCTGAGGGCAGTGTGATAGTACGCATATCACTCTGTCATGCTGCACAACCTGCAACGTCTGTCTGCTTGGGCAGGCTGCTGTCTTGCTGCTGGCCTTGCACAGGCATGGGCTATCATGGGCTGACATAGAATTTGCCATTTTGTCAGACTGAACATAAAGCATCCTAGTATATTGCCAGTGCCAAGCAATATTTCCCATACTTACCTGGCTCAGTCATTCCCATGTTGCTTTGTTACAGAGTTCCGCTGCACAAGCGAGGTAGCCAACAAAGGCTAACTCCAGATGTTCAAATAGGCTGTATCAGCTGTGCCTCAGGCGATGGCAAGTTTGGCGGACCTGTTTGGTGAGTTGCTGAAGCATTTCTGACTTTGTGCTGCTTGAGGCTGTTTTGATGCAAGAAAGCCTCCCTGCTGCAAGGTCAAATCCAAGGTTGATCACAGCGTGTGCATCTGGTCAAGTGTCCCCTGTTGCGCATGCTGTCAAAGCGGCTTGCAGTCACACCGTGGCGTACCATGTGCCTTTGCTAGTACATGGCATGTTGCCACTGGTATTCTTTGTGTTCACTTAGGCGTGCTGCCAGATTCCTATGCCTGCTGCCAGATTCCTATGCGTGCTGCCAGATTCCACTGCCATGTTCAGCATTGACCTGCTGCTGCAGGTGGAACACACCTCTAGATGAAGAAGATGTAGCACCTGAAGAGCACAGGGCAACCTGGGGCCAGGGTGAGGCACCTCCACTGCCCTCTGCTGCAGCCTCAAGAAAGCGGCCTTTGGAAGACGATGAAGAACTAGATGAGGATGTGAAGAGACGGCTGGCTAGTTTACAGGGCGGGGGTCAAGATTAGCTGATTTAGGCGCTCTGTCTGTGCTGTCTACCCATCACTTGGCCCGTTGTTTGAGCCAACACCTGCCATGTTATATATCGGCGTGTCATGAGCCATACTGACTTTGCTGATGTGATGTCCCAATACGAACCTTACTACAATTAATCAATTGCAACCGCACATGAGGTGGCCAATGCCATTTCGACCAATATGATGACTTTGAAATGAAGCACTTGATAAGTCTGTTGGGGGTGCGTACGCGTCACCCTGAGCTGCAATAATCAGCTGTAATATCATGCAGCTTAGCTCAGACAGCAACTTATGTGCTCCATCCTTCAAAGGCTTTGAGCAGATGTACACACTGATCCCGACAGTTTACCGAGCTTTGCTGAAGAGTGCAGTTTCGGGAATTGGTCATCGGATTCATACCACTAAAGAAAAGGCTTTGAGCAGCAGCCTTCAGCGCAATGTTGCCTTTCAACTGGATTCAGGCCATATCGGAATAGACGCCAAGAGTTGACATATTTCTGCAGCTGTACATTGTCGTAGTCGTGTTATTGTGTAGCCAACATCCAATAGACATCATCACTCTGTAATCTCCCCAAATGCATTCTGTTGCAAATGCTGCTATCAGAACGCAGTGGCATTGCCACTAATGAAGTTCCTTGAGCAGCTGCATGAAAATCCTACCCTTTCACGCGGCTGTCCAGACACACAATTGCAGTTTTGAACACTCAAAATGTTGCTCCAGGCTGATACTGACTAGCAAGACCACGGATTTGCAGTCTTGAACTTTATATTTGTCACTTTACAACAAATTCAAGGTACCAGGAGCATAGGACAAGGTACAAATTCTGCTAATAAATTGGCATCTACAATTTTTGCATGTATGGGCTCCACACTGATGATGACTATGTTGGCTGCAATCTCATCTGCTACATCTCCTACATCCACACCAGGCCTCGTTGGTCAGGCTGCCTGGATCATGCGACGTGCATTGATGACACAAGCTAGAGGGATGCATACAGTCTTCTAGCAAGCTGTGTATTTGGCTTTTAAATTCAGCGGCGTGCAGGAGACAGCAATGCAGATCACTTACCAATGGTGACGGAAGCTTTGCCAGCTGCTTTCTCAAGCACCTCAAAACTGCTGAAGCCTGATTGCTGAAAATGCCTGCATTGCACTCAGCCTGCCTTGAAAGGCTGACTGCAAAGACCTGACTGCCTGCAGGCCAGGCTTGCCTGCGCTACGTCTGGGGGTTCCTGTGGAAGTGCTGGATTGTAAGACAGCAATGGCATGCATGCACAACTCACCACATGACAGTCTCTAACCGCTTCTTCTTGTCGTCTTCAGCTAAAGGGTCGACTTCCAGCAGGGTGACAGTGACTTTGCTATTGCTTGTTTGACCATGGCTAATTGCTGCAGCTATGGCCTGTGGGCTGAAGGAACATTTTGTCAGCCTTTGCTGAAACCATGCGCAAGCAAAAAAATGGTATTCCATGAAAATTGACTTGGCGCAAAGTACCTGCTTGGAACCATCTGACAAGTAAGGTCTCTGGTCTATCAAAGCCAACATGATATGATCATGCTTGCTGACGGACTTTGCCTGCAATAATGTGGGCAGGTTGGTCAGCAAACGCCCCTGCCTGTCAAGTGCTTGGGTCCAGGCTGCAAAGCTTCACCTCACTGGGGATGCTGGACTCAGAAGCTGACGCACGGCTACGCACGAACCTTCTGGTGGGACAAATCTGTATGCCTAGACGTGCATGCAGCGGAAGTAAACGCAAACGGGCAATGCCGCATGGCGGACATAAACGCTGAGTCGGCAAGGCGCTACAAGTCGACGCTAGCGATGCTTGCCGCGCAGGCGAAATGCAGGAATGTTGCCAACAGCTTGGTGCTGTATACTGCATTGCGGCAGTCGTCAGTTGGTACTGCCAACTTGGCAGCAGTTTGGCTACAGAATTTGAGCAGACTTCGACCAAACTTTCATTGATCTGTGTACAGGTTGTACACTCCTTCTGAGATCTTTCGGGGATTGCATGAAAACCAAGCGTGGACATCGTCGGCTGTCGCTCCCTCCTTGCTGGTGATCTCGACCCTGCAACTGAACAGCGAGCGTGGCAAACGAGCCGGGAGCTGTTTGGAGCCGCTGCAAATGTTGAGCTTTGTCCAATATCTTTTGGAGCTCCTGCATATACATACTGCACATACTCGCGGCAAGCCTCGCTTTCATGCACTTTCAGGCGACCCCTGCACTTGGCTCACAAGCGATCTTGCCACACCCAGGACAGCCTTCAGCCTGCCTGTATGCGCAAAACACAAAGCTTAAAAAGGGCTGATAACGATCAAAGTTTGCAGCGTAGTGGTGGGGTTCAAAATCTAACTAGAAACCAGGGCCAAGGGTGTCTAGCTAGTAGCAAAAGCCACGATTCAGGAAGGCAAGTGGGGCATGCGGTAACAACCATGCGATGTGCTGTCCATTGCCATTGGACCTTAAAAATGTAAACACTGCGTTCTGTGCTTGTGCATGCCCTTGTGCTGGAGGACCTTGATCTGCATTGTACGCCCACTACGCTTGGTCTTGCCAGGTGAGGTTTTGGGTATGGTCTTGACTGAATGAGAAAAGTGTTTCTCTAATCAGTTACTTTGAATTTGTGAAGGCCCAGCGCACTGCTTGCCACGAGAAGCGGAGCGGAACACAATGCTCCAGGTTAACTGTATAATACTGGAACAACTCCGGTCAGCAAGCGCTCAATCCACTGTCCAAAACTATGTATGACATGTTGCCAACTTGGCATACACTTGAGGTTCAGACCTATTCTGGCGCCATACTGGCGTGGCTCACGGTAACTG
>JAABUK010001177.1_pt1 | contig 50852 bp, 59 predicted proteins | sample 5559141 | NCBI WGS metagenome assembly JAABUK01 (sample SAMN10711869, study PRJNA513367) | rock metagenome | isolation source: Antarctica rocks | place: Antarctica: Victoria Land, Pudding Butte nord | collected 2016-01-03 | reverse complement strand
CGCATATTCTGCGTCAATAGCGATGGAAGAATGGGTGCGGTATTAGGGCTGGGTTCGGAGTCCGCATTTGGTTTTGAGGGGGTGGGGGAGAGTGGTGGAAGGGGCAGGATGTAGGCGCGGTCGAGGGAGGGTGGGGCTCGGCGGGGGAGGGCGGGGAGGGGGTATGGTGTTGCGAGGAGGAGGGTCGAGCAGAGGCAGTGGTAGGTGTGGATGCCGGGGGGCATTGTTGGGGTGTTATATTCTGCTAGATACCTTGGTGTTTGAAGGGGGGGGGAGAATGCGGGCGATGCGCGACGGTGCTGGAATATACTGAAGATGGATGTATGCTTATGGATATTTTGAGTAGATTACCGTATGTAGCAAGATTTGATGGACATCGTCAAGTATCAACTCTATTGGTTTAATTATTCAGGTACATGGACTTATGGCGATACACATAGCATACTTTCCCCGCGCATGTGCTTCCGTCAGGTACGACTGCGACCTAGTAAGTGAAGCGTAAGCCATTCCCGAGGATACTTGACACTACAACACCACAAGAGGGGTTCCACTATGGGTAGAGGGATGATAGTGGGGGTCCGCTCTGCCTGGGAAAGCAAGTGGTATAGCCTAGCAAGTAGTATTGGAGGGCTCGATGAACCCATATCTTCGCTCTCAGGGTGTAGATAAGGAACGGGCGGCTGATGCGGCAGCTTCTGATTTATCGGTCAAGTTGTCGATTGCGGAGCCAACTCCGTGGCCACGTGTGGATCGCAAAGATTCGTGATGCGAACCAAAGGGTCGTTCCTAGCTACCGAGATCGCTGGTCACAGATTGGTTGGATGGTCGGTGGGAGCGAGGGGCAGACATATGGTGGACACCGTGGATCGTGCATTTATATCGCGAAGTTGCTTTTTGATTCGATGATGCCGCTAATAGATTATTAGTGCAGAATAGTGAATGCAGGGTCTGGAGCCTTCTGGAACGTGGGGCGACGGGGCTTGCCCTTCGTCCCTCCGCGACACATACAAATACAACCACCCATCCGCGTACTTCATGATGTCGGGTTTCCGCTTCCTGGCTTCCACAAATCAGCAGGACGAGTCTTCTGCTTTGTCTCCCTTCCAATTCACGAGCGACAGTGCAAGTGGAGGCCAGGGCGGCAGCCGTGGAGATGTTTCCGGCACTGGTGGGGGCAGTGGTTGGGGCAGTAGTGCGACCAGTGGTTGGGAGGTTCCCCAGAATCGAAGGCGGCGCACCGCTGGCAGCGTGTCGCTCATGGCATGTACCCCATGCAGACAAGCACGGCAGAGGGTGAGTATATACAAGATCAGCACGTTTCTAGGGAACATTCATGCCTGCATGTCATTTGTTGGGATTGACGAATGCTAACAACCGGTCTTCTTTCTTGTCTATAGTGTGATGGGCAAAGGCCAAACACATGCAGTAGATGCGCTCACCGGAATCTTGACTGTGTATACGAGCCTCATACGAAAACACACAAAGATGGTCTTATACGAGAAATTGAGGTTCTTCGAGGAGACAACAACAGCCTGCAGACCCGTAATAGGGAGATGGAAGAAGAGGCCGCGGAAAATGACACCATGAATCAGATTCTGAGAGAGGAACGTGAGTGGCATAGAGTAATATTAGAGACCATAGGGAGCAACGGTCACGACCGAGAGATCATCAGGAGATTACGTGCCGGCGAATCGCATCATACCATTGCTGATTGGCTCATTCGGGAAAATCCCGATTTTGGCAACCCAGGCATTGAACCCACCCCTCAAAGCAGGCTCGTTGACGTCGTGAATCTCTTTGAAGGGCAGTGCCAGGAACAGGATGGTCTCCGTCTTTTCGATCCTAGTGATTCCAAAGTCCGTTGGACAAAGGTTAGCACAAGTCAGAATCTCATCAGTCACCTGCTTGACCTCTATTTTACCTGGGTACATCCTGTGCACATGCTTTTCAGCGAAAAGGACTTCAAGAAAGATTTCATGGCCAATGAAGAAAATTACTGTTCAGTTCCCCTCGTCAATGCAATTTGTGCAATGGGGTGTAATCTGCTAGAGGGAGAGCATGCCTATGAACAACGGAGTTCAGTCGATGCGGGAACTCTGCGAGACGGCTTCATGAGCGAAGCTCGAAAAACGCTGTCGCCAGGTTCCTACCACCGTATGACATCCATACAAACATTTGCAGTCATGTATCTGGTAGAAGTGAGTTCAGGAAAGGCCAGAAACGCGGTAGGATATCTGAGATCTGCCGTTGACAGTATGAAGATAAGCGATAGTCCGCAGTACTTTCAAGAAGTGGAAGAGCTTACTCTTTGGGGTCTCCATACTCTCAATACGTATTGATCCCTCCTCGGGTAACAACGAAAGGTTGACATTAATCCATGGGGTAGCATGTGCGCGGGCATCACATATCAAAAGCTCTATCCTCCCTTCCCATCCGGAGAACCAATCTTTCAACAAGTACGAATGGACACAGATGACGCACTATGGCGCTTCTATCGGCATCCAGGGGATGCGCAAGAGTTGCCCACTCGACTAAGCCATGCAACTGTTACGGCTTGCCACCAGGCGAAGCTGTTTCGAACAATCAACGAGTGCCTCGACCTCTATTGCGGTTATCGAGGTCCGGTGTCTGCATCTAAGATCCTCGAGGTATACCGAAAGTATCTGGAATGGAAAGAGTCTTTGCCACCTGTCATCGCCAAATACAGCGAAGGGGACCAGCCTCTGCCGCATATACTCTATTTACAGTACGTTCCTACTGTAGTGGGTGCTATGGTGCTGACTGACAACCGGTAGTGTTCAGTATCACACTGCACTGGTACAGCTTTTCAGGCCGCTTCTCCATGGCCCATTCTTTTCCGGCGATGATCAAGCTGAGCTACGCCGCATTGTTCTGTTCCATGCTAGGAGCGGTCTTGAGCCTCTCAGCCATGCCAAACGTCTGTACACCTCCCGCTATTTCTTGCCTCTCATGGCATTCTGTCTGCTACATCTAAGTGATGCCATTATCTCCTATTCGCCACAGGATCCTCCAGCACGCGAAACGGTGAAGTTTTGTTTGCAGACCTTGCAGGAAGCTCGTGCTGGTTTTGGACTATGTGGCCCGCTCCAGTTGCTGTTCAGACAAAGGGCCGAGGAATATGGCGTGCGGATACCCGAGCAGTTGGGAGAGCTCACGGAGTCCTTCAGCTATTATGCGATGGACGATATTCTAGACGCCTGTACTCGGTTAACCTATGCAGAGCCTCTGGATCAGATCATGCACTATATTGATCCGGCTATCGCGAAGGATTGGAGTGTGGAATGGGAGAAGCAGATCATCGGTCGCAAGAAGGATCGAACCTAATCAGATGGCGCAGAATACTTATTCTGCGATAGTATCTTGAGCAGCTGATAGGGTCTCGGCATTTCGACATTCGGAGTTGAACGTGAGTGGCACAACTGGTAGGAGTAGCATCGGAACAACATGGTAGGCCAAGATTTTCAGCTTTTGCTAATTGCAAGTACTGACGTGGTTGCTATGGAGCATGCGAGCGATTAGAGACTTTGCAAACAAAACCAGCTCAACATACCAGAGCACCCATTCGTGGTCAGAGATCCTTCAACAAGTTCACTGAGCCTTGTGGGCTGCTATGCCTTTCTTCTCGTGTTCGCATAGCTGATAAAAAATACCACATGCGGGAAGAGTGACAGAAAACGACGAATGAGTACCAGATTCCAATCACGAGAACCAGGATAGCGATGCCTCCTCGCAAGAACAATTAGCATTATGACGGACTTACTCCGTGCTAAGAACCTGAAGCGGTTGATTTTCTCCATTCTGAGAGTACGGAGGACATCGCACGCACTGTAATCAAACCATCTCCAGAGCGTAGATTGATGCATTGTGCTGCTATGCCCTGCCTCAATTTCCTCCGTTGTCAATAGGTCAAATACTGGGATTCAATCCGGGAAGCAGCTTTGGCGCAGGAGCATACCATGACGCTGTCGCATGGTTGAATCTCGATGTGGAGCTCGATCGATGGCAGACATGACTCAGCACTTGGCTGTGCCCTGATCTGTCGAGACCGTACCCCTGGATGTCCTGATAAGAGCACTCTCACTAACCAACCCATCAGACGACCTCCCAATACAAAGCATCGTCAATTGCGTAGCCTTCGTTATTTCCGGTTGCGCCTGGTGTATTTGCTGTCTCCTCGGATCAATGCATTTTAGTCTGGCTTGGGACAGGTGGAATATCATACTAACTATGTTGCAGGTATAGTGGGCCGCAAATCCTGCAGATCAGGATAGATGTTGCGGACCTGTTGTGACTGAATGCTAATGATTCTTTAGGAGAGCCTACTGAAGGCAGATTATTGTGACTACCCATCCTATCATACAGGGAAGGTTTCTTCCACTACATGTGAAGGATCACCTGATCACCTGGTGTCGACGGAACTATGGGATCTACTTGTACATGCATAGCTACATACAGGGCCGACCCACGTTCCACCGAGGACCGTGGCGTAGTGTCTCGCTTTTTATTATGGGAAATTGCGACACTCACCTGATAGATATGTGTCGCACTTTACCTTGGAAACAAAAACGGAACGCAACCTTGCAGAAAGATGTCATTTGTCTCTCGACACGATCCCTTGTCTGCAAATAGTATCACGACGAGCCGTCAGAGACGCGCGATTGGAGCTACATATTGTGCTAGTCCTCGCAGAAGTTACCAGTATCCATCCACTTCCGCTTCAGACCATCACATATAGCACTTCATATGTCTATAGTGTCCGCACACTGCTCCGTATCCTCACCAAAACTTTCATCCTCACATACTGTCTCATATTCACTGAAGGCGTTGTTGCCCTTATCGAAAGATTCATCTCCGAATGGAAAGGTCCCTCCCATCTCTTCTCTTGCTTCTTCCTCCGAACACTCTCGAGATGGCCATGTTGCAGGATACTTCTCAGTCCAGATTTTCCTGTTACCATTCATCTTGCCCGACCAATAGTACCCTCGTCCTTGGCTATCTTGCTTGCGTTGAGGAATCGTCCAGTCTGTGTCAGTCGTCTTAGGCAGTTCATCGTCCATCTCCTCGAAGTCATGGCTCGACTCTGTCCATTGTGGAGCATCGTAGGTTGGGGACTTTCTCAAATGGGGCCCAGGCATCGGTTGATCGGCCGAGGGACTGCGAGGATGACCTCTGCCGGAGCTGTTGGCCTCACTTCGGAAAGATTGGAGTATTTCGGCGATTTCGTTAGAGACCTTGTCGTTTGCAATGGCTGCTGTTCTATTTTCTTTTGGTATGTCATACGACCAGATTTGCTGCCTGTCATTGTAAATGATGTCGGTCTTGGAATACTTCAGCTTTTGCTCGCTATCCCACTTATGTGTCGTCCTATTTCTCTTCGTCACCGGTTGTCCTTCGTATGTTGCCATCGTCTGCAGTTTCATTGAATAGATGGCGTCCGACTTGGATTGAATGTTGCTCCTGGGGTTCATGAGTTTGGGGTATTACTCTGTGATGTTATATGGGAGTGGCCTTTTTGAGGTGTTTAATTCCTCCTACAAGATGGGAGCCTGAACCTATACCATCTGCGGGCTTGACAGAGAATAACTCACTATTTATTGGCCTTGGCAGGGGAAATATCCACAGTGTCTCGATGTGGTAAGTTCGACTCCCCACAAAAAAAAGCTAAGTATAAGGTTGAGGCCATTTGAGGACCAAGTGGGTCTGCCCAACATTCATACAGCTTACCTGAGTCCTCTCACACAGTCCTCTCGCTTCCCACGAACAGCATCTTTCTATCGCTTCCAACCCGATTTCAACGCGTCGGTTTCAGTTCAGCTGTACAGTACATACACACATATCCACCATGCCTCCAAAAAGGGAATATCAAGAACCCCATAGCATCATACCAGAATCTGTGACTCCAATCGAGATATCTCTTCAGCCCCAGAAAACCACAGGTGCGATGCTCCTGCCTGGTAATACTGGCTCAGGTCCTGGACAGGCTATCAAGGCGCAAACCAAAAGGATCTTCAGGCGTGATGGCAGAGAACTCTGCATCCTTCCAAAGACCAAACCACTGGATTGCCGGTCGACAAATGCGAACCCTGGGGTTTGGGAGGAGTGCCTACATTGGCCGAGCGTGATGGCTGTGAAGACTTGCTGACAAAAATCTGGAAACACTGTATTAAGAATCTCAATCATTGGAAGAGCTTAATTTCCGAGCCGAGCCCTCACATAATAACGATGATTTGCCCACCCGACAAATCGTTGAGGCTGGATACGACATCTGTACACCCGATCGCCGCTATCTTGCACCCTACGGCAAGCAGTGCTCTGGACGATGAGTGCAAGTTGCCAACGGATGGCGGCGCCCTATCGTACTGCAACTGGGACATCATGGCAAGGATCTTGCTCACCGTACTGTGTTTGGGACGCTTTGCATATCACTTTTTTGCTGGGTACAAGAGGAGGGATCATGGTATGAAGAAGCTACGGAAATGCCAACAATCCAAGATATCAAAGCAAAGGTATTCTCCGGATATCAACATTCTTGCCAGCTTCAAGCAAGCTCGTTGAGGTCAACACAAACACTACATCCTTGCCGGCTTCAAGCGATCTCGATGACATCAAGACAATGTAAAGAAAAACAGAATATGATCCTCTTCGAAAGCCGATAAAGGCATAGGCATCAACAGCCTGAATACCGAAATTTAAGGTTCTAGAATAAATCGTGGGAAATTTCTTCTGATCAGTTAGAAGGCATATTAGAATATAGCGCCAATTACATCGAATGAAAGATGAGATGGTGCTTGAACGCCTAAAGATGTCGGGTTGATCAGACCGATTTTAATTATATATATTAGGATTGGTCACCCATGGAATATGTCCATGCCTACGATTATATTGAATGTAGAATATAGGCGCATATATGTATAGGTGTTTAGAAACGTAAAAAGAGTCTGAGTAGTCATATCAATAGAATATCGCTAAGTGAGGCCCGAGCCTAGCGTAGCAAGTCTTGGCATGGCACCGCAGAAAGCCAGAAAGTCCACATACATATCTCTGACAGAACAACAGCTGTCCAGTCCACCAAAATACGTCTTTTTGCTGCTTTGGTGTTATCCATTATAGGCTCTGATGGAGAGAAGCTAGTGCCTTCAGATGACTGTAATAACTCCACAACAAAGCTGTTGGTGTGGGCCAGACTTAATTCGTTATACCTTCGAGCCGAGTGCGAATCGCGAAGATGCGTCTGGACGTTAAGGTAGGATCTGAGACTGGCACAACACAGACTTCTATCGATCTTCATGCAGGCTAGTGAATTCATCAATGGCTGATATGAAGTGCCAAATTGCAGAGGCAGCTCTTTGCCAGATCCGAGAGGGTCAAGGGCATTGACTTCCACCCCACAGAGCCATGGGTACATTGTCATCCTATCGACGCTTCCAACTTCTTGAGCTTACCTTTGTCAGATTCTGACCACATTGTACAGCGGTATGGATGGACAGCGAGCGACGTCGTCCGGTTTCAAGGCAAGCTAACAAGGCGAAGGGCATGTCTACATATGGTCATACGAAACCCAGGTACACCCATTTCGTTCTTTGGATGGGCAAAAACTGAATGTCAAACAGGCGATCGTCAAGACGTTCGAGCTCACAGATGTTCCTGTTCGAGCTGGTCGCTTCGTCGCCCGCAAGAATTGGATCGTCTGCGGTTCAGATGATTTCCAGGTTCGCGTCTACAACTACAATACTTCTGAGAAGATCACATCCTTCGAAGCCCATCCTGATTACATTCGCGCCATCGTCGTTCACCCTACTCAACCTTTCGTTCTTACTGCTTCGGATGACATGACAATCAAATTGTGGGATTGGGACAAGGGATGGAAGTGTGTACAGGTGTATGAAGGACACAGTCATTACGTTATGGGTATGGCAATAAATCCAAAAGACACCAATACCTTTGCATCTGCATGCCTGGACAGGACCGTCAAAATATGGAGCTTTGGCTCAGGACACGCAAATTACACCCTCGAGGCACATGAAACGAAGGGAGTGAACCATGTGGACTATTACCCACAAGCCGACAAACCATACTTACTCACCACCTCAGACGACCAGACAGTGAAGATCTGGGACTACACTACCAAGTCTCTGATCGCAACTCTTGAAGGTCACACCAGCAATGTTTCATTCGCCTGCTACCACCCTGAGCTGCCGATCATCATCTCTGGATCGGAAGATGGCACCGTCAAGATATGGCATGCTAACACCTATCGATTGGAGCAGTCCCTGTCATACGGTCTGGAGCGAGCTTGGTGCGTCAGCTATCAGCGCGGGAGACAGGGGGTCGCAATCGGTTTTGATGATGGTGCGGTAGTTGTGAAAATGGGCCGAGAAGAGCCCGCTGTGTCGATGGATAATTCCGGAAAGCTGATATGGGCACGGCATAGTGAGATTCTCTCAGCGGTGATCAAAGGGGGCGATGCAACCATCAAGGATGGCTCCCCAATTTCCTTGCCATCTAAAGACCTGGGGAACTGCGAAATCTACCCGCAAACTCTCACACATTCCCCTAACGGTCGCTTTGTGTCAGTCTGTGGGGACGGAGAGTACATCATCTACACTGCTCTTGCGTGGCGTAACAAGGCGTTCGGTTCTGCTCAGGATTTCGCATGGGGTGTGAATACGAAGACCAATGATTATGCGATACGAGAATCTGCTCTGAGTGTGAAAATATACAGCAATTTCAAGGAAAAAGATAGCGGGATAGATGTTGGATTCCAAGCAGAGGGTTTGAGTGGCGGTGTGCTACTGGGAATAAGAGGTCAGGGTGGGATCGGTCTGTTCGATTGGGATACTGGTGCACTCGTGCGAAGGATAGAGGTCGATCCTAAGAATGTGGGTTTCACTTTCTTATGTTGAGAACATGATCTAAAGGAGAGCAGGTCTATTGGTCAGAATCTGGCGAGCTTGTCACACTTGCCTGCGAAGAGACCTTCTACGTACTGCGTTTCTCTCGCGAAAATTACGTGGAGGCCCTGCAAGCTGGCCAGGTCGATGAAGATGGGGTTGAAGCAGCCTTCGAAGTCGTGACAGATGTTAACGAATCCGTTCGTACCGGACAATGGGTTGGCGACTGCTTCATCTATACTAACAGCACCAATCGTCTCAACTATCTTGTTGGCGACCAAACGTATACTGTTGGCCATTTTGACCAGCCTATGTATTTGCTTGGCTACCTCCCACGCGACGGCAAAGCTTACGTGGCTGATAAGGACGTGAATGTCGTGTCTTACGCACTCTCCCTCTCCGTTGTCGAGTATCAGACCCTCGTTCTTCGAGGAGACATGGATACGGCCGCTCAGCTTCTGGAGGACATCGCGGATGACCAAAAAAATAAGATCGCTCGCTTCCTCGAAGGCCAGGGCTACAAGGAAATGGCTCTTGAAGTCGCCACAGACCCAGAACATCGCTTTGATCTCGCTCTCGCACTCAACAATCTCCCCATAGCTCTCGAAATCGCTCGCGAGGCGGATGTTGAGCATCGATGGAAGACCGTTGGCGATGCTGCCCTTACAGCATGGGATCTTGCATTAGCCGAAGAGTGTTTCACCAATGCGAAAGACATGGGATCATTACTGCTACTGCACACGGCTACCAACAACGCAGACGGGTTGAGACAGCTGACCGCCCAAGCTGACATAGCCGCGACGCATAATATAGCTTTCAGCTGTCTCTGGCATCTAGGTGACGTCGATGGATGCATCGATCTTCTCGTTCGCACCAATCGGACGGCGGAGGCTGTGCTCTTTGCACAAACATATAAGCCAAGCAGATGCAAAGAGATCGTTGGGCTATGGAAGGGTGGCTTAGAGAAGAGTGGCAAAGGTAAAGTCAGCCGCATGCTGGGCGTACCGCCAGTGGATGGAGAAGGCGACGAGGACTTGTTCCCGGACTGGGACGAGTATCTGAGGATGGAGAAGGAAAGCAAGACAGGCGCTCTAGTAGATGTGGCTGAGGATGTTGATGGGGCGGAGCCCAACGCCGTTGGCGAGAAGAATGGCGCAGCGGCAAAGGAAGTGGAGGCAGAGGCTTAGAGGATTTCTTCCTTACATGTCTCTCTGACTGATACATCTAACCTATGCTTCCGGTGCGCGAAGTCGGCGTGGCTTTCAAATCTCACTCGATCTTCCCTTGGTCAGGCAAGAATACGTGCCAGCTGCTACTCGTCTGCGTCTAGCACGCTGTTCACTATATCTCTCGATATCAAATCTCCGAAATACATGCTTCAGCTTCAACTCCAACTTCAGCCCCTACTAACAAAATTCCCACCTTGGAACAGAACATTACCAGACGATCCAAATACCAGCCCATCCCTTGAAAGAGTCTTTACTTCAGTAGTATTCCAGTCCTCCTCTTCCTCCTTCCTCCTCCTCCTCCTCCTCCTCCTCCTCTCCTCCTCCTCCTCTCCTCCTCCTCCTTTCTCTCATCTTAACATTCCCTCTTTTCCAACACCTCGCCACTCTCTCTATATACACCGAATCGCCTCACATTAAGATGCACCATTAACTCATAGGTATATTATAAGTCTAAGATGTGCCATATAGTCATAAATATATTATAGGGCTGAGAAAGTGTGATATCGCGAGCGCTTTGAAGGAGGTAGGTATTAGGATGATGGGTTAGAGGTAGGGAGGTAGGTATTAGGGTGATGGGATGAAGGATTAGGGGATTGGGGGATTGGAGGATTAGGGGATTAGGGGATTGGGAGGGTAAAGTACAGGAGGTAGGGAGATTTTTAGGAGATTTGTTAGGGAATGTATTTGATAGTAAGTAGTTATAAGGGATAGTTAATTAATTAATTGATTAATTAATTAATAGAACTATTTCTCTATCTAGCCTTCTATCCTACTTCTTTAGAAGATATTACTAATGATTTTACTAGAGATCTTACTCTCCTCCCTTTCCTTTCTAAATCAAATATTATCAAAGATCTTACTCTCCTTTCCTTCCCTTTCCTTCCCTTTCCTTCCCTTTCCTTCCATTTAATATCTATATCTAAACTACATCTATATACTTATCTATATATATATACTATAATTATATCTTTATCTACTTATTCTATATCTAAAGCTAAAGCCTATTACTCTAGCTATCCTCCTTCTTCTACTCTTCTAATCTCGTTCGCTTAGTACTTACGCCTTAGAAGAAAATTAAACAAACCTGTACTTAATTTTCTCGCCCTACTTCGATCTCTATCAAGAAATGCTAATCCTTTAGCTAATCCTACTTCTAATCCCTACTGCAAATTCCCGTTATCTATATCCTACTATCTCTATTTCCATTCCTATTCTATAATCCCTATCCCTACTATTTCTATTTCTTATAGACGTGCTAATACTAATACTAATACTAGTCTCTAAACGCCTATTATAGGATTATACCCCTTATCCTTAATCCTATTATTAAAGATAAAGACGTATATACGTAGATATAAATAAATAATAACAATGATAATATCTATCTATATAATTACAGGTAATATATATACATATCAAGTATCCATGCTAAGACTCAGTCACGTGATCCTGTTATACCGTGATAATATACCTACTAAAATCGAAAATAGATAGCGTCCTCGCTATCTATATATAATAGCGATATTATAGTAATAGTATATCTATCCTAATTAATTAGAGTTATTACTTATATACTTATAGTCCTCCTTAACATTACTATTACGTAGCTTATAATAAAATTAATTGTTTTATATAAAGATCTTAGCGGATCCGGAATAATTATAACTAGATATTAGATAGGTAATTTCTAGTCGATTACTAATAACTTTAGAAATATATAGATTTATAACACTTTACTAAATACGGTTTAGCGTCTAGGACTATCCGTTAGAAGAATTAAATAAAGAGGTATTAAGAATTAAAATACACTTAATATACTATAGGAGTAATACTACTACGTGGTAAGTATACTAGATATAGTATTCGCGGCTATATAGGATAGCCACTCGCTATCTTAATAGGAGGAGTCGCTGATAGCTTAGAGTATAATATCGTTATTATTATAGGGCTTAATATAAGTAGCTAGTACTAGAACTAGCTAATAGTTATAAGCTCTAAGGAGGTAGTAATACTACTTCAGGGCAAGTATACTAGATATAAGGTCGTAGCTAGTAAGGATAGCTACTACTAATAAGGAGGATATTTAATAGCTTGGACTATAGGCGTTATTACTATAAGGCTAGACTTAGGTCGCTAGTACTAGAACTAATAGGAGGATAGTAATAGTAATAATTAGTAGGTATTTATACTAAAGATAGGTAGGAAGTTAATAGCTTAGTAAACGGCTATCTAATAATAGCCTAATAAAGGGATTATCTTATTAAATAAGAGGCTATAAAGTTAGCTAGGAAGGTAATATATTACTAAGGTATTTTATAACTTAATAGGAGGTATAAGTACTAGTAGAGGAGCGAAATAAACTTATAAAGGAACGTCTTAATAAATAGGTATTACTACTATTTATTAAAGATAAAGACGTATATACGTAAATATAGATAAATAATAATAATAATAATATCTATCTACATAGTTACAGGTAATATATATACGTGCTAAGCATCCATGCTAAGACTTAGTTACATGATCCTGTCGTATCATAACACCTATCCTTACAAGCGCCTTACCTTATATTATCTAAAATATAGATAATACGTATATCTTAATTAGTATAATACTAGGTATAATGCTAGATATAATAATAAGATAATACTAGTTAATATTTAGATATATATTCAGCTTCTAGAGTTTCGTTATTAAGTAAAATAATACTATGAAGAGTAAAGGAAGGAAGGGAATTAGTAAGTAATAAAGTAAGGGAGCTAGCGAGATAAAGAAAACTAGCTTAGAAAGGTATCTATAATATAAAACCCTCGCTCCCCTTTCCTTCCCTTCCCTTCCCTTCCTCCCCTTTCTCGTTAAGAAAGGATCGGAGTATAGTTTAGGTTGTAATATATAATCAGTTAGTTTACTAGTTTGATAGTTATAGAGTAAGCTGTTAGTAGAGAATCGTATTTTGATGCTAGTGAGGTGCGGGCGGAGATGGGGGAATATAGGAAGTAAGGGATGGGGATAGGGGTGGATGTTAGAGGAATAGGTGAATGGGGTATAGACTGGACATTAGTTTATTGGCGTTGGGTACTATGTCATGAATCGGTTTTGGGCCGGTCATGAGTTGAGAAGTGGGAAGATGGAGTACGGAAGGTTTAGGGTGGGTTGTACATATATACGTTGATAAGGGGGGTTGTGTAGCTGTCGGCTTTGTGGATGCTAGTGCTGGCGCTGCCTGTTTGTCTGTATTATTGTAAGTGTGCCCTAGAGAGTGAAGCTCATCGCTCATCTGTAGCACCTCAGATCTCTCGACACCATCTCCCCAACGGTCCTCCCCTCCCACTCTCATTCTCTAACACCGCCCCAATCTCCTCCAACCCCACATCGACCCTCCACATCTCGCCCTTCGCACCGCCTCTACTCCCACCCACCGCCGACAGGACCAGCTCAAGCTTTCCCAAATACTCCCACGCCCCTCTCGCTATCTCCTTGCTCCAAACTCTCGCGCCGCCACCGACGGCCATTTGGCCTGCGGCGCTCGACTGCATTTTGGACTTGCTGGCCAGGGTCACGTATTCTTCGTAGGCCATGCCGAAAGTGCAGACGTCGGTATCGAGGATTATGTCGAGGCGGGCTGCAGCGATCAGGAGGGAGAGGGCGAGGGTTGAGAGGGAGGGGATGAGTGCGAGCTTGCTGTCTGGGGGTTGGAGGGTGTGGGAAATGAATGATAGCGCGGTAGGGAGGGTGGTTGGGGACATGGTTGCGATTGGGATGAGTGAGGCGTTTAAGAAGGCTGGGACGGATTTGGTAGATGTGTAGAGCGTTTGGAGGAATTGCTGGAACGTGGGTGTGGTGGAAAGGGTGCTGATGTAGTCGTTCCAAACCCTGGAGAGCCCCTGTAGATCTGTCTTGTTCTGTTGAAGAAGATCGTGCGTCGATGGGTGGTAGCTTAATGCCGAAAGGCAGATGTCTTGAAAGACGCTGAAGCTTTTGGGAAGCGAAAGGTGAACGTAGCGTTGCCCAAAGCGGGACTTCACTCGCTTCTCCAAGCTGTCAACTACATTGACTTTAGTCGTCAGACCAAGAACGGCTATTGGTGCATTGCGCGACTGTGCCACGTCAAAGAGGTTGTAGAGAAGCGTCTGGCGTGGATGAGATGCAAAGAGATCGAATTCGTCCAGTATGAAAACAACCGATCTCGCGGTAGCAGCTACATCATCTTCTACTGCAGGATGAGCAAGTAATGCCAGCAGAGAAGTCAAGGTATCAGCGTAGTTGCTTCTACCACCCAAGTCATCATTTTCGACATCCATTTCTCGGCCCAGCTGACGCCAGATCTCACGTAGAGCGAGTTTGTCGTCAGTATGGATGAAACCGCTCAGTCGCACCACATGGAAGTCGTCTCGGTGATCAAAGGCAAGCTTTGAAAGCATTGTCTCGACGAGATTGGTCTTCCCACTACCTCTAGAGCCAATGATAAGCATTGAATTGCCTTCCCCGGCCAGAACAGTCTGCTCAACAAGTTGTTTGACCTTCATTTCCTCGTCTTCCATATTGATTAATGGTAGCCGCCGTTTTCCAGTGAGTCCAGACAGCACATGCGTCTTGAGCGCTGTCAGTGCCTCTGGATCTCCACTCAGCATTTGTTGAAGTGCTTGGGCATGGCCATTGAATGGAGCGTGAAAGTCGAAATTCGGCTCTTCCTGGGTAGAAGGTACGAGGATCTCTAAGACGGAAGCAGGGCCCTTATTCGACGAATGATATTCTAATTTGCGATCCTTCTTCTTCGGCATACAAGTAGGCGTTTGTACCTGTTCCCCCAGCCCAGACTCCTCTCCATGAGGTCCCTGAGCAAGTTCATCCGAGGAAACATCCTCGCGGGGGTTCGTCCCAAGTCCCTGGCCTTCGAGATGCTCTGCATCAGGAAGATGTTCCGCAGACGGCTTCTTCGGACGGGCTTTCTTTCGTGGGATGTCGAGTTTGGCAACAGGCTTTACATCGCTTCCTTTCTTTGTCTCGGTCCTCCTTGACGTTCGTCGAGCTCTACCAATGGTGTGATCATCAACGCTGTCATTTTCAACTCTCGCTCCATTGGCTGTTCCGAGTGCCTCTCTGGGCTTAAGCTGGTGAGGATTGATATCTATGGTCAAGTCATCCCGTCCCCTCTTCACACGCCCAACCCCATTGTCCAACCCTGTGATCTTTCCTGGAGAACCGCCCTGAGTTAGCTCATCCCCATCTTCAACGTAGGCCCAGCCTCTGTACTTCTTTCTTCTCTTTCTCGAGGGAGTCTGCACTTCTGTAGTATCTTCGACACTTCCTTTGCTACCATTCCCAGTATTGGCTACCTCCTGACTTCGACTTCCATAATCCATCCCTGAAGGCGTGACCTGTGCCTGCTCGTTCCCACTATCCAGTGCATTGGTCGTAGGATCGTCTCCAATCCTAGAATCCATAGATGTCGGCGCATTGTCTCTACCCCTTGTGGATATTTTTCCTCCTAGGTTTTCTTGCACAACCTTAACAGTCCCCCTCTCCTGCCGGTCGGGCACCTCACCACTGATCTTCGGACTTGATGACTTACCGTAGGCAGCTTGCTTGATTGTTCGCTGCCCGCGGGAATATTTGGGTTCGTCGGCAACAATTTTGCGTTTCTTGATGACGCGAGACGAAGGATCGAACGCTGCCATTGGGGTTCGACAGTCTGTTCAACATGTGCCACAGTGTTAGACAGATAATGGAGATGCTTGGATTGAGAGTGAAAGGTGCTGAGCGGGGAGCTGGCTCAATCGTAGGTCCTGGCTCAAACTCATACGGACCGGGCAACGCGACGCGATGTAGCGATATCTATAGCTTTATATCTCCATTGAATGCTTATGTTCTACTGTGGAAATTCAACGGTCTTTCTTGGACGTACTGCGCTGTGGGTTCATTCTATCGTCGAGTGGAGGGTGTCAATATTAGTCATCTTATTTAATACTAGCTACTATACTGGTAAAGGATAAGCACTGCCATAATTTGCCCCTGAGCCATGTTCGCTTAAGGGAAACCATTTAAACTACTACTACTGGTATGGGTAGAGGTGTTGTAAGGATTCTATACCTGATATATACAGATCTCATCGTCTCCTCTTCCAAAAGCTGGCCGCCGGCGCCCTCTCTCCCTCCAGCGACCATCTTAGAAGAGGTTCTTAAGACATGCTTCGTGGACTGAAGAGTGCAGAGCAAAAAAAGGAGTAGCACGACGAACGTGACTCGGGACATCATCGCCATCCCAGATGCATTGCGAGACTGAAAAAGAATGATAACAAAATGCTGAATGGACGAAGAACCGAAAAGGCTCTAGAACCCGTAAAAGCAATGCAAAAAAGCGCCCAATGCAATAATCATCTAATAATCTTAATTCGGAAACCTTGCCCAGATAATACTCCGTGGCTTTTGAAGCCCGCATGAAGGGTAGCCATGGTGCCGGGTGTGCAATTCATCTTCCTTTAACTATTGGAGACGTATCTCGCCCTGGGAATATCCAGTATCGGATCGGTCTCGAAGGCGACAGATGCCTTTTGTTTGATAACTGCGGCATCAGGCGGCGTCCATCGGCCGAGATTCAAGCTCCAGTGACAAGAGAAACATGTGGTGGCGTGCTGATCATTCCAAATCATCTCGGCATCCCACATCACATCAGAAAGGCATGATCGAGCAGATGCAGGTCCCCTCGAACTTATTCAAGATGCTCGGTGGTCTCGATCTCTATCTCGAACGGCCTTACTCTTAGATCGCTCAGGCAGGACCATTTGTGACGACCCATACTGGTTTGCCTGCGCAACGGCATGGTCGAAATTGTGTTGGGCCAGAACAGTGGCGTATTTTGGTTCCTTGAGGAACTTCGGGACGGAATCCTGTATGATCATCAGTACCTTCAACTGGATTTGGGTGAGTGGACCTGCTTACACTTGACATCAATTTGAATACTGAGGCTTGGGCATCTCGAAACAAACCCACAACTTCTTGTAAGCTCTTCAACAATGAGTCGTCATCACCAACGGCTCTAGTCATACGCCCAGCTAAGCTGCTACGCAGATTGTGATCGATGTTGAGCTCACATGGCGACCCAGGTGCGAGAAAGGCATTATAGAGGCCTGACGCAAGTTAGAAGACGTAAGATTTCAAGAAGATGGGTGAATGCGTACCGTATGCAGCAGCTAGATTCTCCCTGATCGCATCCGGCCTCGAAAATGACTTTGCTCTTTCAGCATTATCATAGCTCCTTGTGAATTCTCTGACTTCGAGGTAGAAGGCTAGATTTTCCTCGCAATGGGTGTCTCGCAGGAATTCTCTAAAAAGCAAACGAAGCGCTGGGTCGTTGACAATGATGCTCAGGCGATTGTTGTTCGAGTCTCGAGGGCCGTTCTTCGCGTTGTTCCTGTTCTTCGAGGCGTCTGGTCTACTGTCGTCGCCACTGGGACTGTCTTCTCTTCCAAGCCATCCGGCAATGCGTTGGCCCTTGTCTGTAAGTCCATAGATAGCGTTCTTTGTAGGCTGGAACCTTGACGCTCCGGGATTCTGGTGGGCATAAACCTTGTCCTCAACCACTGCCCAAATTAGACCGTGAGAAACAAAAAGCTCTGCAATCTCATAAACTTCTCTGCGATCCACAGTAGTACAACAATCCATCAACCAATCTACAGCGGTCTTGCCGGTGAACGTGTTTGGCACAACCCGGTCAAGTATCTTTCTTTCCTTTGCCATCTTCACCCCTATCATGCCATTGTAATAATCGCTCAAGGAGTCATTGTCAGATGCCGAGGTACTGAGCTTGATATTTGGGCCATCTTGGCCAGAGAATCGTCGGAAGATGACTTCTATGGTCGCGCGGTCATGCGACAGCTTGTCACTTGAACCGTCTCTTTCTAAGATGACTAGCTGCATAGTATTCCTAGGACTGTCCAAGAGGTCAAGAACATGCCGCTGACTGATGCCATTGCGCTGACAGAACCGTGTCAGCACATGCATGCCTTTCGGTGTAAGCTGCCACACTGCATTCTTGAGAGGAAAAGATGGGGTTGGCTTTGAATCTGAAGGCTCGACAAAGCGTGCGTCCATGAAGCGCTGGCAGACTGATCTCGCCATCTCCTTCGCCATGGAGAAAGTTGTGGTCGTGGTTGTCGTGACTATCCTCGAGGGGTCTTTGGGATCGGGCATTCGGTTCGATTGGGAAAATTTGAGAGATCCCAGATTATTGATAGCCTCTTCAGACGTGAAGGTATGATCGACCTTTTGAAAGCGCACGCGATGTGCCGATAGAGGTAAGCTGACCATCAGCGTAGAAAAGAGATCCTCAAAATCCCTGGTGAAAGGCCGCTCTTCATCCGTCATGCGGAGAAGCCTTGATGATGTCTGATGCATCTTGTTTTGTGCTGCTTGCTGAGGAGACTCTGCAGACGAAGGAGGAGGGGTTCGGATCTGAGGCGAGGGGATCCTATCGAGAAGTCGTCGCCCGTCCGGTGACGGCGAAGACAAGCCGGGTTTTTGAGCAGCCCCCTCGACGTTTGGGCTGGCGATTGGCCCAGGTGATGTAGCTGATACCTGATCCGCACGAGGAGGTGCGAGGTTCACGTAGCCCTTCTGCTGCCTAGAGGTAGTCTCGGCCGGCGGAGCGACAGTGGTACTTTGTTTTGTGGTAGTATCAGAGGATGAAGCCGACAAGGATTGGTGAGATGCCTGGGAGTGTAGGCCGACTGAAAGGTTGGCAAGCGCCGCGTTGGTCTTCTCGCGGGCGATAGCAGCTATTGACAATCTGTTGTTGCGGACTTGGTGACCGGTGGAGGAGGTGGAATTTTCGGTATCGCGTGAAGGGGAGGTGGGAGAACGACGGCGTGCGGTGGAAGCATATGATGCGACCGGGTGAGGGGCGTCTTCTATAACAACATGTTCAGAGGGTGTCTGGATGATAGAGAAGCTGCTGATGCATGGGGGTGGGAAAGGATTTGCGCAAAACAATGCCGTCAGTCAAGGAAGGGCTGAAGAAACGGGAGACAGACCAGTCATGTAAGGCGATTGGCACCGGAGACACAGACCACGAGGGACCACGGGGCAACAGGCGATGGAAGCAGGCTCCACTACGCAAGCAGCTTAGACTGGTCGGCAGTTGAGGCTAGGGAGCAAGTGTGAGAGCCAATTGTTATGGATCAAGGAGGCAAATGCGTCAGCAGCCGGTGGTGAGGAGATGAGCTTTGGGGTGTAGTGTGGGAACCTCGGGAGTGAACTCTGGTAGACTCGAGATTGGAGACTGGGTGACTTGGTTCTTGCCCGTTGGCAGCCAGTGTGCGACAGGCGAGGGGGAGGGCAGGGGCTTAGCAGTTAGCACGGTCGAGACCAAAGGAATGGGAGGAAGGCTCGAAGCTTAGGGAAGGGTCAGGAGGTTAGCAAGGGAAGGGAGTCAGGCTAAGCAGCAATTGCCAAAAGTATGTAATCGAGTAGTCTCCAGAGTCCCAGACTATTGAGTATTGACTATTGGACTATGGACTATTCCATGCTAGACCAGGCCTCATACCTGTGTGTCAGATTTGATCGGCAAGACACGAGGGCGCAGGGAATGTAATGCCGCTAAGCGTGGCATGGCATGGCAGGATCCCATCATCCCTGCCAGCATGTCTAGTCTCAGGTAGTCATGGTAAGGCATGGCCGCGACTTCCGTCATGTCATAGTCAGCCCGTTGCCTTGCTTTCTCTGCGCCCGTGAACATGCGCCGGCGTCTACAGATTCGAGGTTTGGATGGGACGTGCGGAATGTGGAAAGACGTTGCGTACTGCACTCCAAACACATGGACTGGCTGCAAGGCACTGTCTACTATGGTACAAGCAACCTGCATCGAGGTTGAGATAGTGGGGTATTACGTATTGAGTGTGAAGAAAGCCTAATCGACTAGCGTGGACGCTTAGCCTGGGAAATGGCAGATCCATGGCTCCATCGGCGAAGCCTCCCCAGCCCATCAAAAGCTTGGAAGGCTGGAAATATTGGTAGGTAGGCGACCAAACGGATGGATGACTCTGCCTGCACCTCTCATCATCTGCGTCTTTTATCTTTGGTACACAACCCACACGCCAATTCTCCATGTGCGTCTCCGGCCCCCCATGTGCACGGATGATGGATAAGAAAGGCAGTACATCACCTGGAATTGTTCCGATTGAACCTGGTCTTTGGGCACGTTTCAGCTCATCCTGCAATGCACTGCACGCTCCCATATATATCCCTCGCGTACACTTGATGCAATGCAACCGGCCTGGGAGCAGGGTCGCCAAATCGTCCATGCTCCCTCTACCCGCACCTCTGCAGCTTACGCTTTAAATATTCTTCATGTGGCATGTACCTTAGTACTTCGGCCTTAACAACAAGACCTCATCCGATCTCGGTCACTATGTATCGCCATTGCGCGACACGAGAGGGAGAAGGAAGATTGCGACGAGGTCCGTCGACTGGGCTCGGGGATGCCTGGCCATCCCTGTGATTACTGCATGGTCGATGTGCTGGTCGATTCCAGCATCACACATGCCGACGAGTTTTGTTGCCTCTTCTGCATTGGGATATCAGCCACATGACAATTAGTAGTATGAGATCCCGTCGGACGATGGTGATTGGCAACCAAGAGCCTCATCTCAGATGCCGGAGCCCGCCGTGAGGCTACAAATTACTATTGCTCGAGTGCTAATAGTATATCTGCTTCGTGCAGAGTCTTCCATAGATAGATAGACTGTTACGCCATGCTCTTTGGCCGCCATGGTGAAACTTAGCGCATGCAGAGACTTTTCTGGAGTTGTTGGCTCCGAGGTTTCAAGAGTGCCGTCGGCGCCAACAGATGGCAGGACTTTATTTTTGCAGCGCTAGCTACCGGATGATCCTTGTGGTCGCTCTGACTCTGACTTGGTGCTGAAGCATTTGCACATCGAAATCACCCGAGTCATGATATCAATAGAAGTGACTCCGGTACCATGGTACAAGCTGACAAGGTCGGACCACGATAGAAGCGACCCGTCCGATTATGCGGCTTATTTAGTCATGGAGCAGCAAGACTCAGGTATCTTCGGCGTGACCAAAGCTGACAAGGATACCCGAGGTGCATGCAGACTAAACATGTTTAACGGTGGCTTTGGCCAATTGTCATGGTCAATGAATATGTCCGAGGTCTCGAGGGAAGGGACTGATCGACGACTCTTAAACCCGGTCGCATACGAAAACGAGCTTCAAAGTGCAAGCAGGAAAAGAACGGGAATAATTCCGCTTGATCAGCATGACTTGAATCTCTTGAATCTCTCGCTGACAGTGTCGTCGCAACATGTAAATCCGAGTCGTCCTTACCGATATCGCAGCACTCCTTTCTCACCCATCATCGAGGGGTGGACACGCTGTGGTGTTCGATGGCAGGCCGGACCCAGTAATTTGGCACGCTTGAATCGAGTGGCTTGCCAAAGTGCGGAAGTCCACGTGGACGTAATACGCTACTGACTAGCAGGCGCCACTAAGGTAGAGCTAGTGTTGATACTACTTTAGGTGCCCATCTGCAAAGCCGCGATCCACAATGACGGGTACCCGGCTTCGCACATGGCATGGCCAAAGTGAAGAGTTACCACACTCAATACCCAACAAATCATCTCAAAAGACTAACAATGGCGAATTTTAAGGACACGTTCGTATTGCTTCGTCAAACAGTGCTCTGCCAACCATGTTCGGTAGTACAATATGGTATCCATTAAAGCTCCGTGTCCGGGTGTGATCGATGGCGAAAACGAGGGTGAAGTTATTGCTGACCTTGAGCTACTGTACTTTGTCTTCACCGCTGTTGTCAGAGGCACCGTCGCTTGATAAGGAGATAGCTCCCAGAGCTATGAAATTACTCCACATGTTGCGCCAAGATATTTGTGGCGTCTGTGGCGTCTGTGGCGTCATTTAACAACATTTGCCCAAAACTCTGTCGACTTTCAATGATTCTTCTGACATGGTAGTAGCCTCTCTGTAGACGAGGAAACAAATAGAACACATTGCCAGTAGACGAGAAAAGGTCCAGGAGCAGCTTAGACGTGTTTTGCGCTACCACTCGTCTTGGCAGGACTTTCAAGCTTGCTGTTGCATCCTTGACGGCATGTGCAAACTGACTCACGACTGTCCTCTTCAATCATTCTGCAGAAGTATAGCCGGTTTTTGCAGTTGGCTCGACCATAATATCGTAGCCCAACGGTATTCAGTCTTGTCAAGGCTTTGCGTGAACCGGACATACTCTCCTCTTTGGCATGTGAGTAGGTTTCGCCGTCAAAAGAGAGCTGCCCGAGCTTTGGTTGTGCAGCCTTGTTGATATCGCCCTTTCCATCTAGCACTTCATACACAACCATCAACATTAGCACATGTCAAGTAATATCTTGCTCGAGCCCCGCAGCCAGTCATCCGGCCACCAGGAGGGGTCGATCCTCATTATGTGCACATCCATGATTGACTCGATGTGTCCATCTCTGAAGTAACAAGTGCTTCCTTCCGCATTCGAAGCGAAGGCGCTAGCAATTTGGTACGGCTCTCCTAGCCTTGCTTTGAATCAACACAGAAGCCAACACTTCAAGTACCCAGATTATGGCATCTCATTCTGCATTTGTCTATCATTAGTTCTAGCATCTCATTCAGCAGTTCATCCATCACCTCATTGTTACCCAGGATACGCCAGTCATGCCACTTTGCAAAGGCATCGCGTACGTCGGAACGAGTCATGCAAGACCTTGCCCAAGGGCTGCTCACAAAGGCCTTCCGTTTTGCTGGCAACACGGAGAACAAGCACGAAATGACGTCGCTGCTCTCGAAGCCCATGGTTCAGATAACCCAGACTTCATGCTGCACTACCTCGCCTACCGGAGCAGAGCCTTCGAACAGCTGATTTTCAAGCCGACCATTTCACGAAGAGCACCCCGTGCTCTGCGGCCCCTCGATGGCAACCGTCCTGGTCTGTCCCTTGGCCACCTCGAACCACTCCCCCTAGAGGTGCTCCACGGTATTTTCTCACATCTCAGCATTCACGATCTACGGTCATTCAAGGCGACCAACTCTCGTGGTCACCTCATGGCATCGTCTGATACGCGATACACAAGTATCGTCACCCACACTCCAGGTCTGATCGCAGCACTCTACAAGACTGGTCTTCAGTCCGCCTTCACCATCGGCCGCATTTACACCGCTCTCACCCGATCAATTTGCACAACGTGCAACAGCTTCGCCGGTTATGTCTTTCTCCCGGGGCTCCAGCGCTGTTGTCAGCGATGCGCAATGTACGACGTTGAAATGCAGCCAGTGGAGTACCGGACTGCCGTAAACGATTTTCAAATCTCAAAGAAGCCGGCCAAGGCCATGCCGAGAATGCTGGTTTCCTCGGAAAACTACGAACAAGGTCTAGTGGGACCAGAAAGGTTTCTTCGAAACACGGTCTGTCTGGTCAGTAAAGCAGAGGCTCGACGATTCGGTACCCGGGATTTCAGCGTCATGCCAGCTGTTTTCGACCGATTTGAATACAACCTAGCAGTAGTACGTCCTCTGAAGGCCACTCTTCCCCAGCCAGTGTTGCAGTGCTGACACCAAAAGCACGCACAGATGCCACTGACTGTTCTGGAACACAACAGCAATTCGCTCAACGACCCTGTGGACGCAGGGTTCCACTGTCTTGGCTGCGCAAGAGCGGTTTGTAGTCATCGACGGTCCAGAACGGTCCTCAATTGCCATGGCTGCCAGACTTCGTTTCCGGGTGGTATCGATGAGCCTCGCTCTAGAGGCCCCCATGACTCCGTCTCTCCGTGGTCGTGCAAGGCCGCACTCGATCGTGGGAAGCTGTATTCGAGGACAGAGATCCTTGCTCACACTTCCGTGTGCAGCAATGTTCAAGATTACCTAGCGGATCTCGAAATAGAGAAAGGCCGGCCTCCCTACGAGAAGAAGAAGCACAAGAGGCGCAGATATGCGCTTTAGCAGTTGAAGACGAAGAACGCGATTGGAAGCCGGAATTGGTAAATGATACATGCTAATGAACATTATGGAACGTCAGGGTACTAGCCTGTTTATTTGCTATTGCGGTATTATAAGGCAGTCCAGTGATACCCAGCCATGCCATGGCTCGCTCAAGTGCAGCCTTTGCCACCAAGATGTGACTGAATCTTCCCCCCAATCGCCCACCGATTATTCGCTTTCAATTGACAATACCCATCATTGGACAGCCCCTGACAATAGCTTGCTCACAGCAAACATCACCCATCATCGAACAGCACCCGACAAAACCTCGCCCACAACGACCATCACCCATCATAGAAAGCACCATAAACATCACCCACCACAGAAAACACCCGACAACAACTCACCCACCATAACCATGACCCATCACCGCACAATACCCAACAAGAACCACTCAAGCCCCAGCTCTCCCACCCATAAAACACCCTCGAAAAGCCAAACAATGCTCCAACCCCTCCAACCCCATCACAACAGCCCTTGTATCAGACGGCCAGGCATACGCACAGCCACAACCCCCGCAGGCGCAGTCCTACACACAAGCGTAGGAGAAGAACCCGCCTCAGGCGTAGACGCAGGCGTCGCAACCGCGGACGTGACGGCCGATCTATCCCCCAACATCGTGAGAGGTGCCCGTACCAGCTGACACTCTACAGCCTCGTTCAACCGCAGAGATTTCGGTAACCCCAAGCAATCACGTTCGATATCCGTGCCGCGCTCCTTGGCTTCTTGCATTAATTGATTGAGGCCTAGGACACCACATCTCAGCCGCCAACCAAGATTCTTTCCATGCATAAAGGAACTCACCAGATTGCGGATACCCAAGCGCCATCCACGACTCAAAAAGCCGATCCATAGCCTCACTATTCCTCGCCCCCACACTCGTAAACACCATCCCCCTCAACCTCTCCTTTTCCCCCTCGCTCAACCCGTTCGCGTAGGCGTGTTGTCCGATATGTGGGTGCCGGTAGAGGAGGAGGCCGCGCTCGAGGGCGGCGTTGTCGCGGCGGGCGTCGGCGTTTGCGCGGTTGCGGACCGCGTTGCGCATTTGGTGGAACCAGAGGGCTTTTTGGTGATTGAGGGGGTCTTGGAGGCTGTGTGTGGGGTGAGTGGGAATGGGAGTGGGAGGGGGAGGGGGTTTTTTGGGTTGGGAGTGGGTTTTTGGAGGAGGGGAGGAGGGAGGGCTTACGTGTCAGAGGTTATTTCTGGCATTAGGGGTAGAGCGACACGCATGAGATCGTGGTTTGTGTCTGATGATACCAAAGCTACGAAGCTGCGGACTTCGTCTGAGGTGCTTTCTTCTGCGTGATCCTATTCAGTATTTCTTCACCAAGGCATGAATGCATATTATAGAGAACAAATATTTGAGAGGCAAACCTCACAATCCAAAAAAAAGTGCACAAACTCACCAAACCGAAACCGACCCATCATCGCAGCGACGAATTTCCCATACCGCACCCTTCCCAGATCGTCACCTAGCAGGGGCGTCCATGTCTCTGGCGCAAAGTATTTGGGGCTGATGGTGCCGAGGCCTTTGCCGATGGAGATGCCAAAAGCTTTACCATAAGGTGAGGGATCGCTGGCTTCCATTATGATTGTGGATGAGGGGTGGGGTTTGCTGGGTTCGTGTTGTGGGAGAGGAGAGGAGAGGATCTGGTAAAGGGGGGAGGTAAAGGGGGTATAGGTTGGAGATGTAGGTGATAGCTGTAGCGATGCTGCTATGAACGAAATCTCAACACATGTATGCAGTGAGGTGGGGAGGAGGGGGTTTGGGACGCGTTGGGAGCTGGAGATATCACGCGTGTGGAAGGAAGTGGAGGTATCCACTATCCACGCGTTGCGAGCCTGACTCTCACATTGGAATTTACCTTTTGCAATGTGTGTCTTCTTGTGGCTGAATGGTATGCAAGAGTGGCGATAGCACAGCGTGAGGTAAGTTGGAAGGAGAAGTTTTCTTGATCTTTGAAGACAGTAGGGAAAAGTGGACTGAGATAGATACTGGATACCTCCATTTCCCAATGTGAAAGACGAGTGGTAAATGGAAGTTGCGATAGGGTTCTGAACGGCGGAGGACCAAGTCAAAGGTGGATATAGCGGAAGGAGCGACCTCTTTGAGATCCTTTCTGGGGGGTTTGGCTTGTAGGGAGGACTTTGGCAGCTCGCGGTGGAAATGTGTGACATCTGGTATGGTGGCCTTTATTCTTTATCCTTCGTTGGAGCTCGAGAAAGGGAATCATGATGGTTGCACCTGGTTTGATTGCAGCAATGTGAAAGGCTTGCTGGACACACGCATACCTTGGTCGTGTCGTTGTATTTCACTGAAGGTGTCATTCCCTAGGATATATGGAGGAATAAGCAGAGCGCCGGGATGGAAAGATCCTCATTCTTTGGATTTCAAAAGAGGAGGCGCCCTGTATAGCATGTAGACAGCAGGCACGTTGTCACAGAGTTCCAGGAGCAAGGAGCGTGGGAGATTTACCTACTTGCTACTGAGTTTCATTAACTTTTCTCCGTCACTTTCCACCATGCGTGTCTTGGAACTTGAGTCTCGAGGTACCCGTCACAGCCATCTAGTTTTTCTTCTGCACCTTTTCAACAATCGCCTGCACCTCGCCAAACATTTTGTCGCTCTTCTCCAGCCCACAGACCTTGCTCACCAGACTTGGGGCGTCCATGCTCTTGAGCATCTTGCCCAACTCGACGCTCTCGTCATCGCCTTCAACGTCTACAAAGTTGAAAGCTTGCTCCATAGCCCCTAGCAGCGCCCCATACTTGTCACCCTGCTCCGCCAGATGATGTGCGGGACCGACGAAACGCTCCTGGCGTCCAAGCTTCCGCAGTGGTGCGCGGCCTACACGCTCCACGACGTCCTCAAGATGTGGATTCGAGATACGCTTGATGATCTTTTCCACGTAGTCCTTTTGCTCCTGGACAGTGATGCCATGCTTGGTCACAATAAGATGCGAGGTCTCAGCAAGGCATTCGTGCACAATGGAGTTGATCTCTTTGTCTGCGAGTGCATCAGCAATGGTATGCTTTCCACGGGCGTGGCCGTAATACGCAGCAGCTGCGTGGCCGGTATTGACGGTGAAGAGCTTGCGCTCTATGTATGGCTCCAGTTCGTCGACCCATTTAATGGCTTCAACCTTGGGAGGGCCGTGGGGCGCGAAGGGCGTCTTGTCGACGACCCACTCGTAGAAAGACTCAATCTTCACGTTGAGGCCAGCGTCGGCATCTTGACCTGGGACAATACGGTCAATAGCTGAGTTTGCGAAGCGTGCACGGTCGTTGATAGAGGACAGGCGGTCCTCTGGGGTATTCTTGGGATCTTTGATGAATTCGGCGAGCTTGTCTGTAGCTCCAATCATATTCTCGCAAGCAATGACAGCGAGCGGTGTAGAGCTGGCACGAGCATCGATTGCCTTAGCAATGACGGGTGCGATGAATTTGAGGATGTTTGGCCCGACTGCGCAGGTGACCTATGGTTTGACTGAGTGTTGCATTGGCACAAGGTTGGATCGAAACCTCAGTGGCTTACCAGGTCTGCGGAAGAGATCTCTTTGACGGCATCTGCCTCGTGGGTCTTGGAGTTGATGGCCCGGTAATTTGTGATCGTATTGACCTTGTCTTCTTCTCCACCAATCTCCGTAACTGTGTATTTTGGAGTCTGTTGAAGCTGCTCAATAAGCTTGTCCACGACATCTACAAAGACGACCTATAGCGCAGACACTCAGTGATCTCTCGTGGGCCCATGACGTGGAGCTAGAGTACTTCAAAGCCAGACTGGTGAAGCTTCTCTGCAACGAATCCACGGCCAATATTTCCCCCACCAAAGTGAACGGCTTTGAGACCCATGCTGGCGAATGATTGAAGAGACGTAGGTGATAATGGAGTATTTCTAGGACAGATTCGGAGTCTTGGGCGGAGTTATATCTATAATTTCCTCGGCGTCTGTTGCTGATGGGTTGGGGAGCTTGTGGGAGTGACATTGGGGATTTCGCAATTGGGGGGAAAGTGGGCCCCCGCGTTTGGGCACCAGCACTTCGAAGCGCGCATTCGCCATGATAGATACAGTACTTGACGTCAACGGTTGACAACGTTCATGAGGAAGAACAACATGTTAATTTCGAAAGAATCCTATGCTGTTGTATTCGCCGACCGATAAGAAGCTTGATCGACACCAGGCTTTGAACTAACACCTGCCTTTCAAGAGCACCTATAAGCAACAAGAACGAACCGAGTCCTTCCGGACATGTATTCATATTCACTTGAAGGCGTCAAGACATATAGCTACATACAATTGCAAACTAGTAGTTCACTGGTATACTATTGACGCTTCCAAAACTCTTCGTGGTCGTCTCGTGAGTGATTCGTGATCTTCCTAGTACCTGCCCTCCTTTCCCTCCACGACGTAGGAGATCCTCTCCCTTCTCCCTCTCATAAATTCATACACCCATGCAGCTCCTGCAAGCAAGACCAAGATTGTCGCAGACCATGTCATGCCTATGAAGGTCTTTCCTTTGTATGCTGCAATGCCGATATCATTCCCATGGGTGTTAATTGCGTCCACAACTTTATTGATTATGCCTGTAGCGATTGCAGAGGCGATGAGAAGGCAGAGGAAAGCGATCTAATGAACAGATTAGCTAAGTCCCTGACCCTGCCCTAAGGAAGAGCGGCATTCATACCATAGAAGTCATAAAATTCACTACAGCGGACAGCCGCCCAGATGCAAGTACGCCTACTAAAGCCCCCAGAAGGGCCAAGCCAGCTGCACCAGCTCCGATGCAATAGATAACAAACATTGCCTTGCTAGCGACTTCTACAACCCTAATGGTATCTTGGATTGCGGATGGCCATTTGAGCTCGGTAAGATTCAAACCAGGCTTGAGCTCTTTCTGGATGATGCTTGTAGGATCGAAATGGAAGAGGGCGGTATGATTGGAACAATGGGTTGTATTCTTAGAAGGGTGGGAAGTGGCGTTCGAGACTGGTGACGGAGTGTAGAAACCCTAGGGGGAATATTAGCCAAGACTCTTGAGAAGCTTGAGATTGCCAACCTACTTCGCAGTAGTCAAGGATGTGCGCGCTATAAAAGTCGTGGATGTTGAGGTCTTTGGCAAGATCCGCGATGACGCTATTGATGCCCTTATGGACGTCGTTCTCAATGGATTTCAGGATTGATGACGATGTTTTCGATGTGTTTAAAGTTGTCTGCCCTAGCATGGAGGTGTTGAGCTATGAAGAGTCAGCGATTCTGTACAACAGTGAAAGATGTCGTACATAATACTCACAGTCAGAAGATTCGCGCTCTCTAGATATCCCTTCTTTGAACCGGCAAAGATGCAGAGCATGGAGAGAATAAAAGCAATGAGAGAGAAAAGGAGCGGTATTAGTGCCGAAGGACGCATGATGAAAAAGGTCTCTGTCCAGCAGAGCGACAACAATGAGAAGGGTAGACGGTAATATTGAAGGCTGAAAAATCCAGTTAAAGTGTAGGGAACGGATATGGGAATGGCAGGATTATGAAGTCTCAAAGATCAAGGAAACACGTCAGAGCCATTGTTTGAATGATAACGCACGTTCATTCACTGAGCTGCAGACAAACTGTCTGTTGCCGCTCGTGAAGGAAACCATCCACGAATCCGGACAAGGCAATTGCTCTTCGGGACCCTGCTTCCACCACACCGTCCTGGATACGTCCAAACCTCAAACATCGTTTCATCGTTCCTAACAATTGCGTTCCAGAAAAGCATGTTTGAAGATATCGAACCAAGATAGAGATGGTTGGCGGTCGGCATTCAGGGACGGCGGCAAGCCGCCAAGCAACCACGCAACCAAGCGCCAGATCTATTATTGGAAGTGCTCCAATTGCGATCATAAAGTACAAAAAACACACGTATGCCATGCGAGGTTCTCAAGAATGAAGAACCGGACAACGCTTGGCGTACGGCAATTGGCCAGCTGCAAGCCCAGCTCCAGTTGAATTGCTCTTGCGCAACACGCTGTGCACGTACTCCTAAGTAACGGATCTTTCGACTACTAAGGGCCCAATGTTCTTCTTGTTCGATCGTCTATGATTCAATTCATAGTCTTTCTCATTGTTGTACCCACGCACCTGACAGTGTTTTTCTTCAAGTGATCGTCTCGGCCTCTTTTTCATCTCTTCACTTGGGGCTTGCCTCGTCTTTCTTCGCAATCGTGATGCCTGGTAGAGCGCCTGGAGCAGTCACTCCGTTGCTAGATCATACGCATGTTGTCGAATTATTGGCCAGGCATGATGACCACTTCTTCCCTCGTAGTTTAGGACGTACACATCATAGTAAGCTACTCGACTGAGCGCAGCTGCGTAGTGTTACGGCGATAGACAGGTTTAGCCGTTTTCGGCACGCACATTCAAGCTGTTGAGACAGAAAGCTCATCATCTCCACTGTACGCCAAGTAGTTTGAAACCTGGTTTTTTCTTCTCGTGGGAAGCGCCAGCGTCTTCGAGGTATAGCCTAGGTTGACCTGTAAAACAGTAAGCTGTCGGAGCCACCGTACCTACAAATATTTGGCATTCCCTACCCTGCACATCAATGGCCAAAATTCGATATTGCCACTCGGGATAGCCCGGGCCCCTGACCATACTGTATGTGATGTTAGAGTCGACTTGGCCGTTGTGGATCGATGTCAGAGTGTTGAGACAGAAAACGAAATTAGGGTAGCGATCAATAAAAGGTCATTGGTCCCATAACAGGTCCTATGAATGGAGATATTGCCTGTATTGAGATGAAAGGATCGTAGAAAGACGTACTGAACTTGAGCTACACCAGATCTAGCCGAGCCTTCGACCTACACTATCGTCAATTCAACTTGACCCAAGTTTTGCTGATGGAGCTGCTTAGTACGTTAAAGTGCATCCGAAAATGTTCTATGCCAGTTCGGTCTGTCCCAAGGCTTGAACTATATAAGGCTTTGATTAGTCTAGAGGAGGACAAAAACAATAACCGGGACTCTCTCACGCGAGCGGCCTGTTCCTTGACCATCTACTCGCTGTGGGTTCTCCGAAGGCTCGAATGGTCTTACTCGATCCAAGCAATTCTAATGCCCGAGGATCGGCTCTGATCCGGTCAACAGTACGATTGAAATGTCTAGTTTTGCTGTCTGACGCGAACACTTCAGTGTACAGTATATAGGCAACTCCAATCTACTAAGCCTTAGCGGAGGATAGACATTGTTGGAGCGGCTTCTTACGGTCATGCTAAGCCCAACCAATATGATGCCGAAATTGAACGTCTGCTGGGTTGTCCTTGCTGCCTTTTCTCCCACCGTCAAGTCCTCCCATCGCACCCTTCCATCATCGTTCCTAATGGTCACTTGCTTTCTGGAAGAAGTCTTCACTCCCCCCAGGCTGTTTGACGTTGCGTAACATCTGGGGTGCGAACAAGACGGTTGGCGGCCCTTTGGGTAATGGATGAAGAGAGCGCTGAGACCAGGGGAACCGGCGAAGAAAGGCTTACTAGTCGACGTTGAAAGAAGCCGAGCTCTTGTTACCCTTTGGAGCCCTTCCATAATTCCTCATCCAGGAAGCTATTGCTAGCATTGAATGAAGGAGCCAGTGTGCCAGTGAGGTGGAGGAGTGGATTTGGCTGGCCGCACTTAGTAAGCGTGATCTTGGCGAGTGTTCAGAGGCCACTCTATTCGAGCCTCCTTGTGCTCCTCTGAGAAGGAGCCCTTCTCTCGTACCGTCAGATTTTGTATGGCTTATTGCAATTGACGTTTAGGATATACCTCTTCTGCACTCTCCAACCCTCAAGTCTGCTTCCGTGAATGACATCTAATCCTCCATAATGAATTCTGCAACCAAAGCCCAATCGCAAAAGATATTTGAGAAGCTAAAGACTAAGCCCGCGAACAAGGTTACCCTCCGTTAAGAAGCAGAGTACATCTCGGTACTGATGCCCAATCGCCATAGGTATGCTTCGACTGCGGCACGAAAAACCCAACATGGTCCTCTGTACCACTTGGCATCTACCTCTGCCTTGACTGCTCCTCGAATCACCGCAATCTGGGGGTTCATATATCCTTTGTCAGGTCGACCAATCTTGACGGTAAGATCAATCTCCCCGAACACCATGTCTTCGCACTGATCCATCAACTTTATAGTGTGGCAATGGGATCAGCTACGTATAATGAAGGTGGGGGGAAACGAATCGGCTACAAAATATTTCCAGTCGCATGGGGGAACTGCAGCATTGGCCAGCAAGGATCCCAAGACGAAATATACGTCCAATGCCGCGACGAAGTACAAGGATGAGTTAAAAAGGAGGGCAGCTGCTGACGCACGCGAGTACGCTACACACCTTTACACACCCGTGCCCATACTAAGAGATGTTCAGTTTCCCCGAAGAAGTTGTTATTACAGACATCGTCGCTGCAACACCAAGCGACGGAACCTCGACCCCGGCAGAGGCAGGCGACGATTTTTTCTCGTCATGGGACAAGCCGTCAATCAAACGCCCTAGCAATCCACCGTCAAGGACGCAGACGCCCCCAGTAATCAGCCGTACGGCATCCCCCTTTCTCAATCCTAACGCAAATGGCAATGGTCCCACAACATCTAAATCTCCGCTTCAAGGCTCAGAGAGCGATTCATCCAAGGCGCCATCACGGGCTGTACCATCAGCAGTCATTCGCAAGAACGTAACTACAGGAGGTCCCCGGAAAGCAAACATACTGGGCGCAAAGAAAACGAAATTGGGTGCGAAGAAGGTTGGAGGCTCGGAAGAACTTGACTTCGAAGCAGCAGAAAGGAAGGCGAAGGAGGAGGCCGAACGGATAGAGAAGCTAGGCTACGATCCTGAAGCTGAAGAAGCTGCGGCACAGAAGACAGTCAGATCTGCAAGTATCAGTGAGAAGACCAAGATCGCTGCGCCTACCCCTGTGAATCCCATAAAGAGCTACACTCCTGCAAAACATGAGCGTACAAAGAGCGAGATGGAGCGCCTGGGTATGGGTATGGGTCGACTCGGATTTGGCCAAGTTGGGGGTGGCAAACCGGCCGCTGCAGCGCCTAAGAAGATGGGGTTCGGCTCAGTGGGTACTAGCAGATCTACTCAAGAAGGTATGTCCACCCTTCGCCGTTTAACCTGGTGCGCCGGCTGTGTATATTCTGTGGCTGATAGATCCCGTAGACGACGACGAGAAGTATGCCCGCGACAAATTCGGTACCCAAAAAGGTATCTCGTCTGACGAATTCTTCGGTCGCAACAACTTCGATCCTTCCGCCCAAACGGAAGCCAAGCAACGCCTTCAAGGCTTCGAAGGCGCCTCTTCAATCAGCAGCAACGCTTACTTTGGTCGAGCTGAGGACGACATGCCTCAGGCTGACGAGTATGGGAATTACGGCGACTTGGAGGGCGCGGCGAGAGATTTTGTAAGGAAATTCGGGGTCACGGCTGGAGATGATTTGGAAAACCTAACGAACGTACTGGGAGAGGGAGCAAACAAACTGCAGGGTTGGTGATTCCCTGGCTTCCCCCCATCATAATCGGATTGTTTTATGATTGACTTGGGATTTGCTGACTCGATAACATCATGCAGGCGCAATAAGAAATTATCTGAACGGTTGAGTACAACTCCTTGGCTCGCTATCTCTCCAGAACACGCTATTACATGGATGGGGGCAAATAACGCATCGGCCAACATAGGGTCCTTGAGCGCTTGTTGGCTGCTCTCGCTCTTGCGGTTGCACCTCCGGTAAAGGCGTCCTTAGACTATGATGTTTCCGCATTTTGATAGCGTTTCAAAGGTGACTAGACATAAGACTGTGTGAACTGATTTGATTCTCGAGTCTTGCCGCACAGTAGCATTGGCTTAGTGACTTGACTTCTTTCTATGTAAGCATGTTCTTGCTCGCTATCTATGTCCCCTTCCACCTCGCACAGTTGTGGTTAACAACGGCCTGATAATGTACATTCATGTTTCCCAAACTCATCACCATCATCTCTACCGTATGACATGACACCAAGTGATCCACAAATCGTCTGCATCTTTTGCCAACACCGCACAGGCCATCAGTCCACACTCACCAAGTCAGCCATCGTAATGTTCGATTCTGCGCTAATGACGGTCCCGTTCAGATCCACCTCAAATTTCCGAGGATCCATGGACATGAGTGTTATTTTGATCCCGTCGTAGCGACCTGTGTATGTGTAGCCACCATGCAAGTACGAAAACAGAGCCGTGCCTACACACTACATGATGATGGAGTCAGCATTGTCCTTTCTGATAGCAACAGTCGAATAACGTGACGAGTCTCGAAAATTTGATACTCCTGAAAAGAGGCCATACAACACAATACACAGTCATGACTGGGGAACAGTGAGTTCGGAAGATCGCTTACAGCAGTATTCAATTGTGCGGCCGCATTGCTGACACCCAGCCACGAAGTCTCATCGTCACTGACTCCCTCCTTCATCTCGACTGTAACGTTGCAGGTGCCGTGAGCCTTGGTTTCGGGAAGTCGCCACTGGTTCAAGATGCCATCGGAGTGGAAGTCGCCATGTATGTCGTTGTCTCTGAGCTGACGAATGGCATTGGCACAATCTGTCTTTCGAGGACGTTGGCGTGTGAGACGTTTGCCGACTTCGCAGTGGCATTCGCTGCCCACGAAGGTGCCGTTGCGGGGAATGGTGATTATTTCCGAGGTTCCGGGGAGGGTGAGGGTAAGACTGGAGGTGAGGAATAATGGGAGCAGACAGACGACTTGATGAAGCTTCATGGTTCTCGTCTGACTTTGCCTGGATGGACGTGAAATCAATTACTCAAGAATGGAAGAATACATGAGCAATGATTTTGTCGGGACTTCTCATTCCCAAGCTCAAGATCGCATGACAGACTTGCGTTGTCTTATCAGTGGTTCACAGCGGCGCTTGAGAGCGAGCGATGCACGGTGCCTCTCATAGATCGAAATGTGCGCTTGTCAAAACCTGTACATGCGCCAACGCACTGACGCGCGAAAGCTATGAGACGAGAGTGGTTGGTTTAGCTGAACAAGAGACAAGACAAGCGGTATAAGCCGATGAACGTTCTGACCCACGTGCGTCATAGAAAGCCAAAGCATATCTTGTGCATCTCTCCGCCGAATTAGTAACATTATTATCCAGGGATGAGTCTGATTTTGCAGAGGCTAACAGTCTTAAATCTTTCGATCATTGGCTCGTTTTTGGCAGTGGTCTCGCCACCTCCAAGGTTAGCTGAAGTACTTTTCGAATTGCAAGTCGCTTCGCCGCCAAGGTATGAAGTTGAAGGCGTGGAGCCGGGCCGCATGGTCGGCAATCGCCATTTTCTTCGGCGGTTTGATGCCTTTGAAGTCTCGCACCGACTGCGTTGTGTTCCGTACGATGTGCAGTGGTGGCCGCGGACGGTGAGGTTGTCTATCGGATGCGTCGTGGGAAGACTGGCGCTAAAAACTGGATGATTTCGAGTTCGGGGTTTCATCTTTCAAAGTGACATGGTCTCGAGAATTTGGCTAAGGGGCAGGAATTGAGACATGTCTTATGACTAGAGTATATCCAGCTTGAAAAACCAACTTACTGCCTATACATATCTCTACCATTGCCCAAATGCTTCGTTCGATCTTTCGGAAGTTAGAATTCTTCCTTCGCGCACAAAGATGCGTTTTGGGACTGGTCGAAGGAGTAGAGAGCCCCGAAAACGTGGCTCAAATCCCCAAACTTTCCAGATGGACAAAGGATTGAACAAAAGCTATATATTAGCATCAACCCCTCGTATCTGTAGGGCAACGTCTGGATATAAGGCGGAGCGGGCATCTTCACTGACAGCTTGCATCGATATGGAATAGCCTTTTTAGTGTTGAAACGTGGTATTTGCTTCCTATACATACACCTACAAAAGACTTCAGCAAGTACAATCAGGGTTTGGAAAGGTACGGACACTCACAAGCCACTTGGTGAGAAAATTTTCACTATTTGAAATCTCCACCGTCTTTGCGTATGGAATTGCCACATAATGGGGATTGGTAGCCACATAACGATGTAATCGGTTGGGCGTCAATGGTTTCAGGAATTGTCGCTGCCAATGTTGGATTCAAACACGTTCCAGGGACTTCCATATCCCACGCCTTGCTGATTGCTGTGCACTAGCTCGTTTTAGAGTCAAAATGTTCCTTCTACTAGCTAAGCTTGAGTTTTGAGATTTGTCTACAGAGCATTGTCTTTCTGGAGTAGTATTTGACAGCGCACAATGAAGCCCGAATGGGGATGATGGTCAATCGAAAGCATGACTTACTTGAAGAATGGCCATTAAGAATTCTACTGAGCTGTACACGACAGTGAACATGCCAATGGTCCAGCGTAGAATAGTGAAGCACCTAGTCGATCCAAAGAGCTTTGGATAGAAGCATAAAACAAAGAATTTGGTTGTTGCTGCTTCAACAACATACAAAGCCTTCACTGTGACTATGACCTGCATGTAGGAAAATCAGCTTCATGGAAATATTTGGAGGAGGTCGGAGGAACAGAAGTTATGGTCTGAACGTCCAGAAAAGGATCAGAGACCTTCGCGTAAGCAGCCGGATGCTTGAGCAGAATGATATGTCTCCCAATTCCGACATGAATTCCTAGACACGATTGGTTTTAAAGACGCGGATGATGTTTAAGCCCAGAGGCCAACGGTTTGACGGCTATGTACCATATAGTCCTACGATGCCTCGGGCTATCGCAATGGCTTGAAAGATCATGATAAGTCGGCGACCGTTGATAATCCAGAGTCTTGCGAAGTATTGGGCGTAGCAACCCAGAGAAGTCGTTATCCACCAGTCATCGGCCCGGCCTTCGGTTATCGTGAATGTGCTCAAACTCATACTGAAGTTCGCTTGGATCGGCGACCTGGAAGCGCAGCCGCGTAAGAGGACAACAATGCAAAGCGCAGGGCGTCAAATCATTGGCTGTATCGACGTTAATCCTAAAGTAGGTACGCATATGTTTGATCTCCCGAATTAAGAAACGAGCTGCTCCGGTGAAAAGGGAAAGTGTTATTGAGGGCGCGTAGATTGGATCCAAAATGAGCAAGTCCTCCGAAGCCAGGAGTCACGCCAATCCTATATTCTTAGACCATACAACAGAGACGCAACTTCATTGGAATGATGTCGCTTTATTGGTGCGCCAACGCATATTTTTCCGCATGGAACGAGAGAAACGCATCAGCCATATCAACTCCAAGTTTTGGCGACAATTCCGGCCAATGAAATAGAACGGCGAGAAAGGCAAGAACGACGAAGTAATATTGGTGACTGCCCGTGTCGGACGTGTCACAGAGTATGATGAAATTGACTGGGGAGCAATGTCAGATATCGACGCGTCGTGAGTGATAGCACCTCGGTACGATGTTGTTCCAATCTTCGTCCTACCGTTCAGATGTACTTCCGGTGCCATTTGATAAAAGCGTAAATCGTTGCGAGGCAACGGGAGGAGAGAGTTTAGTGGGGACCCAAAAGCAGCCTAGCCTAGCCGCTTCTAGCGCGGAGGCTCGTCCTTGCCTTTTCGATTATTTCCTCTCGGAGCCACTCCAAACACCCACTACGACCGAGAGGAGGGTGCCTGTTCCTGCCGTACCATGGCCGTACCGAGAATGTCTCAGTTGCACACTAGCGTTGACGTCAATATCGTCCTCAAACATGACCAGAGCTCCGGAAGGCTGACTAGAGGTCGAATATCGGAAATCTTGACCCGGGGCGATCATCCAAGAGGCATTAAAGTCCGCCTGACGGATGGTAGAGTCGGGCGCGTACAGTCCTTTGCAACGGGTCCGCACTCAATTAGCACAGTCCAGACTGTACCCTCAGCTCCTATGTCAGGTGGTACCCTCAGTGATTCCTCTGAGTTGTCGGCACAGCGATCTTCAAGAGCACGATATGGAGAAAGGGAGAGAAACGTATCACTACAAGAGGACTACAGAGAAGCTCCCACCCCGCTGCAGTCACGAAGCCTTGCCGACTATATCAAAGTTCCCGCATCCTCTAAGCCAGCACCTGCGCCTCAAAGCCCCACCCAGGAAGACTCCCTCCAGGCTCAGCTAGAGGAAGACTTTCCGAATCTTGATTCCGCCTTAATTGCTGCCATTCTGGCTGATCACGAGCATACTGACGCCGCGAGAAATGTCCTTGCTTCACTCTCATGAGACTGGTAATTGTCATGGTCAATTACCACATTTCCACATGGCGAGCAAGCGTCCAGTAATGTGTGCCCAGGTTCAAGCAAGCATTTTCGTAGCAGACACATTATGATCTCTCATAGGGGTCGACAATGCAGGTAAGCGAAAACGATCGCAAGTCGGTTCAGGGTGTTCATGTCGAAGAAGTCACCAAATTCAGACCACGAAGACCAAGCTATTGAGGAAAGCCGTCTGCTGTATAGCAGAATTTCTATATCGATTCCCATACACATATAATGACATTCAGATCTATAGCTTGCTCTTGCCAGACTGCCCACCAACAACCATTGCGCCTCCTTTGCCCAACCAGCCTACCGCATCGGTGACCATCTCATCAACAATGGCCTTCGCTGACTTCTTGTCGTTGACCACGGCAGCTGCTTTGCCCATCAGAAATGGCCGTGCCTGATCCATTGTCTCATCATCTATCTCCTCGTTGTTGTCCATATCATGCTCAACAGGAATGATGCCTTTCGACGTGAGGTCTTTGATATCAGCTGCACGGTTGTCTTCCCAGTTTTGGATGTAGGGGTTCATTCGGACACGGAGTGGGCGACCCTGGAGATGTTTAGTGGGGGATGTTTCCGCTGGAAGAAAAATTTACTTACGGTAAAGATGATTGTCCGGACATTGTCATCAAAGCCAGACGTCCGGACCGCGTCCTGGTGAGCCTTGGGTGCACCAGCCTCCTCAGAAAGCACAAATCTTGTACCAATCCACACAGCGCTTGCCCCCAGCATGAGCGCAGCAGCCAAAGACTGTCCGTTGTATAGTCCACCAGCAGCCACGACCTGTACTTGATCACCAGTCATTGGACTTCTTTTCCCCTTGACCATCTCTGCCACGGTGGGAATCAAGATGGTTGTGGGAACATCGCCTGTATGACCGCCCCCTTCACCACCTTGAGCGCAGATCATGTCGACGCCAACATCCAGGCACTTTTGCACATGTTTCGGATGCCCGATCATGTTCATATAGAGGATGCCTGCTTTGTGAAGGCGCTGGACGACGTGCACTGGAGGCACGCCAACAGCGGAGACGAAGAGTTTGGCACCGGAGTCGATGATGATGGAGACGAGGTCATCAAGTTTGCCTTTTGTGTAGTCGTAGCTGAGGAGTTGTAAGCAATGTGTCAGTGAACAACCTCGGCTCCGGAATAGCACTTTAACATCCAATGACGACTACTCACTTTGTTTTCCTGGCACTACCGCCTACTTGCGGAATTAGAAGATCCACTCCGAATGGTGCATTTTTGTTCTTCAGATATCCTTTGAGCTCAGCTATTTGCTCACGGAGCATGTCAGGTGTGTAGCCGACGCCGCCAATGACTCCAAGCCCGCCAGCATTCGTGACAGCAGCAGCGAGTTTGGGACCTGCGGCTACGTTCATGCCAGCGAGCATCACCGGGTGGTTGATTTTCAGGAGGTCCGTGACCGTGGTGCGAAGTTGCTCTGGGGTAGTGTCAGCTTTGTTTGTTGACCAAGGAAAGATGTTGTCACTCACGAGGGGAAGCCATATTGCAGGAGTTTGGTTGTAATGGTGATAGAAACAGAAGTCAAGGTAATTCTCTGAATGCTAGGAGTATGTTCACGTTATGAGATATGATGATATGATAGTCTGAGGGGAGTAGCAAGTCGACATGAGAACGCCGGTTCTGTGGAGAAGCCGAGGCATCTGGTCACAGCCCGCCACTAAACCCAGATGATTAGAATTGGCACATTCGGGTACCCACAGATCTCGGACGCTATTTTGGCTCCTTTCAACACTCCACATGCTATTGCCGTGAAAAGATGATAAGAAGATGAGGAAAACTGATGGGATATTGCTTAGATCTCTCAAAAAATCTCCCACATGTGTTACATCCCGCCGTCTTTCCATTTCCGTTAGTCTATCCACTCATAAGGATCAACGGCGATCTTATATTCAAGGTTCCCAAAGATGGGTCTATCGTCTGAGCATTATTCCTCCATCTAAAAGGTAGATACGTTCCGTAGCCAATGCTGCAGTGTGCCTGACGCTATCTCCCAGCAATCACGGTTATTATACCCTCAATATCAACCTCGATCAGCCGCCAGGTATATCTTACCCTATACATTGGAAGGGGAAGACAAAGGACGAGTCCGACATCGTAGACCTAGCTCAGGCGCTTTTGTCTTCTCCCTCTCATACTATCTCCGATGTCGCAGAGTATCTGGGCTCCATTTTGGCACCTCGATTCCCAAAATCTGGTGTTCAAATCTACTATTTCCCCGTCCTTGGCCCCAAATTCTCAGCACAGGGTCTCAAGAGGGCACACTGTCTATTCACAATTCCAAACATCCATTTGAAGAGCGAGTATAATGTCCCTCCCCCGAGCTGTCGAGTGAGCACACGTTGGCATCTGCCGGTTGAAGCAGGTTTCAAGACCATGCCCGGAAAGATTAGCCTAATCACCGAGGAAAATAGCACCCCGAACAATCGTGATTATAACGTAGATGCGGAGCTGGGTGTTGGCCTAAGAAAACATTCAGACACGCAAGAAGCAAGATTAGGTAGAACGCATCCAACTTTGGATGTACATCAGGAAGTCATAAGGGCTGCAACAGCGTATCAACGCGAACTTGGGAACGTTGCCGGTTTTCGGATTGCGCAGCTGGTCTTCGAGACAGCAGATGATCGATACAATGACGAACGCTTGGAAAATGTCGAAGTGACCTTGAGGCAAGGCCGAACTTATGATCAAACCACCTCCGAAAGGTGGACGATAAGAGTCAGCCGAGCTCGGTACGAACGGTCTCGGAGGAGCATGGGCAACGAGAGTCTACAGCCTGGGTGGCGAAAAGCTTACCTAGCTCTTGGTAGCAATATCGGCGATCGCATATCAATGATCGAGTCAGCATGCCGCGAGATGACGAATCGAGGAATTAAAGTCATCAAAACAAGCGCACTATACGAGACGAAACCCATGTATCTAGAAGACCAGCAACCGTTCATCAATGGCGCATGTGAGGTGAGTAGAATCCAAGGTTCTTGGTGACGTCCAATAACATCGTCCTTTGTAGGTCGAGAGTTCACTGGGTCCATTAGAGTTGCTGGATACTCTTAAACAAATTGAAGACCATCTGGGTAGGATGAAGACAGTTGAGAACGGCCCTCGCACCATTGACCTGGATATCTTGATGTATGGCAAGCAAGTCGTAGAACACGACCGCCTTGTCATACCCCACAAGAGGATGCTTGAGCGTGGTTTTGTCCTAAAGCCTCTATGCGAGTATGTTATGTATCTAGAGGCCTCATCTGCAGAGCTAATTCTCAACAAAGTCTCATACCGCATATGGTACCACCTATACCCAATGCAATCGCTTCCTTTCAAGAAGAGCTCGACAATCTGCCCCCAACTCAAGATGGGCTATCTCCGCTTACACCATTGTCTTCGCATCCCAGCCCGATCAGCAGCCAGAATCCTGCTCGACCCACGCACCTCATGGCTATCTTAAATTTGACCCCTGACTCTTTCTCAGATGGCGGCCTCCACTCCACCACAGACCCAGCCTCGTTACTTCCTATTCTGCATTCTTACCTCAACCAAAACAACCCAATTACTATCCTCGATATAGGGGGCCAATCCACTCGCCCTCACGCCCCCCAAAGCTCTCCCGAAGAAGAACTCTCACGAATCCTCCCCACCATCAAGTGCATCCGCTCAGACCCTTCGCTCCAGAAGCTAGCCATCAGCGTAGACACCTACGGTGCCTCCGTTGCCGCTGCAGCAATCGAAGCCGGCGCAGATATCATCAATGACGTCTCAGCTGGCCAGTTGGACCCAGACATGCTACCCACAATAGCAAAATCAGGCTGCACCTGCATCCTGATGCACATGCGCGGTACGCCGGATACCATGACGAAGCTGACCGACTACCCAGACGGCATCATCGAGGGGGTCGGAAACGAACTTCTCGCGCGTGTTTGGGAAGCAGAAAGGGCTGGCATCAGGCGCTGGCGCATCATGCTAGACCCCGGGATCGGCTTCGCGAAAACGCAAGCCCAAAACATTGAGCTGTTGCGGAGGCTTGGGGAGCTGAGAGATTTCGAAGGCTTGAGGGGTTTCCCGTGGGTAGTGGGTGCAAGCAGAAAGGGGTTTATTGGAAAAGTCACGGGCGTTGAGCAAGCAAGCGAGAGGAAATGGGGAACTGCTGCTACGGTCGCTGCGGCTGTTCAAGGTGGAGCTGATGTGGTCAGGGTGCATGATGTTCAAGAGATGGGACAGGTCGTGAAGATGGCTGATGCGATTTGGAGGGCATAAGGAGCAGTACAATGTTGATGAATGGTGGGGTTGAGCATGGCATGGCACACAACAATCTCGACATCGGTATTGCTAGCCTCAACGAGTTATCCATTGGTCTTGGCACGCTATGGCTTCCCGCGTTGCGTTTGTCGACCACCTCGGTATACATCCATACGTCTACGGAAAAGCCTTATCGCACTGATCGATGCTGATGAGGAGTAGGAGACCGGCCTTCGTCTGATCCTTTCCAAAGCGCTGTTCTGGGGCAGAAAGTCAGCTTCATGACGCGCGTGTCTTGGTGCTCCCTATTTCAGGGTATATCAAGTCGTCAACAATCTTCTCCCTCTTCCATTCAGGATTCATCTCGCCATAAACCGATTCAGATTCAGAGTCGAGGACCCCAAATACAGCGGTTCACCAAAGGGTGTGCATGAATGCTTGTTTCACACATTGAGAGAGTAGAGGACCTCAGAGAGAACAGAATCATGTCTGTCAGCCATATATTTGGTCTCTATACTGTCATGCGCCTCTGTTGGAGGTCTATTTACTGACATGCCATATTCATGGGAACTCTTCATATCAGAGGCATGTTCGATCAGATTACAACCAAATGTCTCCGCCATAACATGTCGTAAGGGCGCGGTCCAGTCGACAGACATCGGAGGATCCCGTGCCTTAACAGCCCTAGGAAATATGTAAGGATACGTCATGAGAATGCTTGGGATGCAAGGTGAATGAGAAACTCCTGGGCACGAAACACTTGGTATTTAGGATGATTGAGATGAGGAAATTGAATCCTTTGGAGTATACGGCCAGAAAACTGTCTTACTGGAGGCATACCTGTTCCCGTGGTGTGAGATAAAATATGGCGTCAGAGATTAACGTAGCTAAGCTGCCCAAAGACATCAATCCGAAGCTTTGACCGCCAGACATAGTTGAGAGGTATCTGTAATGCGTCCTGGGGAAAAGCCTCGGGTTGGAGCCTTCTGGTCAGCATTCACGTATGTCAGACACGAGGACCCGTTGAACATAGAGAAATGTGTCGCTGTCAGGCTCTCTCTTCGCAGCAAAGGTGCTTAGGCCAGCACGAGGAATCAATCACAGGTGAACTAAGACTTGCTTTTGTGCTCAAAGGAGCTGGCATTGGTCCTTGTTATGAGGCGCTCAATGTTCCATCCACTTTGGTCGAGTCTGGACTCTAATTCGCTACGACAGAATAAGAGAGCGGCGACACTTCGCCGGAACATTCTCATCGTCGAGGACTGACTTAGTACTGTAAGGATGGAACACCTTGAAAAGTGACCTGTGCCTAGGAACGGAACAATTTGAAACCCGCTAGGGTAAAGGACTGCTGTCAGTCCAATGTAAGAGAATTGCAAGGTGCGATCTCTCCTTTGGGGGCAACATGCGTCGTGGAAGGGCATGGCAATACTTTAGCACAAGTACAGCGACATCAAACTCCGAGGATTGCTGAAGAGCACTGAGCGATCTCAGACTGCAGCGCTTGATTTGGCCCCGGAGCAGTGTCCGCCTCGGCTTACTTGCTCCAACTAACAATTTGCGACCTGTTGAGAATGGGGAGTGTATCAGTGCGTGCGGTGAGGGCCTTGGAATGGTACCTCATGAAGGCTTTCTGCATTCAGGGCACCATCCGATCCGATCTGCTGCTTCCGGCTGTAGGATAAGTTAAAAGGGCAGGTAAAAAGGATCGTCATGAGAGTGTCGGGTAGTGGAGAGCCTCCAACTAGCCTTCCCTGCAGCAACATTAAGAATCAGCCCAAACGTCATCAGGATTTTCCCACCACTCCTAGCCCTCCAATTGTAATAATTCAATAAAGCGCGAGTCTGGAAGCTGATGGACCCGTCCACTTCATACGCCTTCAGCGCCAGCCAGCGTGCCACGTACCGTCCGTACCAATTGATCTCTCACCGCTGAGATTGAGATTGCTATCGACCTTTGGCCATGCAATCGTAAGACTGTAAATTGTTTACTTTACTCCGTCATAACGAAAAGAGAGACGAACGTTGGAATGCTTATTGCGGCTATGAACTGGTTGCCGTGGCTCGTGCGGTGGTCCGCACCCTAGCCCTACTTATTTCTACACGTAAGGTAGTAAATCTCGTAGTCCCACTTCGCTACAACCTCAACCGTTGCCCGGATTCCCACACTCCTTACCGCATACTCGCAGCGTTAAAACCGACAGCACCCAGGTTCTGCTTTCGGCTAACATACCGCAACTGCACGCTGTCTGCACGCTTGCCAATCCTTGCCCTGGTTCCTCGAACGCCACCCGTTATTCTCCCCCCCTCCCCTTCCCTCTTACCATCAATCTCAGCGAGCAGGCCTCAAATACGTTGTCATCGTCCCCCTTCCTCTTCAGGCCATCAAAATTCGTCTTCACAGTCCTCCAGATAGCGAGCGATGTAAATTGGGGCCGGAAGCAAGAGCCAGAGGCGGTGCCTGATATTGTTTGATCGGAGCCCGGCCTCTGCAACGGACCGGCACTCTTTCATTGTGCGTTTTCCCAGAGTATCCACGCATCGTCATGGGCACTTGCTGATTGCTGTGCTCTTCAGGTCCCCAACCTCGTCCCGGTCTGCCACTATTCTAATCCTCAACTTGCTCGCCTGTCCACTGTACTGGATCATTTCCTCGGATTCATCCACTTCTCTCATTTGTCATTGACCGGTGGAGAGGGTGGACCTGGACACTAGAGGATATCGTAGGAGATAGCATCCGCAGACTGAGGGCTGTGTTGAACTGCAACGACCCGGTGCTGCAGCAGCCACGCGAGGGATCCGCTGCACAGTGAAGCTATCAACATTCTGTGGGCTGCAGCATTGCGCCTTCCTAGCCTATTGTTGCATCTCGACCCTTTTCCCCGCTGCAATCAGTCGGTAGTCGGACCACTGTTGCAGGGAGGCTCGCATCACGCTTTTTGCAACACATCGCAGATCTTGAACACTGTGTCTCATCACGAATTCTCCAATTGACTTGTAACGCAAAGTCAAGTTTTGATATCATAGCCGTTTGATCATTTTATCATTCTCCTGGAAGGTCGTTGTTTCGTTGACGAGATAGCGATCATGGAAACTACTTTTATTACAATACATGGTGAGTAGAGGCTCGTTGTGCATCGAGAACGCGAACTAATGAGTCTGTTGCTAGACCTTTCTCTTGACGCTCGCATCCTCTACGTCTCGACGTCTATCGAGGATATTTTAGGGTACACGCCTCAAGATGTAATTGGGAAATCTTGCTGGGAATATTTCCATCCAGATGAGATACCTTTTGCTAGAGCCATACATGGCCGGGGTGTCCAATTGGACAAGGCCGCCGTACTCAACTATTGTCAAATCAAGAATAAGGACGGCCGATGGGTAGGATGCGAATGTGTTTTTACGATTGTACACGATGTCATGATTGGCTGCACCAGTGTCTATCGCAGATGCTTGAACAGTCATAGTAAGTCTTCAAATACCATACTGTTTCTGTACTCTCTGAAGACGTCTACTTATCGTACTCTACAGAACGTGCGAAAGAAGCTCCGATTATCCGGCGAATGTTTTCGTCATCACCACGCGACCCACGATACCACATGCTTTCCTATATCTCTCAAAAGTTTTCGAAGCCCTCTCGTACCCTGACCCATGAACCAAGAGCGGCTTTATTCCTTAATCGGTTTTCCCGAACCCTTACGATAATGTACGCTACAAACGGTTTGGCGGATGTCCTTGGAATTCCTGCCAACGAGCTCTGCGGCAAGAGTTTTTATTATTGCATCCAGGAGAACTGCCTTAGAGAGGCCGTGAAATGTTTGGAGAGCGCTAAAGCTAACGATTCCATTGCCTACCTTCGCTTTTGGTTTCGCGATCCACGGCAAGACCTTCATGGGGATCACGATGAGCACATGAGTGACGGTCACAGCAGTGGCGATGAAGACGATGGGGGTGTCCATCTCTCTGAGCTTATGGACCACGATGGAAGCGATAATGCCCTATACAGCGACTCGTCCAACTCGATGAGATCGTCCGTGGAACGAGATCAGATGCAACATCATCCTTTCGATCCCAGTTCAAGATCATCTTCCGGTAACAGTACCGATATGGGTGCGAACAGCAACGAGGCTATGTTCGACCAGCCTGCAGGGGTCCAACAGTCTCGCACTTCTTCAATCTCTACGCCTGACGACCAGCACTCCCCCTGGTTATCAAGCTCTTCTCAGATTGAACTGGAAGCTGTCGTTTCGTGCACCTCTGATGGTCTCGTAGTGGTCCTTCGTCGTGCTAAACCCTTTGTTCCACATATCTCACATCCCATTCGTGGACCAGTCCAGAATCCATACGTTAATGGATATTTTGCGTCACCTTGGGCCAGCGATCCTATCCTGCCATCAGCAGGAGATCGGTCACATCCTGCTCTGCCACATCTTCAACAGCCTCTTCAAGCTCCACTGCAACCTACGGCAGCGGGAGCTGACAATGCTGCTACGAAGGGTCCAGCCACCGAGGACTTCATGGATTCTATCCGGGAGGTCGCTGTCTTTGCATGGGCTCTTACAGGTATCAATGGGTCTTTGGAACAGTATAGACGCGGTACACCGAGCGGTGAATCGCAGCCACCAGGGGGCTTCCCTATTTGGGATCCCGACGCCAATGCAGGACCTGAGAATATAGAGCGACCGATTAATGGAGCATACGCGTCAGACAGATATATATCAAGTGACCAGAACCAAGTGAAGGGACGAAACGGTCCTGGTCGAACTCACAGCAATGGTCCTAGAGGCCAAATCCAAACTAAAGGTTACCAAGGTCATGCTTACAGTAACGGCTTCAGCCCTCACAACCGGGACGCTGGCAACCCCGACCAGATCCATAGCAGTGATGCTCATATCAAAGGCCACAGCAGTGGAATACACCGTACTGGTCACGACGCTTTAGTACAACGGAGGGAAACCGACTACAATCCGCAAGCCATCCGCCATCATGGAAACGTTGGGTCAAATGGCTCGTGGACACACCAACCACAACACGAGCGTGTTTGGGATCCCATTCGTGACTCGGAACAGGGTAGTGACACGGACGGACATCGGGGAAGGTTTGGATGATTTCCATGTCGTTGTAGTAATCTCAACTCTATTGGAATAGTATTGGCATATGGAACGGAGGGTCATGATCGGCTCACGTCGAGCATCACAACTCTAGATGGACGGTACATCTCCACCTCACCAATGGGTTTTGGTGAGACTTTGGTGGCTATGACAAGGCGAGTACTGTCAAGGCAGTCTCGCGTGACGAATTGGACGGATGACGTGACATTGGACGTTTGTAAGGAGAAGACGCAATATTTGGTAGATGACCGTGTTGCTGGCTTGGTCCTCGGTGCAAGACGGTGGCTCTCACCTAATGGACAAGCGACTGGCTTCAGAGCTACATATCTTTCTGTTGAACAAACAAAGATACATATTGCCTGAGAGAGAGGTACTGATTTACCTCGGTCTACTTCTACAACATATCCTGCTGTGCACTCTGAGCATTGGTTCCCGGTAAGTAAGGAGTGGACACTCCAATTACAAAATGGCCCCCACTCGTGATCTGTAGGGCCTCGATCCTCAGACTAAAGTAAGTGGGTACTTTACCTGAATTGGTTAGCCTCCGAGTGACGATGGCCCGCATAAACGCCCAGGGCGCTAGCAAATAAATTATCTTGAAATCTGCGAGTAAACACCTTTTCTCTCCTTCCATACTCTAGTTATGCAACATGGCTACTCATGGCGAAGCAGATAGCTACTACAATGGAGCGCCCGACCAGAACAAGCAAGCATATGGAATGCAACAACCAATGCAATACCCTCCTCCAGCACAGAACGGTTATCAACAGTCTCCACCCAACTATGGACAGAACTTTCAGAATACGGGCCAAGCGCCAATGGCATCAGGGGTTGGAAAACAGACCTTTGATCAAACATTTAAGCTGGACAAACCGAAATACAACGATCTGTGGGCTGGGATACTTGTATGACTTGACCATCACACTCTTGTCAACTGACAGTCACTCACCACAAGCCAGCTGATCCTCACCTTCCTTGGCTTCGTCGCCGTATCAGGCCTTTCTCTCGAGGGATATAGCGCAAACAAAAAGTTCAGTGGTGGAGGGATCTACCATGCAGGCAACAATTTCTCGCTCAATACGAACACTGTCGTCCTGTTCATTTTCGTCCTGGTCGTCGCGCTCGTCTTCTCCTGGACATACTTCACACTCGCGCGAGCATTTACCAAGCAGTTCATCTGGATCACGGGGATCTTAAATATCGTCCTCGGTATCGCGACGGCAGTTTACTATTTCGCGAGGCACTACTATTCCGCGGCAGTGGTGTTTTTGGTGTTCAGTATCTTCTCCATCATTTGCTTCGTTAGCTGGATACCGAGGATCCCGTTTAGCGTGGTCATGTTGCAACAGACTATGGACGTGGCCAAATCATTTGGACACGTCTTCCTAGTCAGCGCCATTGGGGGCATCGCTTCTGTGGCATTCGGCGCATGGTTCTCGCTCACTCTGGTATCTATCTACGTCAAGTACGAACCCTTTGGTGGCGGCAGAAATCCGGCTTGTTCCAAGGGCAGTGGCAGCAGTGGCGCGGGAGGCTGTTCCTCAGCCAAGGTCATTGGATTGATAGTTTTTGTTACGTTCGCAGGGTACTGGATCACGGAATGGTTGAAGAACACTATGCACTCAATCGTTGCAGGTGTATATGGGTCGTGGTTCTTCTGCGCCGGCAAACCTGGTGGTATGCCTACTGGAGCCACCCGTGGAGCAGCTAGACGAGCATTCACATACTCTTTTGGCTCCATCAGTCTTGGGTCGTTGGTCGTTGCCCTAATCAACATGGTTCGCCAAGCTGTCAGTATCGCTCAGCAAAAAGAGGCGCAAGGTGGTAACATGGTGGCCTCGATAGCTTTCTGTGTTTTAGGCTGCTTTATCGGTTTGATTGATTGGGCAGTGCAGTAAGTATTATCATGAAGCTGTGGGACCAAATATTGACGTTGAGTCGCAGGTTCATCAATCGCTATGCTTTCTCCCATATTGCTTTGTATGGCAAAGCTTATATTCCTGCTGCGAAGGACACCTGGACCATGATGAAAAACCGCGGCATCGATGCCCTTGTCAATGACTGCCTGATTGGGCCGGTCCTTACGATGGTAAGTCATTCTTCCTTAATCAACTTCTTATTCAGAACCTTATTTCGGAGGGGTATCAAAAGATCCGACGAAAGTCATATGCTCTAGACGTTACCTCAAGCGGAAATTGCTGACATCGGAAACTTCCAGGGCTCAACGTTCGTTGCGTACCTGTGCGCCTTCCTGGCCTACCTGTATCTCGAATTTACTAAGCCTGGATACAATGAAGGAGGGGCTTTCACCCCTGTAGTCATGGCTTTCTCGTTCCTCATCGGGCTACAAGTCTGCCAAATCTTCATGACACCAATAGGCAGCGGGGTCGACACCATCTTTGTCGCTGCTGCATGGGACCCGGATGTCCTCATGCGCGATCACCCAGATTTCTATGCTCGGATGGTGCAAGTTTATCCGAAAGTGCAGCAGATGATTCATGCTTGAGCGGTTATTCCCTTAAGATTAGTTTCTTTTACAGTAATGCTAAGCACCCTTGATGCTCGTTAATAAGGCAGGTCACGCAGGTGGGCAGAAACCAGAGCATATTCAAGGTGGCGGCGGACGGATATGATAGTTTAGATACCAATAGATTCTCTTCGTCTCTTTCGTAGCAACGGTACCCTCTCAACCTACATCAACTCCTTTTCTTCCCAATCGAGACTTCCTCTGCACCCACCAACCGACTCCGTACCCGCATATACATGTCTGTGCCCATCACAACCGCTAAAAGCACCACATGTCATCAATTCGTCCTTGCACATCTCGTCGCGAAACTTACCAAAGACAAAATACGGAATATACAACCCTCCCAACGTCGACTTCTCGGTCGAGTTCAACTCGGGCCAAGACCGATATTCGACGATGCAGACGGCGGTCGTGAGAGCAGTCTGCAACGCGAAGACGAGAAGGTTCAGGTGTAGTATCGGCGAATCTGGTGCCAATCATTAGTCGTCACTCTACCACTTCTCCATATGCACCTTCGAGAAACCAATAGCCCCCTCGGAGACATCACCACCCCAAACAACAAACCTCCACCCCAAAC